>Ga0255761_10003877_pt1 | contig 13466 bp, 10 predicted proteins | sample 071ome_29_FD_179961 | JGI IMG/M metagenome (GOLD analysis project Ga0255761, IMG submission 179961) | Coastal salt marsh microbial communities from the Groves Creek Marsh, Skidaway Island, Georgia - 071407BT metaG (version 2) | ecosystem: Environmental > Aquatic > Marine > Intertidal zone >... | reverse complement strand
CCGATGTGGGTCGCGTTTTCCAAGCCCTTCGTGAACTTCTCGATGATTTGTCGAAACCCCAAGATGCACATCTCATTCTCAGGTTGAACGACGACGACGGGGATGCATGGGCGTCAACTTTAGCTTCCCTTCCTGTCGGTGAGCAGCAGCAGTGGCTGGAGAGCCGAGCGGTGGAAGCCACACCAATTCTCCTCCCGCAACACGCCGCCATGCCCCGAGTAAGCATGCCTTCACTTTGTGAGGTCGTCGATGCGTGGAAGGGCTCCCACGACGCTCATGCGCTGCAACGCAGGGAAGAGGAACGCTTCGACCAGGCCGGTCCAGGGCGTGGGCAATCCACCGAAGTCGAACGTTTGGAGCGAAGAAAGCAACAGCAAGAAAAGGCCTTGGAGGGCTTTGCGGAGAAAATTGAGCGTCAACAACGCTTGGGTCACCTGATTCAAGACCACTGGGACCACGTTGAGGGCCTGCTCAAACAAACGGCAGAAGCCGTCGAAAAAGACGGATGGCCCGCGGTCAAAAAAGCGGTCAGAAGCATCGACTGGATCCAAAGCGTGTCCCCTGCAGACCGGACGCTGACCGCAACCTTACCGGACGAGAACAACACACCCAACGGCCCACAGGTGCTGCTCGAATTGGATGCGACGGTTCATCAAAACGCCCAACGCTATTTCGAAGCCGCTCGAAAGCAGAAAAACAAGACCAGCGGAGCCGTCCAAGCCCTGGAAGAAACCGAACGCAAGCTGAAACGGGCAAGGAAGAACGAAGAGAAACAACGGGCGAGCGGGAAACTCAAGCGTCTAAAACGCAGCAAGCGCATGTGGTTTGAACAACATCGTTGGGGCATGGTCGATGGAGGTCATCTGCTGGTGGGCGGCAAGGATGCTAAAGGCAACGATGCCGTGGTGAAGAAGCACCTTGCAAACGACGACCTCTATTTCCACGCCGACCTCCACGGAGCACCCTCATGCAGCCTGCGTGCTCAACAGGGCTTCGTGTTGGACGACCGTCGCCCGCCCCATCTTCCCGCAGACATCCCCGCTTACCGACTGGTCGACAAACTTCCCGATGCCGTGCTCTCACCAAAGGCCATGGAGGAAGCCGCAACCCTTGCCCTCTGTTGGAGCCGAGCATGGAACGGAGGAGGCGCCCATGGGACGGTCTATAGCGTGAAACCGGCTCAAGTCTCAAAGTCGGCGCAAACCGGAGAGTTCGTCGGAAAGGGCGCGTTCGTGATTCGGGGTCAGCGTACGTGGTACAAGGACATGGACGTGCGAATCGGTATCGGCATCGTGGCCGTTAACGGTGTGCCGTTGATCCTCACCGGAACCCCCGAGCACATCAAAAACACGTGCCCTCGCTATGCCATCCTCGCTCCCGGCATGACGAAGAAGGAACAACTCGCCAACGCCATCTACAAGATCACCGGCCTCTCCACCGATGAGTTACTCGCAGCCCTTCCGGGAGCTTGCGATGTCGTGGAAGAGTGCGGCATGCTCACCTCACCGAAAACGGAGGAAGAAGAATGAATCCTGACCAAACCTCGGACGGCTCCATGTGGGACCGTCGCTTTGCCGAAGACCACTACGCCTACGGGACCGAAGCCAACGTTTGGCTCCAATCCATCGTTGAGAACCTCGCTCCCGAACCAAATCCTGAAGCCCTTTTCCCGGCTGATGGCGAGGGGCGAAACGCGGTTTGGGCCGCCACCGAAGGGTGGAAGGCCACGGTTTTCGACCTCTCAGCTGAAGGCGAGCGGAAATGCCACCTGCTCGCCGAAGAACACGGTGTCACCGTGAACTACGAGGTGGACGACCTCGTTTTGCGAACCTTTCCTGACCGGCATTATGCCCTCATCGCATGCTCTTGGTTCCATACCCCACCAGCCGTTCGCAGAAAACACATGCCGAGGATGCTCCATGCCCTTGCGCCCGGAGGCCATTTTGTCATGGAGGGCTACCACAAAACCCAACTCAATTTCTCAAGCGGCGGACCAAAGTCACTCGATCTGTTGTTTGACTTGGATGAGGTGGTTGGAGAACTCACCGGGCCGGGCGCACCCCCCATGTCCGTGGCGTATGCAGCCGTGGAGCACACGGTGCTGGACGAATCCGACCTCCACCGTGGCGAAGCGGCCGTGGTACGCATACACCTCGTTCGAAGCGACGCATAAGCGGGCACGCATGGCTTGATGAGGGGCGAAGCCTTGCAATGCTCATGCGTCTCTACCACAACCCGCGTTGTTCGAAATCCCGACAAGCCCTGGCTTTGTTGAACGAGCGAGGGGTGGACGTGGACGTTGTTCGCTATCTTGAGGTCGGCATCCACACTGATGACCTCCATTTGCTCGGCGAATTGGAGGGGATCGTCCGCTCAAAGGACGCCGGAAAAGAAGTCATGGCGGGGCTGCAAACCTCTGCCGACATCAAGACACTTCTGAAGGCCCAGCCCAACTTGCTTGAGCGGCCGGTGCTCGTTCACAACGGTCGAGCCGTTGTTGGGCGGCCTCCCGAGAACATCCTCGAGCTCCTTGATTGATTTCAAAATCGGAATACAGAATCCATCCACATGGGGACCACTTGTGAATGTCCGTATACACAACCGTACCGACGGTAATTGACAATGACTTCGTAAGGAGCGCAGAGTTCATCAAGCCTCAACCGAATTAACTAACATGCTCGGATGTCGTCGCTGCGGAGCCCCCACCACGAGTGGATACTGTCACGTTTGCAAATCGATGAGGGAAGACATCTGCAACGGTTGTGGCCGCCGCATTCACGACGGTATTCGCACCGCTGAGCGCTTTGTGTGTAGAAATTGCAAACAGGAATGAGTTGTCTAACTGTCTTGTTCTTTGGTCGCTTGCCGTCCTGACAGTTCACCCATCCCCTAATAAACTAAACAACGATGTTTAGAGCCCATGAGAGTTGAAGAAGAGCAGGCAGACATTACGTTCACAGAAGACACATGCATGTTGTCCGAAAGGGCGACACAACTGGTGCACTCCATCGGTTTGGACCACCGACGTGGGTGGACGTTTACCTCCGTGAAAATACCAGACGATTGGTCGGAACACGATGCGTTGGTCGGATTCCAACATTTCGAAGACCTGAAGTGCCTTGACGGCTTGTACGCCAGCCTTTCTCTTCGCAGAGAGAAGGTCTATTCGCGACGCTCTTACAGGATTTCACTGACGCCCGAACGTGTTGATTGTTATGACACCAGGATGGTCGTGAACATCGTGGTGGTGAAGGACCCTATGGACTTGAGTATGCTGGAGGATCTCAACCATTTCATTGCCGAACTGGATGAGGAGGACATGTTGTACGGTGAAAACCCAAATTCGGAGCCATTTCGGCGAGCACTCTTTGAACGAGCTCGAATGGAGGGTGTCCCCGATGAAATCGTGTTGCAAATCGAAGATGATGGAGGCATTGACCTGCTTGAATCCCTTTACGGTCGTGAGCCGTACTGGCTGGGCGTGGTTGACGAAACAGAAGACCTACCAGAATGGAGCTCAATCCTCGTTTGGCCCTACCTCAACGAGGACCCGTTTGACTTGAGCCGACCGTCGTTCAGTCGAGAGCTCGTTGTCAGGCAAATCGAGGAGATTCGAAAAACTCGTAAAGAGCACCCAAACTCATGAAATTAGTTAATTTGTGCAGAATACAAAGCCAATTCACTATTCAAAGTTCATTCAAAGGAGACAAAATCTGAATCAACCGGCTCCGAACTACCAAACTCGTATCATTAAAATTTCACAGAGTTCATCAAGTGTTGGATTGCATTTTCCACCAAATTGGCCGATTTAGAAGGCAGGAAGAACCTTGCAGTTTAGATTTCAAATCAATCATTACCTTTATATAGGCTGAGTTTTTAATAAATAACCCTTACGAGGAAAACGGGGGTGATCTATTGACCATGAAAAAAGAGAAACAAAAGACACGAAGATGCGTGACCATTCAACCAGAATCCGTTTTGGTTGAGTTGATGAAGAAAGGAAGATTTGAACCAGCACAAAACATGGCACTCAGTCGGCATGGAGGCGACTGCAAAGGATGCGCCGATGACAACCAATGGTGCTTCCGTGATGCAGAAACCTGGCTGGTCGAAGAGGCAGGTAAACGGCTCGGCAAAACAGAGATGAAAGCCGCCGTTTGGCTGTGGGCACACGAGCGCATGGAGCAAAACTACCTGTGTTGCGATAAGTATCCGGGCCACGTCCGTTTGACCTTTGACATACCTCTTGATGAAATGGTTCGAGCAGACTACCATGTCTTACGCAGTATCGCTTGCAACGAGGGCGTGTACCATCATGAGCTGCGGGCAACCGACTCCAAGAGCGACCCAGATAAACTAGAGAGAGAATGGAGGAAGCATGAACAATACCATAACGATGCTAACGCATCCTCTGAGGTTCTTGAAATGCGAAAAGCCGAGAGTTGGCAGGAAGTGTTTGAGAGCGAGCTTTGGGAGGACGGAAAATTTGAGCGATATGCTGGCGGTGAGGATTGTTCTTGGGTCTTGGGGCTTACACCCTTCGTCACTCTTGACCAACTCGTCAACGTTGAATTCCTTGATTCTGCCGGAGATGTTGTCGTTCGAGAACCAGGAGAGAAATTAACCCTCTACGGAACTCACAATTACATGACCACCGCTCATTTTGACCATTTTGGTATCACCAGCATACAAAGTGGGTCCTCTGCCAGAGAGGGGTATCTCCTTCCGAAGATCCAACGTGAAGCCCGAAAGGGAATTGTAACCAAGAAATTCACAGGAGAACGACTCAAGTGGAACGATCCCAAGGAAGAATTCGACCCTGACCTACAGAAACTCTGTCCGAATTGTGGCGTTGAAGGTGGGTTGACTGCACAATTTGATGGATTGATCATAAACACTCCTGGTGGGATCAAGGTGAGGTTTCTTCATCCTCGTGGAGACAATGAATATCTCAAAAACGATCCGAAAATCGAACCAGACCTTGATGTCGAATGCCGGCACTGTGGCAAAAGTTTCTTCTTGGACGAAGTGTATGATGACGAAGACTTGTGAGTCACCTATCATAGGGTTCAAACGCAGCGGCGCCGTGTTTTTTTGACAACAAAACAGTATAAATGATTTAATGGTTTAACTCATCTAGCCCCGTAAAGCAATTCCTGGAAACGTGGAGAACTTAATTTGTCATTGTGTGCTTTGACCTCATCCTCTAGAGTCAAAACCCTACTACTTAGTGCCAAATATTGATTTTCCTGTGAATCATGCATCATTAAGGAAGATAACCCTGTTGAGTTACTATAAACGCCTTCATCTTCATATCCATCATAGGTTAATCGGAGTATTCCAAGGAAAACAAGCACAATCCCTGTTACGGGGATAAAACTCCAAAAAGTAGAACCCAACTGTAAGTAAATTTTAGAATCTAATTGTTCAAGTTGACAAGCATCAATGTCATATTGACTATTTTGAGAATCACATGTTGGAGATACTTCTCGTTGAACCGATGACTCGGATTGCAAAAAATCATCTTTGCTTTCAACCTCGGACAATAATTCGATGATTTCTGCGAATGAGGTGATAGCGAAGTAAATTAGCAGGATGAATACCCCGCTCCTAATCAGTCTCAAGCCACTCTCGAACATTGTATCGTTCGCTTCCATGGGAGCCAAAGGTTATCCGTTTTCATTTAACAATCTTGAGGAGGCCGCATTTGAGTTCGAACCTTTGAGGGGGTTTGGACTCCAAAATCAGCAACCGTGAGACTGCAAGCGATTTTACATGGACGCTGGGGATTCGCCCCTGCTTCCAAACATCTGGAACTCCTGTGCGCTTTGGCCTCCCTCAACCGCGTCCAGCGGTAAAACATGGCCTTGACAATTCTTGAAAATGAAATAGAGGTGTTATTGCCTTGAACATTTCCAAGATTGCCGTGAATGGTTCGGTGGAATCATTAAAAGAAGTAAATCGGTGGTTTTTGGTATGACCACCAAAAAACAAGAGGAGCATTCAAATCTCGGAGAGGTCGACCATGAAAATCTCGCCAACAACATACGATTTGAAGGTTCATCTCTGCTTGAGCATTTCCGATCTCTTCATTCTTGGGCTGACCAGATTGCCCTTCTATCGTGCGTACAGGAAATCTGTGAAAGAATGGAAGCCCACTTGGAACAGGTAATGGAACAAGAAAAGATTGCTCTGGGACATGCGCTGGACGTCGCTGAGATGCTAAAAGAAAAGCAGCCTGATTCTAATTGATGCAATCATGCAGGTGAAAACATGGAACCCCTGACTGCGAGGTCGAAAAGGGATCGTAGCCGCTGGGGAATCCACCCATCTTCACAGCATCAGGACATCCTCGTCGCTTTAGCCTCCCTCATCCGCGCCCAGCGGTACGACATGGCCTTGGCCATTCTTGGCAACGAACTCGGATGAGGGAGTGTTTATCTAGGCTGAATCCATACAATAAACATGGGAAATTGGAGAAAAGTCTCTGACAACCTCTTGGGAGAAAATGAGTTTCTCTGTCGAAGTTGTTTGCCAAATTCCAAACGGTACGACCGAGATGGGGACGTCTTCAACGAGTGGCAGGACTTCGGGATTGACACCGTGTTTACGTTGTTACCTTGGGAAGAAGCCGTTGCCAGAAGCGGTCATGACCTCCAAGCCGCGTTGGATTTGGGTGGGTTCACCTCTCATCATCACCCAGTCACCGATTTTGGAGCATGGTCATTGGAAGAATTCAGAGACATTGTGACGGATTTGGAGCACGCCCTTCAATCGGGAAACAGGGTCGCGGTTCACTGTCATGCAGGCGTGGGTCGGACAGGGACACTGATTGCTGGAATGTTGATTTCTCGAGGCGAACGGGTGGATGATGCCGTCGCCTTTATCGAACAACACGGCATGTCGGTTGAATCCCACGGCCAACGTGGCCTATTGGAGCGTTTCGCATCATACTTGAGGGAGCCTCGTGGAAACCGATGACTGTATCATTGTCGTTGACTTGGAGTCGACCTGTGATGCTGGTGGGCGAATGGCTGCGAATGAGATGGAATTGATTGAAATCGGTGCCGTCAAAGTACGCCTTGAGGACGGTGAAATTCTCAGCACGTTTCGCTCCTTCGTTCGTCCCCTGAACCACCCACAACTCTCAGAATTTTGCAAGCAACTGACGGGCATTGGGCAACGAGAAATTGACGACGCTGAACCGTTCTCCCATGTCTTGAACGAATTCCAATCGTGGTTGAATCACCCGTTATGGACGTGGGCATCGTGGGGTGATTTTGATCGCAGGCTCCTTCAGGGAGAGCTTGAGCGGGTCGGCGAGGACTCCCTTTTCGCTGAGCATCTGAACCTCAAAGCCATCGCGAAGGATGCCTGGGACCTCAAAAAAACCGGCATGAAAGAGGTCCTTCACCAACATGGGTTGATGCTCATAGGGACACATCATCGGGCTCTCGACGATGCAAAGAGCATCGCTCAACTCATCCCGTTGTTGGAGGGAAAACTTGCAAAGGAACATCATTCCTCATTGGATTGATTCCCTTTTCGTTCATTGGGTTGGCAATTCAGAGCGACATCTCATCTTCGACGAATGGCCACCGCCAATCCGAGAAGGGTCATTGCTCCGAGGAATGTTGCCACCATGACAGCGTTTGATTTAAATGAAAAATCAGTTGGGGTATATTCAACAATCGTAGCGTTTTGAAAGACAAGGGACTCGGCGTTCATCATATTTGCTTTTGGAGGTGCCAAACTATTCGGAGGCAGGGGTTTGAATTCGACCGAAATACCCTTCTTAGCGGCATTCGTTTTCGCCTTCTGCACTTCGCCTCCTTTGGTAACCGATAAATCTCCTTCAAAGTAAATTTCCACCACAAATTTACCAATGGTTGCATCATTATTTCCCTCAATTTTTCTGAGGTGTGCGTTTAACTCATCAATATCAACGCGTCCAAAGTCCTTTACCGCATAATCAATGATTCTTCTCAAATTCCCGTCAACGGCTGGATAGTCCCGGTTTTTTGATTTTGTACTCGTCAGTTGAACTATATCCCCGTCTATTGGCGTATAACTATCGCCCCAGATTTTTCCTTTTCCATCGAACTTGATTGAATCAGAACCATCAAAGACCTTGCATTTAGGTTTACATGCTGTATAAGCCAAGACTTCACCCATGAATCCTTCAAAAGTTATCATGTTCGCTTCCTCCCCTCTCTCAAGTAGAAAATCATAAATGTCAAGGCCATTAACGCCATTTTTGTCGTATTCCATAAACCAATCGAGATTCTTCTTTGTTTCCAACTTATTCCCCTTGATTTCCGCGGGGGTTTGCTTTTTGAGTAGTTTTTCGTAATTCTTAGCAAACTTCGAAAATGATTTTGTGTTACTCTTGATTGCTAAGATATCATATGGTGATCGGAATGCATAGCCTTTGAATTTATTATCGAGGCCTGGTGTATCGATGATCAAGTGCGTCATCGGTAAGAAAGCCGGGTTGTTCAACGGTAAATCGAGGAACGTATCGAGGGCCTTCCCCATGAGGACGAGGCCTGTCCCTGCAAGTTTGGCCTGAAGGTCGCCTGCAGCCGTGGTGAGTTTGTTGATGAGCGGTATTGTATTGAGGGCTTTCGCCGTAAGGACAGAGGCAACGGCGGACAACCCAAAGAACGTGGCGACAAAGAAGAAACGGAAGGTCGCTGAATCAAGGCTGTTTGAGTACGGATTCATCTCTTGTGACAGGGTCACCGGATAGGTGAATCCCTCCAACAATAGGCCAGCAAACCCCTCTTGCCGGATGTACTCAACGATGGGTTGGACGGTTGTTTGGAACGCCTGTATGAATCCATCTTCGTAGATCATCGTCAAGAAATCCACAAAGAACATCACCCCTTCTCCGATATCTTTCAAGAAGGCATAGGTCCCGTAGGCGACACCAAGCGCGGGTGCTGACCACAGAAGAATGAGTGATCCCACCACCGAATTCGTGAGTTTCGTCGTCAATGTCTCAATCAAACCTGACTCATTGACGATGGGCATTTCAATGGAATTTCCAAATCGGTCTTCGGCAACCACCACGACCTCATACCCCGCAATCAACGGTGCTTGATACGTTGCGCTGTACAACCCACGCTCCTCATCCAACGTCTGAATGGAAATGACCGAGCGGACATCGCCGAACAAACCGTTCACATTCTTCACCAATAACGGAGCCGTTTCCAGATTTTCATCCTCAACGGAGAAGACCAACGTCAACCATTCACCAATTGCCCGTCCCGATGTGCTGTCGCCCAGGCTACTTTCTTCCAGACTCCAAAGGGTCACCTCTGGAACTTGGAGTTCGACAATGAGCGGGTCGGGGTCGACACTGTCCATCATTCCGTCGCCGTCGGTGTCCTTTCGACGGGGGTCAGTGGCCTCCAAGTACTCTTGGTAATCACTCCAACCGTCGTGGTCGGAGTCAATTTGGCTGGTTGAGGAGGTCACCCAGTACGTGGTGACGTAAGGTGACATGTCGAAATTCCCATTTTCAAGCGATGACAAGGCTTGCTCATACTGGGACCGATGAGGAATGAAATTAACCTCCCATCCCTCTTGCTCAATGTCATCGTCAAGGCCGTCGTTGTCAAGGTCGAGTTGAAGAACAAAACCGTCGCTGGCCAGCATGGAAAGTTCGTTGGCAGGCCCTTCTGTCAATTCAAGAACCGAATTTTCTTCATCGACAACCAACCGTAGAACCGTATCGCTGTCGAGAGTAGATGGGATGCTAAACCAATGAACATCCCCGTTGGGTTCCAAGGCCGGCAGTTCAAGTGTCGATATCAGTGACCCGTCTGCGTACAGCGCGAACGAGGTGCTTGGAGACCGTACATTTCCGTTGTTTGCAATTTGACCTTGGATGTTCCCGTCAGCGTAACTCAAAGCGGTCGGAACCAAGTCAGGGAACGCTCCACTGAAGCTACCTCCGCCGTTGGTGATGTGATCACATCCTGTTCTCGACCTTGGGAAATAGGTGTCAAAGACTTGGTTTGTTTGTGGATCAAGCAATTCAATCGTGATGTCGTAGGCTTGACAATCGTCGCTTGGCCAATAGAATTCAAACGAAACAGGTACGACAAAACGGCCCCAATTGATTGATTGGGATTGTGAGAAGGTCAATCCTCCTTGCCGTTGAACCGTGACCCGAACGATGCCAGACGGGTGTTCTTCGTCTCCTGCAACATCAAAATTCAGCGCGAAGCGACTCCCCTCGACTGGATGTTCAGGTATGGAGGTGATGTTTGAAATGGTCCTTGCAGGGTAGTCGTACGTGGGCATCTCCACTCGTTCATCATGGACCCAATCATGCACCTTTTCCCAGCCCGACGGACCAAGAACTTGGAGTGTGAACGAAACGGTGTTGTCGCCGTAGTTCAGTTTGGGAATAACAGATGTGAAGTTTTGGACATTTTTTCCCGGACGATGGTTAACAAGGAAACTGACCGACGTAAACTCCTCCATGGTATTCTGATGTTTGCTCAAGATTCGGAATACGGCGTCGCTGTTCCCAGCGTTCTTGACCGAGCAACGTGTCCATGCGTTCGAGACCACTTGTCCGATTTCCTCAACTTCGCACTCAAGAGTACCGTCGTATATCGGCGTATCCACCACAAACGTGTCGATGGAGTAAGTGTCGATTCGCTTTTGGTTCGCCAGTTTTTCGTTTTCGCCGCCCCACACGGTCACCTCGATGACTTGGGGACCGGGCTTGGCTGCTGTTCCGAGCACCAACGGGGCACGCACCCGGTGCGTTCCCGATGGATTCAACTCAAACCATTCTTCATGGTGAGCCGTGGCTTCTAATTCACCTGAACTTGACCGCATAGAGGCGGTGAGCACAAATTGTGTGGTGCACAATTCAAGCAACTCCTCAACATCAACATCGACGATGACCGTTTCCCCTGGAAGCGCAGAAGTCTTGTCGATGGAGACCTTGACGATATCAGCATCACCAAAGCCGTCTGCCTGTGATTGTGCGAAGAAAGGGTGGAGGGAGGATTCCAACAATTCCCCCTCTGCGAACACATCAAGCTGCATGTCCCATGTCCCTGTGAAGCAAGGAAGCGTGCTCGTTCCACTGAACCCGAACGTATGAGATTCGTTTGCAGGAAGGGTCCAAGTTTGCATGGGGAGTTCGTTTCGACCAAAGTCGTTGAAGAACGTGGCTTTCACCCCAAACGCAGTGGTTAACACTCCGGTGTTGTTGAGAGATACTTCGAAATCCCAACCGTCGTCAAGTACCTTGGTGATGGCTTGGGCAGGTGGTTGTTTGACTTCAAAGTAATAGGGGTCAGGTGCCGTGTAGGGTTGTGGGCAATTGGTCTCAAGCCATTCAAAATCAACGGAATGCGTACCTGTACCTGCGTTTGAGAGTGGAATACGAAATTCCCTTGGATCAAATTCACGCACTGCACCATCAAGTTCCACGGCCCACTCCCAGGCGTCCAAAACCGTGGAAGATGGACTGAGGAGTGAGGCCTTCAAAGCACCCGTGCAAAACAAGGTACCGGGGTTTTTGATCTCAGCGAAGAGGGTTAGATCTTCTGAACGGACAAACGTGTTGTGTTGGAGGGTGATGCTTGAAAGCGAGGTGTTTTGCAACACGAAGTCCAAACTTCCGGAGGGCTCAGTGATGTCGAATTGACCGTTCAACTCATCCAACACGGTATCACCGTGGGTTGAATGAAGGAGGAGACGATACGGTTGCGTACCTGTTGGAAGGGACTCGGTTGGAACACTGAGTTGGTAGAGGCCGCGTTGACCACTCCGGACATGCACCCCGGTCTCGGCCAGCATTTCATCTCCAACATAGGCCTCAATTGTGAGTGAAGCCGCATACGCCCCGATGTTCGCAACCTCTCCGAACAAGTTGACCGTTTTGCCTTGCATAATCTGCAACGTTGCCTGTTCCAAAGGTGTAAATTCGGCAGAGACTTCATGCGTTTCAATCCAAACCTCTCCCACTGTTCTGTTTGAGAAATACGTCAAACCGGTTGCATGCTCTGTGGCCGTTGCACGAAGCAAATACTCACCGGCTGCCCAACTTTCCTCAGGACTGAACGGTGTTCGGAAGAGGTGCGTTTCTTCCCGCTGGAACCCCCAATACTGGGTGGGTCCGTTCCACAGGACCTCGCCTTGGTCGTCAACCATTTCAATGTCAACCATGAGAACAGCGGCCTTCTCGCCGCCCATGGTCACCTCGTACTTGAGTTCTTGAAGCGAGGGATAGGATGCTGAAAACGGACCATCGTTGGCCAACCGTGCAGAAGGTGGTTGGGTCTGAAATTCTTCGGCGATCGCACTCGGTTGGACCAGGAAGGAGATGAGCAGCATCGCCACCAAAAACAGTGGACGACACAAATCACTCGGCACACGCTGTTGTTGGATTTCGCTCACCCCAATGTTTCAACAGTCCCAATCCCTACCTTCATCTTGGGTCGACGCTTCCCCCTCGAGAGGACGAAGGCTCCGAGAACGAGCATGCCAAGAATCAAACCAATGATTGCAATCCAGAACCCGAAGGGGAGCCCTTCTTGTCCGCCCTTTGTGCCTTCTTGGATTCCATCAGCAGATGGTTGATCGTCGTCGTTGGTCGTAGTTCCATCCTCATCACCTGAAAACTGCAGGTCGAACGAAGAAACTGAACATTCAACACCGTCCATTGAAATTTTTACAGTCAACTTGCCGCTTGAGGACGTCGTGTTTGAAAAATCAAGGACCAATTGATTGGTCTCCACGCTCAACATGTGGTTGTCCAATGATTCACCGTTCAAACTGATCTCAAACTCGCTTGAGTCGATATCGCTTGTGAGTTGGACATAGTAAATTGGGCTGGCGTCGATGAGCCGAAGGATACTCGGACTGGATTCGCACGGGTCGGTTGGCAATGGTTCGCACGCCATGGCTTCATCGTCGTTCCAATACGTGCCTAATTGGCATGCGACTTGAGCGGAAAGGATTCTCGTCACCGTGTTGAATTGATCCGAAACCGTGATTTCAAATTCATGTTCACCAGGACTCAACATCAACGGCACGGCTAGATTCGTGTTTGAACTCGATTGGCTGATGTCAACGTCCACACCGTTCAATTTGAACGAGACATACTCTCGTGAATTCGCGTCGCCGCCCTGAACATAGAAATTCACGGTCTGCTCGCCGGCTGTTGTTGGCTCAGCCGAGAAAAAGACCTCAAGTTCGGGACCCGTGATGTCAAGATTGAACGCGAATTCGGCGGTGTTTCCGTGAACATCGGCCACCTTGACCAGGAAATTGTAGGTGCCGGTGCCGGTGCCGGTGCCGAGGTCGTCAGCGAAGGTTATGCCTTCGCTAATCGATCCGTATTCGTCCCAAATGACCAATGCCCCATCGACATAGGCTTCGGGCTCCGTATTGATGGCTGAAGCATCATCAAATTCGCATTGCATGTATCG
>Ga0255761_10003875_pt1 | contig 13468 bp, 7 predicted proteins | sample 071ome_29_FD_179961 | JGI IMG/M metagenome (GOLD analysis project Ga0255761, IMG submission 179961) | Coastal salt marsh microbial communities from the Groves Creek Marsh, Skidaway Island, Georgia - 071407BT metaG (version 2) | ecosystem: Environmental > Aquatic > Marine > Intertidal zone > Salt... | reverse complement strand
AAAATGATACAGGCACAGATTGGACCAATCCCGATACGGATGGGGGTGGTGTGCCCGATGGAGTTGAATGTCCACAACCATTCTGGTTTGTTGATTGTTCAGGCTCACCATCAAACCCACTCGACCCGTCCGATGATTTTGCTACCAACGATGTCATATTTTGGGCGAACAACACGAGTGGAGTTGTCGATACATCACTTGTTCATCGGTGGAGATTGACAACGAGTGATTTCTACACCGGTTCAACCTATGCACACCTTGATTCCGTGCACCCATATTCAAGCCTCGTACCTCCGGTTGAAAACACCACGAATCTGGCTGATGCGAGTTTTGCTAATGATACGGTCGACTGGACGCTGACATACAACCAGCCTATCGGTAACAATGCCTTAGTCCCTATCGCAGCATCATATTCCAACATTTCATTTTATCTTGATACCGGCGTTCAATTTACTCGTTCCAATGACACACACAACCTCAAATCATCGGGTGGACTGTTAACACAGATGTACATCAAAGAACCCGAGTACTACTTTGATTGGGCTACGCTAGCTTCTACGACAGTAGCAGGTCAAAACTTGCCTTACGAAACATTGCTTGATTCAAAATTCACCGACTCTACCGCGCCTGAGTCTGAAGTTCGCAACATCACGTTCAGCGTCATTACATCTTCGAGTGCAAACGATGCGTACAGTATTGCATCTGCATTGGAAGATTTCCTCACAAACGGCAACTCATCAACAACATTCTTGAGAAATTACGATGGCTCAGGCACTCCAAGCCTTGTGGATACAACATTGAACCTCTTGACATTTGCACAAGAGGGCACATGTCGTGAATTTAACACTGCTTTTGTGACTATGGCTCGATTAGCAGGTCTCCCAGCACGACAAGTTGCAGGTTACAGTGGCGGTACATGGACTGGTAGTGGTTATGCCGTTACAACCGACCACTTCACGACATGGTCAGAAGTTCGTCTTCAACAGAACAGTGCAAATGGAAACACTGACCTCGGATGGATTGCTTTTGACCCATGCCCACCTGCAATTGAAATCGAGGTGGTGAATCAAACATTATCAACACTCACGTGGGACAGAGACGGTTCGTCAAATTTCACAGTCTCAGGTCAACTTCGATTTGTTGACAATGCTACACCGATTGCAAACCAAATCGTTTCGTTGTACTTGATACCAAATTCTGACATCTCAAATGCACCGGGTTCTGCAGCCGTTCAAGAGCGATTGCTTCAAACTGTTTCGACAGATGCAGACGGAAATTTCACAGTGAACGCAAATCCAACATTCCCTGCAGCCCCTGGCATTCAACGTATGGTCGTCGTTACTCAACAAGGCGGCTACGTTGGAAATGAGGCACTCCCATTCGATGATTTCATCAACGTGACCGATGATGCTGTTCTTCGACATACTGCTCCTGAACTCGTCAATGAGCCTGTCGTAGGGGCTGGAGCAACCACCACACTCGAAGGCTATCTCGAACTACAGTCCCCAGCGGTTGATGTGATTAACGAACTTCCAAATCAAACGGTATGGTTATCATTTACCTCCTCAGTCAACGGTTTCACCAATGTTTCAGGTGATGTTGATCCATCTGGATTTTGGTCCATCGAATTATCTCTCGACCCTCTCGAAACGAAAACCAATGTCACTGCAACCATTGGTTACTCCGGATGGCAAGACACTTCTGTGGGTAGCATAACGCCTCCACAGTTCCATTTGAGGCCGACGACAACAACAATCTGGCTCAACGTGTCTGATGCTCCGAATCTTACCGCAACAATCGAAGGCTCAAGAGCAAATACGAGTATCATTGTCGTGGATGAACCGTTTTGGGTCAATGGTTCTGCTCTTTCAATAGGTGCAGTTCCAACATCGTTAGCTGGAACCGTGCTTTTGAGAATGCGAAGCAATGGTTCTACAGGGCCTTGGTTTGAAGTGTTCAATCAATCCGTTAACGGAAATTTCAACCTCCAACATACACTAAACTCATCGTCGACCCCAGTTTCTGCAGGTAATATTGAGTTTTCATTGCGATTCTTCCCATCGACAATCCCTGCTACCGATGATGCGAATTTGAGTGCTGGCGAGCCTTATTTCCTCAAAGGAAAGGTGAATTTCCTTATTCAATCGGTTGAACAACTTCGCGGGACGCCTGCTTCTGTCGTGGTTGAACTCTTCGACCACCGAGGTGTCGCAATCAACCAAAATTTCAGTGGAAATTACGACTTTTTCTTTAATTCCACTTGGGTGAATACAACAGTTGACCCTGAATCATCTACACTCACACTATCGTGGGATTTGGATGCTAATTTGTTACCAGGTGATTATGCGTTCAACGCATCATTCAATGGTTCTGAATTCTTTGAACCATCCACTGCTTCAGGTTTGATACGTGTTCTTGCAGAAATTGGTTGGAACCTATCCATCGGTCAGGATTGGACCGACTTTGGTAACTCTACCTATCTTTATGGTGACATCTATGATGCTGTCTATCTCAACCGCGTGATTGGAAATGATACGCTCATCCTTGTTACGATGCTCACGACACAAGGACCAATTGACGTTGCTCAAGCAAGATTAAACAACTCGACTGGAGAATTCAATATTTCAATCACAATGCCGACCAACCTACCATCGGATGCATATGAATTCAACCTTGAATTTGATTTCATCTCATTAGCACCATTCGGTGGTCCATATTACCGGTATGTTGACACAGCTGTGCCACCAAGTCCACCGAGTTCCATCAGTCAACTTGGAGGTATTATTACGGAGTTTAACGTCGAAGCTCAAAATCCATCGTACATTGTTGAGATGAATAATTCTGTGGATTTCACGGCACGAATTACAGACGTGGCCGATGGCTCAAACATCAGTGGTGCGTCTGTTGAATTTATCTGGGATTATGGAAACAGCAACCAAAGTTTGGGTTCTGTGAATACTGATGCTAACGGTAACGCCACCACCTCATTTTCACCAAATAGCATCGCTCCAGGCTACTATGATGTATTAATCGTGGTACAAGACGACCTCACTGCTCCGCTGGCCGCAGGTAATTCAAGGCGATATGGTAATTCGACGATCATCAATGTGACCGTTCAAGTCGATTCAACAATCGTTGTCACGTCCATGCCTTCAGTGATTACTGCGGGTGCCGCATTCAATGTTCAAGGACGGGTTCTCGATGCTGAAAACAACTCACGACCTCTTCTCACCTCCGTTGAGATGGATGCCTTTTGGCTCGATAACCCTGATGAATTGCTGATGGTTGCGAGAAGAACAAATTTCAATGGTACATTCAATTTCTCAATTCCAACCGATACATCAAACAACGGTACAACAAGAGGTCCACGAACGCTCGTTCTCACCGTCGTTGAAGGTTCATCTCCGTTTTATTTGACGGCGAGTTTCCAGCAAGGTGTGCAAGTGATGGGCGTGTCTATCTTTGAAAACATCGTACCACTCAATCCAGTGGTTGTCAATCGCGGTGACAGCGTCAACATCTCTGGCCGACTTGTTGAGTCATCTGATATGTTCATGCCGCTTGGCAATTATGATGTGCTTGTCAAATTCCATGACACATGGCTGCCTGTAACACAAACCGATAGTGAAGGCTATGCGAATTTCACTTTTGATGTGCCATATACCCAACCACTCGGTTTGACGGTGGTCCAAATTATGTTCAATGGTTCAGTTGACTTGCTTTCGACGAACACCAACATCACATCGATCACAATACGGTCATTGACCAACCTTACTCTTGACGCAATCACCGCAAATCCAGTCGCTGGCACGAGTTTCAATATCTCAGGACGAGTCCAATCCGATAACGGTTCAGGAATTGAACAACGTGATGGAACAGTGTTGCCAAATGCAAACATCCTCATCGCTATTGATGGCTCGCCTTCTGGATTTACAGTATCCGGAGGTGCTATAGGAACAGAAGGTTACTGGAATGCAACTATTACGTTGAGTCAAACATTTGAAGCAGGTACACACAATATCACTGCATCATTCATTTCAACCGTCAACTTCTATCTTGCAAGCTCGAACAACACAACCTTCGACAGTCGTGGCTTTTCGACATTGGTTTTCCTTCGACCATCCCTCGATGGTATCGGTCAGCCTTCACTGAATGACCGCACAGTACGAGGCAATAATGTCACCTTCCATATCTTGCTGCGAGATAATACAGGTGCAGATTTGGACGGTCAAGCAATCACGGTTTCGCTCCCAGGCACATCTATTGTAGGCGTGTTTACAACTGAAGCAAACGGAACAGCATATGGCTCGCTTGAAGTTCCTGCGAACACGAGTGTTGGTCCAAATGACATTTTCGTCGAATATGCGGGGGTCTCCGGTACGACTGGGTTGTTAGGTAGTAATGCAACCACTCGCTTTGTCGTGTTAGCGAACACCAATCTCACCATCACAGAATATCCTGATATTCGAACTGCAGGTGAACAATTGGTTGTGAATGGAACTCTACTCGATGACTTGGGTCAAGCACTACAATCCAACGGCATTGATGCATTCGGTATTGTCTACCTCTTGGTTGATGGCGTCCCAGTCGCCAGTGCGACCACCAATGGAAGCACAGGCCAATTTTCAATCACATATTCGCTACCATCAGATACGACACCAGGGACTCATCAGTTGCGAGTTGAGTTTAGAGGTGGCAGAGACTGGGTAGACCCAATTGGCTTTGGAGATATTAACAACCCTGAATATTACTTAGCAAGTTTTGATGCGGTCAACTTCAATGTCAGTGTCCCAACGAAAATTCAGTTGTTAACACCATCTGGTGAGGCTGACCGAGATTCAACAATTACCATTCAAGGAAGATTACTCGATGTTTCGGATATTGAACTACCAAACCTAACTGTAGAAGTTTGGCTTGGAGGTGTTTGGATTACCAACACAACGACTGACGAGAATGGAACCTTTGTTGCCGTGTACGCTGTTCCAGCCAATCAACCGCTTGGTCAACTGAGTTTAGAAGTTCGATTCACTGGTACGACATTCTACCTGCCGAGCAACGCATCAGGTATGTGGCAAGTGTTTAGTCAAATTGCAGTTGAAGTTTCAATTGATTCCCCAGTCGCCGTTGGAAGTGATGCCCTCATCACTGGAACAGTGCGTGACAATCAGTTTGTTGGCGTTGAAGGTCTCACGGTTGATTTGAAGATTGACGATGTTGTTATCGCATCAGTTGTCACCAACAGCGATGGTGACTTCGAGTATCTGTGGACGATTACAGACACATTCAATTTCGGAACACTCGACCTCTTTGCGGTTGTTGAACCTCAAGGATACTATCGGTACGGTATAGGCAACACATCATTCGACTTGCTCCATCGAACCAGCATCACGCTTGAATTCGCAGATGGTACTGATGCTACCCGTGGAGATGTTTGGGAAATTTCTGGCCGATTGTTCGATTATGATACCATCGACAAAACCGGTTTAGCTGGTGAAACAGTGCAAATTGACCTCGACGGAGTTCTTGTTCAATCGACTGTCACCGATGCATCTGGAAATTGGGCTGCGATTATTTACGTCGACCCATCTCTCTCCCGTGGCGAGCATACACTTACAGTACGCTTTGGTGGTAGTGCACTGCACCTTGGCTCAGATGCCCAGTCGAATGTGAAGGTCTGGTCAAACATTGAAATCACCATCGATGCATCTTCGTCGAAGATTGTCACTCGCTCCGATGGAACATTCGCTCCATTGGTTCTTATTGGTTCAATCCAAGAAATTGGTGGCGATGGTGAAGTGTTTGAAAACCTTGAATTCTACATTGGAGATGGAGCCGATTGTGTCAACGGTAGAGAAGAGGCGAGGTGTATTCCGCTCACTTTCGTCAACTGGGCCAACGGTAACTTTACAGCAACGGCTACAATGCCATCTTGGACAAACATTGGCAGTCAATATGTGTACATTGACGTTGTTCGAAATGATTCGCTTTACCTCAATGCAGCGACAGTCAATCACCTCCTATTTGTCAATGTAGATGCAGTCATTTTCGTCGACATCGACGATATCGTGGAAGGAAAGCAGGAAGAAGTTCGCGGTACGATTCAAATCAACGCAGAGGATACTGGAAGCGGTTTGGAAGATGTTTCAGTGATGATCTACATGTATGATGAGAACAAGACACAACTTCGACAGGTCAATGAATTGACAAATGAAGATGGACTCATCGAATTCGAATTCTTAGCCGACCCTCCATATGGTGACGCAGAATTCTGGGGAGAGATTTCGATTGATATTGTGATCAACGACCCAGTCTTATCGCCGCAGACCCTATCTCGTTTCAACCTCGACCGAGAAGCGGGCTTCATTCCAGATTACACATATTCATCGAATGAAGAAGCGGTGAGTGGCTGGGCATATCTCCTCGTTCTTCTCATCGCAGGACTTGTTGCGGGTGGCATCATGATGTATCGAAAGAAACTCAAGGGCGATATTTATTCAGACGCCGCTGAAATCTTTGCCTACACTGCCGAACTGCTTGCAGCCGGTGACGCAACAAGGGAGGCCATTTTCAAGTGCTATCAAGAATTATGTGAAGTTCTGCAAGAGCGCGGATTCTTGAGAAGAGACCATGAGACAGTTCGTGAATTCGAATTTGCCATTCGTCAAGCAATGGGCGGTCTGTCTGAAGAAGCTCTCACCGCACTCGACAATACTTTCGAAATGGCACGATACAGCCGAGAAGAAATGGGTGAAAGTCACAAGCAAGTTGCTTTGCAATCGGTCACACAAATGACAACTGAAATCTATCAACTTCAGAAGGTCCCACCAAGAGAATTTGCCTGATTACCAGCGTAATCGCAAAAGGCCGTTCACAAATGACACATTGCGTATGCCGTCTCTTGGAACAGGAAATGTTCGTTCAAGGGACCCATTTTCAATCTCAAGTCGAAGGCGACCGAGAACTTGACCGTCATCAAGTAGAGTGGTTTCGAGTTTGATGTGGTCGAGATTCATGCCGTGCATAGGCAATTCTAGACCATCAGTGATGATTGCTCCATTGAGTTCATCGACAAACCATTGCAATGCCATGTCTGGATTTTGTTGAAGGATATGGGATTCAGGTTGCAGGCCGGCCGCAACGAGAACTTGGTTATGCCTTGAGCGAACTTCATCCAAATGTGGTGATTGTTGAATGAATTCATTGAACTTCTGTTCAGCAGGCTGATGAATGCGTACGGGCGAGTCTTCGGTTTGAATTGATGAATCATCATCGTCAAGAGTTTCCGAAATTTCGATTTCTTTCCACTCGTTCATATTCCTATCCAACCTGCTGTGCCTCATCAATATTCGTGTAGAAATTATTCTGTATCCTCTCGATGTACTGTACGGAAAAACCGTGCTGCATATTGCTTGGTTTGTTCAGAGGAGTCACATGAAATCATTTGTAAATCGGGCGGATAACATGCTTCGTAAGTCCGTTCATTGTTTCGCTTATCCAACAAGAGAATCATTGCCCTATCAGCAACTGAACGAATAGGTCGACCCATGGCTTGTAAAATTGAATTGATTGCTGGTTGGGAAATCGTATATTTCCAAGCAAGATTTCTCCCAAATCGCTCTTCGGCAAATCTCGTTAGTGCCTTCGAGAGTAATGAAGGCGGTGCATTGGGAATGCCAATACATGCTACTGCATCCAGTGCCCCATCGTGATAATCGATGCCTTCGGAGAGTCGAGCGCCAAATACACCACCGAGCAAAACCTTTCTGTTGTTTTGTTTTTCAAAGAGCAATGTTTCAACCACACCATCAAGGTCGCGTTTTGACCAATCTCTATTTTCGAGAATAAGACGAGTGCTGAAAAATTGACCTTTCCCTACGATTTGTTCAAGCATTGAATATGATGGTGCAAAGACGGCGACATTTCCGGGTGTTGCGTCGACCAATGCTTGAATATGTTCTTGAATGAGGGTGGTGTTGTGTTGCGAACGTTCTGAAAATTTTGTTGTGACATTCTTAGCAATGAGCACAGGTCTTCGTTTCGCAGCAAATGGAGATGAATAATGGGCATGGGTGGTTGAATTAGTAAAACCAAGAATATCTGCATACATTGAGGGTGGGTAAAGTGTTCCTGACATCAGAATTGAACCCGCAGCCTCTGCAAATATCGGTGCAGCGACCATGCCTGGGTCGAGCAGGTGGGATGTAATTCTGCCATCTTTTCCTTTACCATCAAAAATTAGTACGATTGAATTGGTGTTTTGAAACCTGTCAAGAATTCTCAATAGTTCAGAAAATCGGATAGCATCAGGCTCCATGGGGTCTTCCCCATCGCCAACTTCGACATCGACATCGACATTTGCAAGAATGTCTCGAAGAAGTTTGATTCGACTACTTCGAGGCACGTCAGAATTTTCAGATTCTGTTAATTTTTGTTGTGAACCTTTACCTTCGGCGAGGTCACAGGCTTCGTGGAGGAGTTCGAATAAATCCTCAACTTTCAATTCAACCTCGTCATCCTCATTTTTCAATTGATTGTGAAGTTTTGCAAAATACGTTGAAAACACCTTTCTTGCGTGCTCAAAAACCGCTTTAACCCATACGATCAACTCGTATTGACTGTGGGCCAAATCTCCGGTGGTTTGCATCACAATACTGCGGTATCGTTCTTCGTGTTCCTCTAGTTCAGTGTAGACATTTTTCACCATGGTTGGGGTGAGTCGTCGTTCCATCGTCATGCGTATACGGTCGGGGAGGTTATGGGCCTCATCAACGACGATGATGATATCTTCGAGGCTCAGCCCCATCGCCTTCAGGCTATTTTCTCGGACACCGTCATCGAAGAGATGGTTGTAGTCCCCAACGAAGACATCTGCAAATGCTACGGTTTCTCTTGCAATCTTCCACGGGCAGGTTACTGTTGGGCGGCCGTGCTCAACATGTTGGACAACTTTTTCAACAAGTTCGTCAACATGAAGGGGATAAGAAAGAAATTCCTCTCGTAATCCTTCAGCTTTGGTCATCCATGGCTGACATGAACGATTTTTTCTAGCCTGAGAGCACATGAGTGAGAATACAAAGGGAGACTCCTTTGCAAAATCCTGTACGCACATTCCGGCTTGCCCAATCATATCAACAAGTGAAATCTTTGAGGTTTTTCCACGTCGTTCGTTGATTTTACGAACAGTATCTACCACGATGCGGTGCTGAGTTTGTCTTGACGTGAGAAAAAACACGGTTTTCTCTTCACCAGGGACAAGAGCGACTTGAAGGGCGGCTGCAAGGGCAGCAGCAGTTTTTCCAATTCCAGTTGGTGCAGCAGCAAGGTGATTTCCACGGCATTGAAGGGATGCGATACAATCTCGTATCATTTCAAGTTGGCCTGGTCTGGGATGCTCGTGGGCCAAAAATTCAAACTCAACATTCGAAGTTGTATGTTGACCCATACTGTCGAACCAGTGACGACCGTTCTAAAGGCTTGACATTCGTCATGAAGGAAATTGTGTGTGCCCAAAAAATGTGGGGGTTGGGCACGTGGGAAAATGTGGGTCAACTTGCTTGACCCGAGGCAGGGTCCCCTCGGCCGCCATCCGAGGGGTCTGTGGGGGTGTGGTGGTTGTGGGAACCATGGCCAATTTGTGCATGGCGGGCACGCTGACAAAGTGAGTGTAGACCGTGCAAGTTTGACCGATCTTGCACTGCCCAAAGGGTGGCATCAATGAGATTGTATCCCTTTGATTGCCTATTCATCCCATCCCCTCCGTACTCTCACCACTTATTCTTGGTATTCTCTTCGTCGTTGTGTTGATGCTTTTGCATCATCTAAAAGTGATTGAAGCATTGTTGATGCTTCTTGGTATGAGGCTATTTGTTCCTCAATGAAGGATTTCAATCCTTGCTGTGCAGCATGTTCTGGAGTGATTCCACGTAATTCATACAGTTCGCCAAGCAACTTCTTGTCGCCGACACCGAGTGGGATTCGAATCGAATCCATGCCCTGAACTTTAGGTTGCCCGTTGAGGTATTCTTCCACTGCTTTCCGAATGACGTCGGAACGGTTTCTTGCACCCTCTTGTCCGATTTTCATGTCGAGATGTTGAGCATCTTCTTCACTCAACCTGAATGAGACGAGAACTGTTGGTTGGACCATTCTGCTTCCTCCTGTAACCTACGCTATACCTTGAAGCATATAAAGATGTTTACAATTGACTTACAGTTTGTCATACACATGTTTACAAAGGAATTTTACCCTGCGAACATTCAAATTCTTCATCCAGCACCACTGGTCATGGAAAGGGAATACACACGTGGACTGTATCTCTACATGGAATGCCTCAAGGTTGCATTTGATGATGAAATTGTCACAAGTGAAGAGGCTGAAATCCTCAAGATCATCGCCGTGGCATTGGATGTGCAACCAAGTGATACGGCCGAACTTCGAAGTATTGTTTCAGGTGAGGTTCCTAATCCGTTTGTCCTTGGCAAACAAGAATACACTGGATATCAAGTAGGTGATGCCTCGATGTATCAGGCTGCACTGATTGCAGCTCTTGATGATGAGGTCATCACTGAAGATGAATGGGCGCTCGTGAACCATCTTCGACAACTCGTTGGTATACAAGAGGATGAACATGCCCTCATTGAAGAGGCGATTCGGGCGACTGAAGGCATAGATGCAATGGGTCAAACACGTGTTGAGCGTCTTGAGCGTTATCTCACCGTTTGTCAAATTTAATCGAGAAAACAGGTTCAAATTGAAATGCAAAATGGTAACTATTAGAAAGGGTCTTCAATTGGCCTAATTCAATTCAAGAAACCAAAGGTGAATTCGATGTCAGCAATAAAACAAATTTACGAGAAAGTCAAATCACGAGACCCTGGTCAACCGGAATTCCATCAAGCCGTGCTTGAAGTCTTAGAATCCCTTGAACCTGTGTTGGAGCGACATCCAGAATATGCTTCCATCGTCGAACGTGTCGTCGAACCTGACCGCCTTATCCACTTCCGAGTACCTTGGGTTGCCGACAATGGAGATGTCCATGTGAACAGAGGATTTCGAATTCAATTTAATGGAGCCATTGGTCCTTACAAAGGCGGCCTACGATTCCATCCAACTGTGAACGCATCAATCCTCAAATTCTTAGCATTTGAGCAAATATTCAAAAATTCACTCACAGGTCTGCCGATGGGTGGTGGAAAAGGTGGCTCTGACTTCGACCCTAAGGGGAAATCGGATGCCGAAGTCATGCGGTTTTGTCAATCCTTCATGATGGAATTATGGCGTCACATCGGACAAGATTGTGACGTCCCTGCAGGCGATATTGGCGTCGGAGGCCGAGAAATAGGATTCTTGTTTGGTATGTACAAAAAACTTCGAAACGATTTCCAAGCAGGTGTATTGACCGGCAAAGGTTTGCAATATGGTGGTTCATTGATTCGTCCAGAAGCAACTGGTTACGGGCTTGTGTATTTTGCAAGAGAGATGCTCGCAACAAAGGGTAAGTCCTTCGAAGGGGCAACTGTTTCAATTTCAGGCTCAGGCAACGTTGCACAATTTGCTTGTGAAAAGGTCCTCGACCTTGGTGGAAAACCAGTAACAATGTCGGACTCATCTGGCTGGATTTACGATGCAGATGGTATTGACCGAGAGAAATTAGCATGGATTATGGACTTGAAAAATAACAGGCGCGGACGTATCAGTGAATACGCTGAAAAGTTCGGAGCTACATTTACTCCATCAGCACCCGAACCATCATTGAATGGTTTGTGGGGCGTCGATGTTGATGTTGCACTTCCTTGTGCGACCCAAAATGAACTCAATGGTGAAGAAGCAAAACTCTTGGTTGCCAATAATGTCATCGCTGTAGCCGAAGGTGCAAACATGCCTTGTACTCCAGAAGCGGTTGCAGTCTTCCAAGAAGCAGGTGTTTTGTTTGCTCCGGGTAAAGCAAGTAATGCAGGTGGCGTCGCTACCTCTGGTCTTGAAATGTCACAAAACTCTCTCCGCCTCAGTTGGACTCGAGAAGAAGTTGATGAAAAGTTGGAAAACATCATGATCAATATCCACAAAAATGCTTCTGAAACGGCGAAAGCGTATGGAAGAGAAGGCGATTATGTCTTTGGAGCAAATGTCGCTGGCTTCCTCAAAGTTGCAGAGGCAATGACAGCACAAGGCGTCCTGTGAAATTGAACAGGTCTTTTTGTACCAACCTTGGCACAAAATGCCATGCCTGAAGGACCAGAGATTCATCGGGCAGCAGATAGGATTCGAAATGCCTTAGAGGGTAAGCCCTTGCTCGATGTGAATTTTGAGTTCCAACCAATAGTGGGCATGGAACATCATTTTGAGCAAGGCATCATCGAAAAAGTTGAAGCGAGGGGCAAAGCCCTCCTCATTCATGGTGCACATCGAGTACTTTACGCACACAATCAATTGTATGGTCGATGGATGGTCAACAAGAAAGGGCGTAAACTCCCCGGTTCGCGCCGTTCATTACGTCTTACCCTTGAATCAGACTCGCATGTGGTTCGACTATTTTCAGCAACAGATGTTTGTCTTCTCGAACATCATGAGGTTGACCAACATCCATACATTGCAAAATTGGGTCCAGATGTTGTGCTGAAGTCCACAACGGCAAAGGATATTCATCATCATATCGTTCAAAAGAAGTACCAGCGAAGGCAGTTGGGCGGACTTTTACTTGACCAAGGTTTCTTATCTGGTGTAGGTAATTATCTCCGAAGTGAAATTCTCTTTCGTTCAGGACTTCGACCCAAACGAACAATTTCATCGTTGACAAAAGAAGAACTGAAACTCTTTTGTAATGCAACCATTGAAATTGTACAACGTGCTTTTGAGCAAAAGGGGATCACAGTTTCAAAACAACGCTACGAATCCTTACGGGCAGAAGGACATCGTCATGGAGCATCCCGGCATTATGTCTTTACACGCTCTGGCTTGCCCTGTTATGACTGCAACGATACAATACTTCGAGAAACCGTTGCATCAAGGCGTCTTGACCTCTGCCCATCGTGCCAAAAATGATGTCTTCACATTTGGAAGTCTGGGTAATACTGTTGAGTGTACATGAGGGCGTATTCTGGTGGATAATTTTGTGAAATGAGTCCATTGTAGTAGTTCAATGCATCAGGATTGACGACAGGTTGGACTGGTTGTTGAGCCACAGGTTGAGCATACATGTCCGGCATCGCTACAGGTGATTGAGCACCCACAACTTGAGCATTCATATCTGGGATTTGTACTGTTGATTGTAAACCAATCAACTCTTTTTCTTGTACGAGATTATCATTCCCTCGCCTTGTGAATAAGAATGCACCAGCCCCGCCGAGAACGAGGAGAACAAGACCAATCACAATGTACATTGTCGTTCCCGAACTTGTGTTGTCGAGTTCCACTGCCTCGTACACCCATCGCAACGGGTCTTCTGGATATGCATCAGCCCCTTGGTCAA
>Ga0255761_10003865_pt1 | contig 13488 bp, 10 predicted proteins | sample 071ome_29_FD_179961 | JGI IMG/M metagenome (GOLD analysis project Ga0255761, IMG submission 179961) | Coastal salt marsh microbial communities from the Groves Creek Marsh, Skidaway Island, Georgia - 071407BT metaG (version 2) | ecosystem: Environmental > Aquatic > Marine > Intertidal zone >... | reverse complement strand
CGCTAGGGTAAAGGCTTTCGCATCTCTATTTCTTTGTGGTGTGTCAGCAAATTGAAACAATATTTTTATTGTATTAATGTATGACAATGAATCTGTTTTGTCTATACTTGGAAGCGGCAAACAAAAGCTTTGGTGAAACGTTTTTAAATATTTTTTCGAGAGATTAACTTATGACAAAAATTGGCCAATCTCAGCTTCGAATTGAGGATGACCGCCTTTTAAGAGGCCAAGGTCAATTTACCGATGACATCAGGCAACGCGATGATGCCATTTTGGTATTTGTTCGATCACCGCACGCTGCTGCTCGCATTGTCAAAATAGATCTTGATCATGCAAAGGCGGTCGAGGGCGTAATTGCTATTTTTGGTTGGGACGAAATGCGCGCCAGCAATGCTGGCAGTTTTAGGCCACGCGCGCAGTTTCCTGGCCCTGATGACGGGGCAATGCGGGCGCCGCCGTTCACCCCTTTGGCGGATGGATATGTTCGCTATTGCGGCGAACCAATTTTAGGTATTATTGCAAAAGACAAGGCCAGCGCTGAATCAGCTCTTGAGGCTGTGGATATTCTCTTTGAAACCTGTTTGCCGGTGATCGATATTGAACATGCTCGTGCGGATGATGCGGCAAGTGTTTGGGATGTCTATCCGGATAATCGGTGCTTTTATTTTGAAAAGGGTGATGCTGCGAGAGTTAAGCAGGTAAATGAAAAAGCTGCGCATATCATCGAACATCAATTGAAAATTTCCCGGGTGACCGCTGCTGCTTTGGAACCGCGTGCGCTCCGCGCCAGCTTCGACCAAAAAACTGGTACGTATCGGCTTGAGGTTGGCACTCAAACGCCAAACCGTATCCGCCCGGATCTTGCCACAGTATTGGGGATAGTGCCCGACTCAATCGAAATTATTGCGCAGGATTGTGGTGGCTCTTTCGGCATGAAAAACACCGCTTTCCCCGAATATGCGGTTGGTTTATGGGCGGCACAGCAATACGGTCTTGCTATATGCTGGCGTGCCTCGAGGCTGGAATCATTTCTTAGTGACACCCATGCGCGCGAGCAAATAGCAGATGTCGCGCTTGGGCTTGATGATAGCGGAAATTTCCTTAGCCTTGATGTTCGGATCACAGCAAACCTTGGAGCCCATATTGGGCCATCGACCATCCATCCTGTAGTCAGTAATATTGGTGGTATAATCGGTGTTTATAATATTCCAGCCAGCCATGTGCGAGTCGACGGTGTGTTCAGCAACACACAAAGCGTATCGCCATATCGAGGTGCTGGACGACCTGAGGCGACGTATATTATTGAACGTGTGATTGATGTTGCTGCCGAAAAACTGGGCTTTGATAAAGTTGAATTGCGTCGCCGTAATATGATTCAGTCGGCGCAGATGCCATTTAATACTGGGCTGGTTTTCACCTATGACAGCGGTGATTTTCCCGGACTTCTTGAAACGGCCGTGAACGCAGCAGATTGGGCTGGTTTCAAGAGCCGTCAGCTGGCCAGTGAATCGCGAGGTAAATTGCGCGGTTTTGGTATTGCCAGCCCCATTGAAATTGCCGGTGGACCAGAGCGTAAACCCCACTCTGAATTTGCGCGCGTGACGGTATCGCCAGACGGAAGCGTTGTATTGGTGAGTGGGTCATCTGATTCCGGGCAGGGCCATGCTACCGTTTTTGCTCAGATCATATCCTCCAAACTTGGTCTTGACCCCTCATCTATTTCACTGGTCGCCGGCGATACCAGAGAGGCGCCGAATGGAACGGGAACCTTTGGCTCTAGAACCGTTGCTGCGGCTGGAACATCAATTGTCAAATGTGCTGACGGCTTAATAGAAATCCTGCAAGGTGCGGCAGCGGATGCATTGGATAGCGACATTAGTGAGATTTCTTTTGAGAATGGCTATTACAGAACTAACAGGAGTAACCGTTCAATCGATTTTATTGATCTGGTGCGCCAGAGTTCCACTTCGATCAGCACTGAATTTGATGGCAGTGCAGATAATGCAACCTTTCCAAACGGGTGTCACATCTGCGAGGTGGAGATTGATCCTACTACCGGTAAAGTTGACGTCATGTCATATCTAGTTGTGGATGACGTTGGCACCGTGATTAACCCAGAATTGTTAAAGGGGCAAATTATCGGCGGTGTTGCCCAAGGGCTGGGTCAGGCACTTATGGAACAGGTGGTTTATGACCCCGGAAATGGGCAGCTTGTATCTGCAAGTTTTATGGATTACGCGATGCCGCGCGCGGTTTCACTGCCGCCCGTCCAAGTGATAAGTCAGCCAGTGCCAACAAACAGCAATCCGCTGGGCGCAAAAGGTGCTGGTGAGGCTGGCACTGTGGGGGCATTGGCTGCGGTTATGAATGCAGTTTGCGATGCGCTGTCGAGTGCAGGTGCCTGCCCAATTGATATGCCCGCAACGTCTCAGTCAGTGTGGTCGGCGCTGCAAGCGGCTGGTTACAAAAAGGCCTGATCCATTAGCTATTCGGGCTGATCTGCGTCAGACGTCATCAAGGCCGAGGCCGAGGCGTTTATGACATGACGCCGGGCAGCTTCGGAGGCGGCGGTAACATCGCGCTTTTTGATTGCGTTCATCAATGCTTGCAATTCAATAATACTTTGTTTTTGACGTTCTTTGCGAACCACAGATCGGTTGCGCAGTTGCGCCGTCCTTAGGGTTAGGCGAGACAATATATTGCGGGCAATCTGATTTTGAGCAATCTCGCAGATGTGGTTATGCCAGCGTGCTTTGGCTTGCGAAATGGCTAAAAAGGTTCCTTGGTCATAGGCTGCAATCAATTCTGCAAAGATCGATTCGAGCGTAAGAAGCTGGGCATCAGTTGCATTTTCTGTAAATTGCTGAAAGATCAGAGCTTCAATCTGCGCACGAATGCGGTAAATATTGGCAGCATCATGAAGCGAAATTTTAACAACGGTTAATCCGCGCGCCGAAACCCTGGCCACAATACCTTCAGCCTCAAGCTCACGCAAAGCCTCTCGCAACGATGTGCGGCTTACTTCGAGACGCTCACATAAATCTTTTTCAATAAGACGGTCACCGGGTTTTAAAACGCCATGTTCGATAGCATGCCGAATCGATTCAATAATTTTCGACCTGAGTGGTGCTGACTCAACGCGAATTGGCGCCAAACTCTCTTTTGAATTTTTTTCTATCATTACCAACAATTCAATTTTTGTTCAAATATCACTGTAAACGAAATAGGCAATTTCAAGCGCTTCAAGCAGTTTAGATTACAAGGATCCATAACCACATGCCGTTCAGCAAGAGACTCTAATAAGCCCCATGATAGTCACTGGCCTTGCTACGACATGAAATCCAAACCTTTTTATCAGTTTACCACCTGCTTTTGAAAACAATGTCACCATTAGAGACGCTAATATCCTAGCAAATAAAATTCGCGTCAAATGATAGCTTGCTAAACAAGTGGTTTCCGCATTCATTGCTATTTAGGGAATGTCTCATTTTTTTGCCACCCATCTGTTAGGAAGATATAATCACAATCGCTCACGCACATTCATACAAGACCAAGACTATCAGCGGCCGCAACAAACGGTAATTTGGTCACGCTCACTTTTCAAATTCACGGACTGGTGTCTCGGGTTTCATGCCGCCCTTCTGGCCGGTTTCAGTCAGCAAACCATTTGCTTCCCAGTCACCTGCTACCGCACGGTCGGCATAGTCAGTCCACTGCTGGGACCAGTCACCAAGTTCATAGCCATGCCATGGAGGTTGTGGGGTTAGGCGTGGCAGTTGCAGTTCTTCCCAGATCACTTTTGCGCGCACCATAAACTCTTCTCTTGGTAGCGCTAATGGTGGCATGTCGGCCTTCAGCGTTGCGTCGATCATAAGAGTTGCATCGGTCCCTGTGCGTCCTGACTTTGGCCCATGTCCGCCCGATCGATAAGGTGTTACATGAACATCTGTCGAGATGTTTGACCGATAAGCAATCGACCAGAAAATTGCATCTGCATTATTTGGGTCAATATCCTCAGAAACGGCAATTACCACCTTGCCGCATTGCGCCTGCAAAGAGGCAGCTGCCTGTAAACCCCGCCAAACTTCCGTTTGTGGCACACTTCGATCAAATTGAAGAAAAATAACTTTTCGTATATTCGTCAGCGGCTCATGCATGACGACTCGCTTGATCCCTTTAATGTTAAAAGTCTTTTTCAGGTGCCCAAGAAATAGTGGTTCATAGGCCACCTTTTTCAGGGTTGAGCTTTCGCTTGGTGTCACCTGACTAATAATGGAGATGAAAACGGGTTTTCGGCGCATCGTTATTGCCGTTACCTTCATCGACATATTAAAGTCTTCCAATGCCACATGCCCATGGCTCTCGCCAAACGGCCCCTCTGGCTCTAGGTAACTAGTCGCTATTTCACCTTCGATCACAATTTCAGCATCGGCAGGCACCTCTAGATCGACTGTTTTACAGCGTGTTGTCCTAACTGGCGAGCCAATTAGTCCTCCCGCAACCGCCATTTCATCTTCGTCGATTGGGAGTTTTTGCGGCCCCGTAAACAAGATTGCCGGCGCACAGCCAAGCACAATCGCTACTGGCATAACCTCGCCGCGGCTTTGATATTTCAACCAATGCTGATAGCCGCCTGCTCCACCAAGTCGGCTAGCCATGCGAACGCCTAAACGATCACGCGCCTTCAACTGGGCGCGATATGTGCCCATATTACGCACGCCGGTTTCTGGATCTTTTGTAACAACAAGTGTTGCTGTTAAATACGGCGCGGCATCAAATCCTGGCGTTGAAATTGGAACTGGAAGTGATGCGAGGCCACCGCCCGGGCGGGTCAGGTCATCACCTGTTATAACTACTTCCTGACATGGAGCGTCATCGACCGCCACGGGCTGAATTGGACTATCCATGGCGCGGTTCCAAACATCGCCGATTTCCTCAACCGGGACGCCAAGCCCTACGGCATAGATCTCAGGGTTTGCTGCCAGTGCGCCAACAACCACTGGCATATCATAGGTTTTGCCGCTGGCGTCTGTAACATTGTTGAATAAAAATGCTTTGCGATCTTCGGGCGGGATGCCCCCTTGGAACTGCCAGCGAGCAAGCGGGTGTAACTCGCTATTTTTATCAATCTCACGCTCAATTTTTTGTAAAAGACCCAGCTTTTCGAGACGTCGAAGATGGTCTTGGAGATCAATCGGTGCATTACTTATATTTTGTTTCGACATTAAGTTTATCCGTGTTGATAGGAATTAGGCATAGTCAGAAAAGCTTTAATATGTCTGTTAATTAAATAAATATGCTGGGAAAAGTGCGCGCCATATTTTGACGCGCACACATTATGTTCATGTCTTATTTAGCAGTGCCTGCACCTGATGTGTCAATCGCGAGGCGAGCGGCGGCAAGCAGCTCTTCACTTGATCCCATCAAGTCATCGTTGATGGCGTTCAGCTCTTCACCTGTTGCTGGTGTTATAATCGCATTGCGCTTTTTCGCTTCAGCAAGAAATGCCTCATCCTTGATCATCTTTTGGAAGGCTTCGCGGACTCCTTTGACAATGTAATCAGGCGTGTCGGGGTGAATCATCATGGAGCGACCAATTGATGCGGTCGCGCCAAGATAACGCAACACAGCCTTACCCATTGGATCATCTGTTAACTCTTGCATCAGAGGAACGTCAGGCATGCCGGGATCTCGCTCCAGACCTGTTTGGATGAGGATGTTCATAGCACCATCCCCCAAATCACCTGGGTCAGAAACAAAGGACGCGTAGTTTTGAGAGTACATATCGGCTTCACCGCGCAGCGAAGCCATTACAGTTGCTTGTGATCCTTTGTATCCCGCTATTAATTTAAGGTTAAAGCCAGCAATGTTCTTAAGTGCTGCCGCCTGTTGTGCCGCTCTAGCATTTTTACCGGTGCACGCGACAACAAGTTCTTTTCCACGCATTTCTTCCACGGTTTTAGCTTTATCAGCTCGAACAGCAAACCCTACATTTGCAGTTGAAAAACGGCCAATATACTGGAATTTTTTTGCATCCCAACTTGCCGCTTTTGGCCGCATGTGCTGGATTTGCCCGAGCGTATCGGGAAAAACGCCAAGTGCTAACCCATCTGGCTCAGTCTTGTTAAGGAAAAATGCGGCTCCTTTGCGTCCGCCACCACCGGGCCTATGTTGGACGATAATGTCCGGATTGCCAGGGATGTGCCTGCCCAAAAACTCTGCAGCAAGTTGGGAGTATAAATCATACGATCCCCCTGGAGGATGCCCAAGCATGATGGTTACAGTTTTACCTTTGTAAACCTCTTCCAAAGATTGGGCAAAAGCGCCTTGAGAAATTGTTGCAGCTGCGGCAATGACAGCCCCTGCTGTTACAATCGTACGAACTTTGTTTATAAAATTCATTCATTCCTCCCATTCAGATATGTGTCGCCACTTATGCCATTATTAACATGGCGGATTAGTTGTTAAACCTGCCCAGCGAAAGTCGACGGCTAACCAGTTTTTCATAAACTAGCAGATTAAAAAATAGTTTGTAAACAAAAGGTATTATTGTCATACATTATGCTATCGCTGATCTTAGTTGTAATTTAGTCTTTGTTGAAAAAGCCGACAAAAGCATTGTTTGGAGCTTGTAAATGATTGAAGCAGCCTTTGAAGCTCTCCAGATAATTTCAGACCCTGGACGTTTGATGTTTGTTGCGCTGGGGACTGTACTTGGTTTGATGATTGGCATAATACCAGGAATTGGCGGTCTAGTTGGTCTTGCGTTGTTGCTTCCATTTACCTTTGCGCTTGATCCCTACACAGCACTGGCTTTTTTAGTTGGTGTGCAATCGGTTACCACTACATCTGATACAATTCCGGCTGTGATGTTTGGTGTGCCAGGAACCACCGGGTCAGCAGCAACGGTTTTGGATGGATACCCAATGGCCAAAAAAGGTCAGGCTGGGCGTGCTTATGGCGCCGCATTTACAGCCTCAGTTTGCGGCGGCTTATTCGGAGCGTTTGTTCTAGCCTTATCTATCCCGATAATCCGCCCCTTCATAATGGCCATTGGCACCCCAGAACTTTTAGCTATTTGCTTACTTGGATTAACCCTGGTGGTTTCGCTTAGCCATAATGCGTTATTTAAGGGGCTGGTTGCGGCTTGTCTCGGCTTATTGCTCGCGACAATAGGCGATGAGCCTCAGACTGGTGAGATGCGCTGGACATATGATATTTTCTATCTATGGGACGGCTTAAGCCTGGTTCCAGTCGCGCTTGGATTATTTGCGGTTCCAGAAATGATTGATCTGGGCGCATCAAAACGAAGCATCTCCCGGACTTCAGAAAAAACTGGGGCGTTTGGACAATTGCAGGGTATGCGAGATGTTATCAAAAACTGGTGGCTTGTCCTTCGTTGCTCAAGCATTGGCACGCTTCTTGGTGCTATTCCTGGTTTGGGAGCCAATGTTATTGACTGGATTTCCTATGGTTATGCGGCACGTGCCTTACCAGGGGCAAAAGAAACTTTTGGGAAAGGCGATGTGCGCGGCGTAATAGCATCCGAAAGTGCCAACAATGCCAAAGAAGGTGGCGCTCTTGTTCCAACACTTGCGTTCGGCGTGCCGGGCTCTGCTTCCATGGCGATTCTGCTCGGTGCGTTCCTGATTCATGGAATTGCGCCCGGACCAAAAATGCTCGATGAGCAGCTTGATGTTACCTTTACTCTGATTTGGACAGTTGCAATTGCCAATATCCTTGGGGCAGGGCTTTGTTTTGCTTTCGCTGGACAATTTGCAAAGATCGCCACCGTACGCGCTGGCCTGTTGGTGCCGCTGGTATTTGGCATCATGATTATTGGCGCCTATCAGGGCGCAAAGGATTATGGTGACCTGATTGTTCTAATTACATTCGGCATACTTGGGTGGGTTATGAAACGGCTGAGTTGGCCTCGACCACCGCTGATCCTTGCCTTTGTGCTAGGTGGTCTGATGGAGAGCTATCTATTTATTTCACAACTTCGCTATGGGTTTGAATGGATGATGAAGCCGCTGCCAATGGTTATTCTTGCGATCATCATTTTTCTGCTTCTTCGACCATTAGTGATCCGTTTCTTGCCAAATTGGAAAAAACAGCAAGCTACAGCAAAAGTAGATTCAAAAACCAAGGTGGGAGCATCTGTGCCGCATGCAACTGGTGGAGAGATGGTCGCTGATATGGTGATGTGGGCTGGGGTTGTTGGCCTCATGGTCTATGTGTATGTTGCCTCTTCGAGCTGGCAAGCGCCGGCGCGTATGTTGCCACAGGCGGTGGCAATTGGCGGGTTAATCGCCGCCGCGGGCTTCATGGTTTTTCGCTATTTAGGCAAAATCCCTCCGCTTGTAACTGAAAGCAGTGAGCCAATTCGGGCAATTTCCCGTCAAGTGAGCTGGTTAATGGCGTTGGTGGTCGCGGTAAAACTTATAGGAATGTTACCAGCGATTGGATTGTTTGTATTTCTCTACATGGTTCTTGAGGGTAAGACAAAACCACTCACTTCACTTTTGATCCTGTTACCGTTTTTGGGCGGGATCTGGTTCCTGTTCCATGAGCTTTTGCATGTTCCTTGGCCACAATCTTTGCTTGGTGATGTGTTTGGAGTGTTGCGAAAACTTAGCGGTAGTCTGATCTAAAATTTAAAGGACCGAATCCAATGCACGACTCGAAAAAAAATCCTTTGGTCATTGGCGACCTGCCTAATCACCAGCTTTACGGTAGTGACATTATCGCTGAGGCACTTCGTGAGCAGGGATTTCCGTATATTTGTTTGAATCCCGGAGCCAGTTACCGCGGGCTTCACGACAGTCTGGTTAATCATCTTGGCAACCAAACGCCGGAGATTATCACCTGTATGCACGAAGAACATGCCGTTGGAATTGCCCAAGGCTATGCCAAGGTTACCGATCAGGCTTTGGCAGTCGCTGTTCATTCCAATGTTGGTTTGATGCACGCGTCAATGGGTGTTTTCAATGCATGGTGTGACCGGGTTCCTATGCTAATTCTAGGGGCAACAGGGCCGTTGGATGCCGCTAAACGCCGACCATGGATTGAGTGGATTCACACAACAATTGACCAAGGTAGTATGATTCGCGGCTTTACAAAATGGGACGATCAACCGGCCTCACCAGAGGCGGCTGTAGAAGCAATCCGCCGTGGCGTAATGCTGGCAAATACAGCACCTTCAGGCCCGGTTTATGTAAACCTGGACGTGACAATCCAAGAGCAAAAAATTGAGACCAGACAAAATCTTGGCGATGTTGCGTATTTCTCGACACCGGAGAATGCTGAGCCGCCAAAGACGGCGCTTGCAGAGGCCTTAAAGATTCTGTCAAAGGCTAGAAAACCGTTTATTTTCTGCGGCCGCGGAAGTCGCAGACAATCAGAATGGGATGACCGGATCAAGCTTGCCGAACGTTTAAATGCACGCACGACGACGCATATGAAACTGCCTGCCGGATTTCCAACAACTCACCCACTATTCATTGGCGAAACGGGGTGGCGCCTAAAAGGTCCGGTGCTTAACGCGATAAGGTCTGCCGATGCCATTATAATGCTGGATTGGCTGGATGGCGGTAATGCTTTGAAGCTGGCCTTTCCGCCGGGATCGCCCCGCCCACCGGTTATAAATATTTCAAATGATTTTCACATACATCGCGGCTGGAGCATGGATTATGGCGGTTTGGCCGCGGTTGATGTGTCAATCCCGACAGTGCCCAGTACGGCGGTTTCCGCACTCCTTGATGGGTTGGCAAAACCAGCACCAGTCCAGCAGCTAAAGGAATGGGATGTGCCGCCGGTTGTTGGCAAAGGCGATATCGGGGTGATGGATTTGGCCCGTGCGTTTTTTCATGCCAGTAAAGGCCGTGAGATTTGTCTGACCGGCAGGCCACTTGGCTGGCCCTTGAATGCAAATGAAATTACGCACCCGCTTGGCTTTTTGGGGCATACGGGTGGCGGTGGCCTTGGCGCTGGAACGTCTATTGCGGTAGGGGCAGCGCTTGGGCTCCGTGAAATTGGTTCGAAACGTCGCGCTGTCGCAATCCTTGGTGATGGTGATTATACCATGGGTCTGACCGCAATTTGGAATGCCGCGACTTTAAAGCTGCCGATCTTGTTCCTGATCGCAAACAATCAGTCTTACTACAATGATGAAGACCATCAGATCAAGATTGCACAGCGTCGGGGTCGGCCCATGGAAAACGCGCCTATCGGCCAGCGTATGCAGGGACCAGAGCCAAATCTTGCCGGCCTTGCGCGTGATCTGGGGCTGGAGGCACCCGAACCGATCACTGATTTGGCAGATCTTCAAGCAGCGTTAATACACAGTCTTGATCGCGTTGAAAATGGGGCAGCGGTAGTTCTTGATGTTAGGGTTCGCCAGGAATATGTGGGCGACGCAATGGTGGAGTTGTCATGAGTGGCATGAAAAAAACTGAATATTTTGCAAAAGCAGGCGATGGCACCAATCTTCGCTATGTAATCTGGTCTGGCGGGGACGGTGGCTCAAGCAAGGGTTCCAGAAGACTGGTTCTGGTGCATTCGCTGGCGATGGTTGCTGAGTTCTGGCAGGCCACTGCCGATGCGCTTGGCGCGGGCTTTGATGTGCTCGCTGTTGACTGCCGTGGACATGGGGCATCGGAGAAGCCCAAAGGCCCTTACAGTGTTGAGCTATTCGCCAGTGACCTTGCCGCTGTTTTTGATCATGCTAACTGGGATACGGCGACTGTCGGTGGCGCGTCGATGGGTGGTTGTGTTGCACTGACCTTTGCTGCGCTTTATCCGGACCGTACTGCTGGCCTCGCGTTGATTGATACAACTGCCTGGTATGGCGAAACCGCGATCACTGATTGGGAAGAACGCGGCCAAAAAGCTGTCACCGGTGGCATGGCTAGCATGACTGACTTTCAAAAGACACGTTGGTTCTCGGATGATTTTCGTGCCGGAAATGATGCGATTGTTGAACAGGCGATTAAAGTCTTTGTGGCGAATGATCCTGCCGCTTATCTTGAAACTTGCAGAATGCTGGGTCGTTGCAATCAAAGTGCCGCGCTCGGCAATATAACGGTTCCGTGCGAAATTATTGTTGGTGAGGAAGATTACGCCACGCCACTAGCAATGGCTGAGAAAATGCACGGGGCGATCCCTGGCTCAAATTTGACGGTGATTCCAAAGGCGCGCCATTTTACCCCACTTGAGGTCCCAGATGTGATCGCGCGTGTTTTTGCATCAATGAATATTGTCTGACCGCCCAAACTTGTTTGTTGCGACCAGCAATCAATAACCAAAGGTAAAATTGGATTCTAAAGAGTAGCTATGAATCTGGAGAATAACTATGGATCTTGCTGACGAAATTATCATTCCGGGCCAGCTTGAAACTGTCTTTGTCAGTCTAATCGATCCAGAGGTTTTGAAGCGCTGCATCCCTGGTTGTGAAGAGCTGGAAAAGACCAGTGACACGGATTTTACCGCGAAAGTTGTTTTGAAGATCGGTCCGGTCAAGGCTAGGTTTTCTGGGACAGTGAGCTTGGATATTTCCCATGCGCCACATCATTTATCGCTGTCTGGTGCCGGTGAAGGCGGGCTTGCCGGCTTTGCTAAAGGTGGTGCTGATGTTGAATTGGTGGATCAGGGTGATGAGACGCTGCTACGATATAGAGCAACGGCGGAAACCGGAGGAAAAATTGCCCAATTGGGTGCAAGGCTGATTGAAAGCACTGCAAAAAAACTATCAAAGACGTTTTTTAATAATTTTGAGAAAATTATGATTGGTGAAGAATAAGGCTGGCCAAATAGGCTTTGGAGTCGAATTTGAGTTTTTAACAAAGCTATTGTGGCTGAAGCGTTGCAGCGGTGACAGATAGCTTCAAGATAGAGTAACTCGAGATGATAAGAGGGAGATGAATGCGACGTGTAATTATAGCAATAACTGGTGCATCAGGGGTGATCTATGGCATCCGTGCACTTGAGCTATTGCGAGAAATTGATGATGTTGAATCGCATGCCATCATTACCCCGTCCGCCTTTCGCACAGCTCTTGCTGAAGTTGACTATACGCCGGATCAAATCAAGCTGCTTGCCGATCAACTCTACAACCACAAAGATATTGGTGCGGCAATCTCATCTGGCTCGTTTCAAACCAATGGTATGCTGGTTGCGCCCTGTTCAATCAAAACGCTAAGTGCGATTGCCAATTGTTTTAACGAGGAATTGACCGCCCGCGCTGCTGATGTTTGTTTGAAAGAACGGCGCCGCGTGGTTTTGATGCTTCGTGAAACCCCGTTTCATGCGGGCCATATCAGGCTGATGGATCAGGCGACCCAGGCTGGGGCCATTGTTATGCCGCCAGTTCCGGGGTTCTATACGCGGCCCAAGACATTGGATGATATCATTGACCAAACGGTTGGTCGTGCGCTTGACCTTCTCGATATCTATTTGCCAGCAGTAAAGCGCTGGACTGGGAGCGGCGTTTCTTAGACGCGTCAGAGATAGAGTTACAGCATCAATATTTGACAGTTAATCGGAAGGAAACTTATATGCCAACTGTAGCAATGAAGGTGAACGGGGCGAGTGTAGTTCATGATATCCCGGATAATACTTTGCTGGTTTCATTTTTGCGCGAGATCATGGGGCTGACCGGAACACATGTTGGGTGCGATACCAGCCAATGCGGCGCCTGTATTGTCCATGTGAATGGCGAGTCGATCAAATCATGTAGCATTTTAGCAGCGCAGCTTGACGGCGCGGATGTCACGACGATCGAAGGTATCGCCAATGGTGATGAGCTGCATCCGATGCAGCAGGCGTTTCATGAGAATCATGGTCTGCAATGCGGGTTTTGCACGCCGGGGATGGTGATGAGCGCGATTGAGCTTGTGACGAAAAACAAAACCCTGTCCGAGCGTGAAATCCGTGAAGGATTAGAGGGAAATATCTGCCGCTGCACCGGCTATCACAACATTGTCAAATCAGTGCAGGATGCCGCTGGGAAAATGCACAGCGCATAGATATAAGGAACGAAAATGTATTCAACAAAATATGTCAAAGCGCGTGATATTGACGATGCGGTGAAAGCCCTGAAATCAGCCGATGATGGCAAGTTTCTGGCTGGTGGCATGACCTTGATACCCACCTTAAAGCAGCGGCTGGCCAATCCTGATTGTCTGGTTGATCTGTCTGCTTGCGGCCTATCCTCAATAGATGATGAAGGTAGTGCGATCCGGATTGGGGCGATGACGCGTCATGTTGATGTTGCCGAATCTGCGTTGGTGCAAAAGGCCATTCCAGCGCTTACGCATCTGGCCGCACATATCGGCGACCGGCAGGTGCGCAATCGCGGCACGATAGGTGGCTCGCTCGCCAATAATGATCCGGCGGCTTGTTATCCGGCGGCGCTATTGGCGCTTGGCGGTACGGTTCATACGCAAACCCGGTCGATTACGGCTGAGGATTATTTTGACGGTATGTTTG
>Ga0255761_10003822_pt1 | contig 13561 bp, 8 predicted proteins | sample 071ome_29_FD_179961 | JGI IMG/M metagenome (GOLD analysis project Ga0255761, IMG submission 179961) | Coastal salt marsh microbial communities from the Groves Creek Marsh, Skidaway Island, Georgia - 071407BT metaG (version 2) | ecosystem: Environmental > Aquatic > Marine > Intertidal zone > Salt... | reverse complement strand
GATTTCTCTTTTTTTTTTTATTTTTGGATATATATCTTTTCTCTCCGATTGATGATGATTTTCGCGCAAAGGAGTGTACGATCGACTGACGATGTGATGCGCTTTCTCTCTCTGTCTCTCTCTCATCGTCGTCTGCGACGCGTTTACTACATCGGCAGCGATTTTCGTTCAAGCGCTCGTGCTCCAACTCTCGCAAAACGTTCGCGCAAAAGAGAACCTTGAACGCGGTGTCGTCCAAATCTGTTGGCGGTTTCAAGGTGGAAAACAAGTCGGTTTTAATCGTCAACACGAACGGCGGCGGCCACGCGAACATTGGGTTCTGGCTCTCGAAGACGCTCGCGAACGCGAAGCACGACGTGACTTTGTGCGTGGTTGGTGAAGAGACGGATAAGAAGATGCAAAAAGCGCCGTTTACGTATTTCGATAAGGATTTGAAGCCGTTGGGGGTGAAGACGATGTGGTCGAACCCGGCGGATTTGAAGAGCAAGTTGGGCGGCGCGAAGTTTGACATCGTTTGCGACAACAACGGGAAGGATTTGGAGAACGTCGGGCCGGTGGCTGAGTTCGCCAAGGAAGCCGGAGCGGAACAATTTTTCTTCGTTTCCTCGGCTGGTATTTATAAGCCGACGCCGACGCCGCCGCACGTGGAAGGCGACGCGGTGAAAGAAACCGCCGGACACGCCATCGTCGAGAAACATTTAGTGGACATGAAGTTTCCGAAAGGCATGACGTCGTTTAGACCGCAATACTTGACCGGCTACGGCTCGAACAAAGATTGCGAGGAGTACTTTTTTGACAGAATCCAAAGAGGTAAACCGATCGTCATCCCGGGCAGTGGCGACCAGTTCGCGTCGGTTTCCCACGCGGAAGATTTGGCGACTATGATTGCCAGCGCCGTGGACAACGCCAACGCGAAGGATGAAATCTTCAACTGCGTGACGCAAAAAGGCGTCACTTTGAGAGGTATGGCGGAAGTGTGCGCCAAGGCGATGGGTAAAGAAGCGACGATTATCACGTACAAAGAAGGCAGCGTCGAAGGCGTCGAAGCGAAGAAGCAGTTTCCGTTCAGAGTCGTGCACTTTTACGCTTCCAGCGCCAAGGCGATGGCGAAATTGGGCTGGGAACCGAAGCACCCGGATTTGGAGGCGACTTTGAAGGACAGATACGCCGAGTATTGCGCGAGCGGGAGAGATAAGAAAGAGATGACCTTTGAGTTGGACGAGAAGGTTTTGGCGACTTTGTAATTTGTGAACTTAAGTAGTACAGTATATTTCTTTACGGCTTTCTTTTTTCTATCTTCTCTAAAAATTAATTCTACTTACGTGCTACGTATGCTAAATTTTCTAACTCGCAACTCTTCTGCACGGTTCGTGTTCGGACGGAAACGGCTTATTCGGAGGTCGACAGTCTAATCTATCGCACGTGGCAAATATGGCGTCTCTTTCTGGAACGTATTTCGCTTCGCCGACGCCTTTGGGGACGACGGAAAAATCTTCCAACGACGCGAGGTCGATGAAGACGGTTTTCTTTCCTTGCGATAACGAATCGATTTTCTCTTCAATCGTCGACAAATCAATCTCGTTCCCGGCGTCGTTGACTACATCTTTCGCGGAGATGACGCTAATGTCGTCGCGAAATCGCGCGTATCTCGGATCGTTCCAGAAATCAACTTCTAGCATGACACCTTCGTCGCAATCAAAGTTTAAGCTTTGGCAGCACATCTCGTTGCGTTCTCGACCGCAGAGCTTAGACAGCACGATTTGGTGCCGCATCATGATGCCGTGCATGGCAGGCGGGTACTTTTCGATCCAGGGCGCATCGCAGGGAACAGTTGGCGAGATTGGTCTTCTCCCTGCGGATGTTGCGATTTCAATAACTCTGGCGACGGATAAACCGTGCGATTCAACGCCGACTTTCGCGTTCGCTTCGTTCGTTTTCAAACCGATAAATCCGAGGACGCCTTTCTTGCCCAATTTTTCCTCCACGTTTTGTAACTTGTAAGGCTTATACGCTTCGGCACCGTAGTTCCACCACCCGAGACCTTTAAATGTGGTCGTTTTACGCAACGCGCCGACGGCGTGGCCCATGACAATCCTCGGCGGTTTCGCGGTCCAGTACCCCGGTTGGCCTTGGACTTGAGGAGGACCAGCGATACCGGACCAACCGGAAACGAACCACGGCGGGAACCCGCAGACGTACTCTTCTTTGTTCGGATTCTTTCCGTTTTCAGTCGGTGCAAAATCCTTCAACCCTTGAAGCTTTTTCGATTTGATTTCGTACGTATCGTCCACTTTCATCGGTCGAACGTCCACGTCTTTCAATCCGAGCGGCAAGACTTTTTCGTCAATTTTTTCCATCGATAAATCCCACCCCGAACGTTCGTAGTTTTGGCTCTTCTCCCACTCGTCTCGCATTCGGTTCCCTTCTCCGGGATCAATCAACCGTTGCATGGATCTTCTAAACACCGGCTTACCGGAAACCGCGGTTTCCACGACATCGTTGAAGATGTGTTGATCCCATAACGTTTCTTTTGCGCCAGCGGCGACTTGGCCGTTCCATTTCTTTAACGGCGGCTCCGTGTCGATGATTCGAAGCATTCTCGAGACGGTTTCGTTGAGAACCCATCGCGTGACGCCAAATTCAGGCGCGTTTTGCGCGTATACGCACCCGATATTCAAACCACCCGGATGTCCGTTTTCGTCTTGAGCAAACAAAGTGAACTTATTAAACGGAGGTGACTTCAACAGCGGATACGGGTTCATTTCAAAACGCACATCCGTATCGACGTACATCGGGTTATAACCCATCCCGACTAATCGTTCCATGTAATGAAATCGCACCCACCATAAACGAAACGGCGTCGCTTGTTCTTCCTCGGTGACTTGAAACGTGCCCATTTGTTTGGCACGATTTCGTAAAAACGAGGTCCATCCGCAATCGACACCCCACGGGCCTTTGAGCAAATCGTGACACGTTTCCGCGGTGTTTGTGATTAAAATGTAGTGCTCAAACCCGAGCTTGCGTAAATTGGCCACCGTGTTTGCGGCTAAATGGTTCCCGCCTCGGTTTGAAACGAACAATATAATCTCCTTTCGAAAACTTCTCCTCTCGGCGGCGATTTTCAAGTTTCCCGGAAAATCTAAATCCATGCCGTTGATTGGAGTCACCTGACCAATCGACCGCCACTCGTGTTCTTCGGGAGTGTCTTCGGGATCGCTCAGAGGTAACGCCCCGCCGGTAAAAATATCAAAATTCGGCGCCTGGTCTTCTAACGCGATGGCGGTCGAATCGCCGATTTCGATAGCCTCCTCGACGACTTTTGGAATCGTTGGCGTCGGTGGCGCCGTTGGCGCCGGCGGTGACCAATTCAAACCGTAATGCGACGTCGCTCTGACGTACGATCCTTCGTTCGTCTTCTCGCGGAAATGTTCCGGTTCCTCTCCTAAATTAACGACGCTGCTATCGTCACTCTCGCTACTGCTATCGTTGCTTTTCTCTTCCGACTGCTTCTTCGCCTCTTCTTTTTTTTCTTCTTCTTCTTCTAACGCTCTTTTCTTTTCCGCGTCCTCTTTCGCCCGTTCCATCTCTACCATCTCCCTTCGTTCTCTCTCCTTCGCTTCTTTCTTCTCCTCTTCTTCTCGCTCCTTCTTCTTCCTCTCTTCCTCTTCCTTCTCAATCTGCAACGCCATCTCCGCTCCTTCCTTCTCCTCTTCCTCTTCCTCGATGATCTCTTCCGCTTTATCCAATCCGACCCGATCGATTAATTCTTTCTCGTTGTGCTCCTCGATCGTCTCCACGCGTTCGTGCTTCCGCTTCGAAATGTGCCTCAAATTCAAGTCCAACTTCCCGGTGCGAGTATCAATCAAATCCGATTCCGGTTCGTCTTCCCCGAGAAGCGTCGCCGCGCCGACGCCAGACTCCAATCCAAAGAAGTGTTTTCGAACCGCCACTCGTGCGACGAGCAAATCCTCGTAAAAAACAAACGACGCCATGAATATTAACAAGTAACAGAGCGCTTTCAAAGACGTGAACGAGGACGCGTTTCCACCATCGTCAAGAGAGCTGCTCGAAGAACGATGATGATGTTGCGTCGAGGTCGTTTTTACGCCCGGTCTCGCCTCCACGTCCACGACGACCGACGACTTTGAGGGGTGATGCTCTTGCTCCGCGAGGACGTCTCGTCTCTGCGTCGCCATTTTTCTTTTTCTGTTTCGCGCTTTCTACGACGCGGAGAGAGAGAGAGAGAGAGAGAGAAGAGCACTTATGTGGGGAGAGAAATCATCAGTCTTTTCTCTTGATTTCTTCTCTGTTTTTTTTTCTCGTAACGCCTTTTTTTTGCATGCCCCAAAAAAGAGAAACATTAATGAGGACGTTGACGGTGCGCACCGCGCGCGCGTACGGGAGTCCGGAAAAAAAGGACGACGACGACGACGCGACGATGTGGCGTCCGAAAGATTTCGACGATTTTAACGACGGAGGCGCGTACCCGGAGATTTTTGCCGTGCAATTTCCGAACGAAATCGGATGGCGGGAGCGAGAGAGTCGCGAGTCTTCTTCTGAATCTTCTGAATCTTCTTCTTCGTCCTCCTCTGTCGCGCGATGTCCACCGTCGTTGCCGGTGGATTTTGAGACGTTGTTGAGAGACTCGACGGAGATGATGCTACGAGTGAGCGGAAATGTCGCGACGACGGACGCGCACGACAGTTACAAGGCTTTCGTGCGCGCTTTTGAAGAGGACGCAGAGGCGAAAGAGATTGCAAAGTTTGGGAGTTTGCGAGAGGCGAAATCGATCGAAGTTGTCGATAACGATACCGTCGACGCGCTTAAATTTGAGAGCGAGTTTGTGGCGTGTGAAAACGGCGTCGGGAGACCGTGCGTGGTGAGGAATGTGTTCAAGGTTGGGCTTTACAACGTCGATTTGTTAGATCTCTTTCCGGAGGAAACGCTCACCGTGAACGATAAAGCGCCCGCTCGGAGAACGGATAAAGGAGCTACCAAACAGAATACGTTGCTCGTAACCGCAAAAAGATATAAAGAGTACATGGAAGACTACGAGAACTGTGACGACGATGTGGTGCCGGCTCCTTTTTACAACAACGGGTGGCGAATATTTTCAACGAACCCGGAAAAAGTAAACTCGTATTTCGAGAATATGCACCCTCGATTTACTCGAGCGGCGGACGAAACTGAATCAATTTTACGCGAAACGTTCAAGTTTCTGGTGAAATCATCGTCCGCGCCACACATGTATTCACAGGTGGACGAGATGACCGCAAACGTGTCAAGATCCTTGAATAAAGCGTTCATAGGCCCAACCGGATGCATCACTCGACTCCACTTCGACGCGCAAAACGCTCACGGATTTTTGGCGCAAACCAAAGGAAGAAAGCTTTTTGTACTCTTCCACCCATCTGCAGATGTCGATGCGACGAATTGTTGCTCGAGCGAGGACGAGCAGACGGAAATGAATCAGTCGTTGATCGATCCTTTGCGATATGTTCCTGAGAAAGCTCGAAAGCACCTCTACGCGTGCGTCGTCGAAGAAAACCAAGCGATTTTTATTCCTCACAAGTGGTGGCACTACGCGGTCTCGTTAGATTCGAGTCACACAGTCATGCGGAACTTTTTTCACTCGAAAACGAACGTTGAAGGCCTTGTGACAATGGTCACGCGTTCTTTGGCCAACTCCCGGAAGCCGGCCAAGGCCCGGCAATAAAAAAAGATTAGTCGAGACGATCTTCGATGTCAATATATAATAGTAGTAGATATGAACAACAAATTATGAAGCTATGGTAGTATAAAATATATCTCTCGCCTTCTAGAATAGTACGTATTTATAGTATTTAAGCGGAAAACAATTCCTCGAGCGTCATGTCTCTCGCTTCGGCGACTTCCTTCGCGGTTCTCATTTGAGCTAAGCCTTTCACCGTAGCGCGAGCGTTGTTCAACGGGTTGTTGCTCCCGATTTGCTTCGCGAAGCAGTTTTTGTATCCGGCAAGCTCTAAAACCGCTCGGCAACTCCCACCAGCGATGACCCCAGTACCCGGCGCGGCTGGTCTCAACATGATGTGCGACCCGCCGTTGCCCTTCACCGTGACTCTGTGCGGGAACGTGTCTCCCTTCGCAATCGGCACCTTAACCACGGACTTTCTCGCGTCCGACGCCGCTTTCATCACCGCCCCTTGCACTTCCTTCGCCTTCTTGCACCCGACGCCAACGGCGCCTTTACCGTCTCCGACGACGACCGTCGCGCGGAAGGACATTTGCGACCCACCTTTAGTCACTTTCGTCACTCGGGAAACTTGGACGACGTTCTCCGTGAACGGGTCGTCGTTCTTGGCGCCTCGGCCGCCACGTCCACCGCGTCCGCCTCGGCCGCCACCTCGGCCACCGCCTCTTCTTCTGCCGTCGCTTTCATCGTCGTCTTCGCTGCCTTCGGCTCTGACGATCAAAGACATCGCGCGACGACCGGAGGATGACGACGACGAGCATTTTGAGGTTTTATCTAAATTCGCAGACGCGATGTGCACGCGCGCGGATAAGGAACTCGCGGTTAAAGAAAACATGCTTGGAAAGATTATATTCGAGTGATACGAATGTGTTCGCGTACAAAGAGAGCGTCGGAAGTGTAGTTAGTACTTCGCGAGGTGGTGTGCGTTGATTGCGCGCGTTTTCTCTACAATGGCGACTCATCCGGATAAAACTTCTCTTTTTCTGGGTCACGACTTGTGTTTAGGGTTTTTGGATTCTCGAGCTTTTTTTTTGCCGGTTGCGGACTTATAAAAACGTTTCTCTTCTAAAAAAGTTTTCTTCACTCTTTCGCATCGGCGGCTTGTTTTGCGCGTATTTCTGTGCTGCTGATGTCGTTTCTAAAATTCTCCAGAGATTCAAACACGTCCGAAACGCCGGCGGGTAAGTGGATGTCCGCTAACGTTTTAAACGCACCACCGGAAGTGGCATCTTTTCGACCGCAGACGAGGAAAGAGCAGTTCCGCGAGTCTTTAATTTTTCGCAACTCTCGAACCATGACGTCTGCGTCGTCGCCGTAATATTTCGGGTCGACTAAGCGAACGGCGGTGTCGTAACCGACGACAAAGGTGGTGTTTGGTAAAAGTTCCGCTTTTTGGCTGAATAAAGGCGCGTCTCTCGTGAGAATGAGCCTGTTTTGCTCGTCCGAGTCGAACTGTTTCGCCCGTTGGACGACGACGTTTGTTTCGAGTTGGCCTTTATCCGCGTTGGAAATGGATAACTCAAACGCGGGAGTGGCGAGTAACGCGCGCTCGTTTTCACCATCGTTCTCCTTCTTTTCTCGTTTTCGCTTCTCTCGGAGATACATCGTCGCCGCGTCTAACATGCCTCGATGGCCTTCGTGGACCGGATTGAACGACCCGCTCAAGACGACATTCGCCGTGGTGCAACCGATTGTTTCTAGTTTACCTCTGTGCATCGAATAAACGCTTCGTTCGGGCATGTCACTCGATGCGTCGTTCTCGTCGCCGCTATTCATACTCCTACCACTATTACTAATATTACTATCATTATCATCCTCTTTCATTTTTCCTACGTCTAACCACCTCTCTAACAAAGATTTTTTCGCATCGCTTACTTTTTCAAACCAAGGCGCGTCGTACTCTAAAAACTCCAACCTGTCGCCCTTAAACGTCAACGCGTCTTCTCGGAACGCTTTCCAAGACGCATCATCTCCATCTTCTCTGCCACTAAAACTCGCGCCTCGCTCCTCTTGGTCTTCCGTCTCCAACCACCTCTCTCCGTCACCTATGGCTGCTCGAACCAAACACTCGCTCGCGACGCGATCCTCCTCCGCTCTCGATCGCTCGCTCTCTTTATCTAACGTCACCTTCCTCGTCGTCACGCCAAACTTGGAATAGACGCTCACGAAGCACCTGTGTTCGCCTCGTTTCGGTGGCGTGGATACGAACGCGCACGTGGCGCCTACTCCGAGCACTCGCCTCGCCGTCGCCGCGATTTCGCCGCCATTCTTATTCGCCTCTTCCTCCATCCTCCCAAACATGTAACTTTTCTTCGTGTAATTCGCCTCTATCGCTTTCCTATACGCCGCTCTCGCTAAATCTTTGCTCGTTCTGACGTCGCAAAACGTCTCTCTCTTTTCCTTCCTCTCCGAAGAAGAAGAAGAGCAACAACACTCGAGCGCGTCTAAAACGGACTCTCGACTGTACAAAACGTTCGCGGACAAAATCGTCCTCGACGCGTTCGGGACCGTCAACAACCACTGAATCGCAGACGCGCATCCTCCGGCCACGTTCAAGGATAACTTTGCCGCCGCCGTTCCCCCGTTCGACAAAACCACGCCGGCTTTGCTCTTCGAAGGATGATGATGATGATGTTTCCCGTTGTGAAACTTTTGAATGCATTCGAACACGCGCGCTGGGATGATCGACGCGCCGGTGCCGCCGGAGGGAGAAGAAGAAGACGGAGAAGAAGACGACGACACCGGTGGTGGTTTCGGTGGGATTGGCGACATCATGTTCTGTTGTTGTTGTTGTTGTTTCGCAGCGGGTTGTTTTCTTGTGCGTCTCGCTTCCGTAAAGAGAGTGGGACAATTCGTTGAAAACCCTAAACTGTCCCCCCAAAACGGGGCTGGCTGTGGGAAAAAACCGCACAAAACCAAAGTTTGAAAGAGTACAAAAGCGAGCGCTCGAGAGAGAGAGAGAAAGAAAGAGAAGAGAGGCAATAAAGAGGTCCCACGGTACCGCTGCTTTTGCTCGTCCTTTACGAAATTCTGATATGTCTGCTGCGACGACGACGACGGCGACGAACTCTGCTCGAGCCCGCACGCTTCAACGACAACAACAAACTTTGAACAAGAAATCGCTGGAAGAAAAAGAAGAAAAATACTTATTCGTGAACGGCGAATCGGTCTCGCATAACTTCCAAATCAACTCAAAAACGTTCACGAGCTTGTCTATTTTGAGCGGATCGATCGCGGGGATATTAGGCGCGACGGATTGGATCGGATTGGTTTGGTATTGCGGGACGATTTTGGTGATTGGTTTGGTGACCATCGGGTGGAGGTGCAAGAACGAACCGAAGCGATACGCGCCGGAGTCGATCGGGAGCGCGATATTCGGGCAAGGGTTCAGCGGCGGCTTCGCGAGTTTTATTTTGTTTTGGACGCTGTTTTATAACGTGTGCCATTTGTTCTGAGTTAGAAGAGACGCGCGTACGGGAAAGATGTTTGGGTACGGTTCAAACGCCGCGCAGCAGGAACAATTCGCTGAGCAGGTGAGACAGAGAAGACCAATCGCGTACGTTTTACCGCACCCAGAGTTCGAAGAGAGGCACGTGGGTGGAGTGAACGCGTTAGATTTGAGATGCTACGATGAAAGTAACGACGCTACAAAGAGGAAGAAAGTGTTAGCGTCAGCCGGCAGAGACGCGAGCGTTCGCTTATGGGACGTCTCGGAACCGGAAAATGTGAAAAAAATGGCGCTGTTCGTCGGTCATCGCGGGTGGGTGAACGACGTGAAACACGTCCCATCGACGAATAGAGAATCTTTGCTCGTAGCCTCGGGCGGGAGCGACAAAACCGTTCGATTATGGTCGCACAATTTGTTGAATTCTTCCGACGCGGATAGTGACGATAAAAAAAATAGTAACATTAGCGACGCGTCGTGCGCGATAGGGAAACTGCGTGCGCACGACGATTACGTCATGGCTTTAGCAACAAACAGGGACGGGTCGATTTTAGCCAGCGGCGGTCTCGGTGGTCAACTCTTCGCCTGGGACGTGGAAACGCTGAAACAAAGATGGTCAACGGAAGGCTTGAGTTTGGACGAGTATTCCTTGAAGGGCGCCAAGGCGTCTATATATTGCGTGGGCATCGCGAAAGATGCAAATCTGATAGTTTCTGGCGGCACAGAGCTCGCTTTGCGCGTGTGGGACGTGCGTACTAAACGTAAAGTGTCCAAGCTCAAAGGACACACGGATACCGTGCGAGGCTTGTGCATAAACGACGACGGGAAAATTGCCATCACGGCGTCCTCGGATGGGACCATTCGCGTGTGGGATATTTCATTAGGTCGTCAATCAGACGTGTTCGCTGGAGCGCACGAAAGTGGGTGCTGGTCGGTATCTGGGAACGCAAACTTCACCAGATTCTATTCCGGTGGCGCTAAGGGCGACATTTGCATCACGGATATCAAGGCGAGAAAATCAGCCATTTTGTGCCGAGAGACGAGTAACGCGGCTGGTAACAACGGCGTTTTGGATTTGTGCGTCGATTTAAGCGCAAACACTTCTGAGGCGTGGGTGTGTACAACCGGTAAAGACATTCGCCGATGGCGCATCGATAGCAGTCAAGCGCCGTCGTCGTCGACGACGACGTCGATGACGACAAAATCACCTTCGAACGCAGACGATTGGTTCACCGTCGGATCGCCGGCTAAATTTTTACATCCATCCTCTCCAGCGTCTCAAGGGTTTCGTGCAAACCCGAAAGTGAAAAGTAGTCCAATCAATGTCACCACCGGTTCTTTAACCAGTACCAGTGGTGGTGGTGGGAGTAGTCTAAGCGCTCAGAAGAAATATATGCTTCAAAACAGTCCTGGGAAGAGAAGTCCTACGCACGCGACGCCGATTGGGATCATCCTGTCTGCTTCAGCAGTCGTTCGACACGCGGAACTACACGACCGCATGCGTATTCTGACCGAAGACGATTCTGGCGCAACATCCGTTTGGCACATTTCGGAAGGGTTACTGGAAACCTTTCCCAATCGCGCGTTTGAGGACGTTTTGAACGACCACGAGATCAACGAACCGTGCGCGGTGCCGAAATGGTTCAACTTGAGCCATCGCGAAGGATCGGTTGAAATTTCTTTGAGTCCATCCTCGTTCGCGAAAGCCGAATCATACGCGATAGATTTAGGCGACGAAACCGCAAACATGGATGCGAAATTAAACTTGGGCGTGGAGATGGTCCAAGCCTTGTTGATAGGTTTACATTTGAACACGTTGGACGAGACGAAATTAGTCGGCGCCAAGAGAGATGTGGCACAGAAACGTAAAGAAGATTTAGAAGAAGAAGAGGCGCGCGAAAAACAACGGCGGCGCGCACTTGGAAGCGATTCTGGAACAGATAGAGACTTATCGTCGGAAGAGTCGTCGGGAGACTCGTCCGAAGATGACGAAGATAAAAAGGGGTCGAACAACAACGCGGCTCGTGATTTGATGATAAACAAATTCCGAGCGTTTCAATTCAACGCATCCTCACCGAGGCTTCGATTTTCATCTGGAAATCGCGAATCGATACCGTTGGAGTTTTCAAAGTCTACGCCTTTGGATATCTCGTTACCGGAGGTGGCAAAGAACGTCCCGAAATGGGCGCTCGACGTTGCGCTTGGAATTTTCCCGGTGCCATCTTCCGCCAAGGCTTCCTTCGCTGTCTCCGTCTGCGAGAGCGCGGTGAATGACTTTCACGATTACGACGTGAGCGCGATAAAAACAAAATCCGTAAATGCCCCTCGCGTACTTACCATACGCAAGGTCCGAAACTACGTCGCCGATAAGCTGAAGATGGATGCCACAGTGAGAGAAGATTTAGAAATTCTCTGTCACGGCAGACCGTTGAAATTGCACATGTCGCTGGCTACCGTGGACGCGTACTTTTGGAAGAAAGGTGGTGCGATACGATTAGAGTATAGATTTAAACGATCATCGTATTCTTAGCAGGCGGTCGTTCTTGATGAACTATTTTCATTAGCGCTATTTTTTATTTGCAACATTTATACTATTACCTAACACATATCTAACTACTTCATTGTTTGATGTCGTCGTATTCCAGAATCGGCTCTAAGCGTCTTTTCAACTCCTTCACAATTTCCTCCTTTGTTCGTTTCTTTTGACCGTAACAGACGTACCTCTCCGCTAAATAATCCAACTTACCAAACATGACGCAAATACCGACGTCGAAAAAGTGCACGCCTTCAAATACTAAAGCGTCTTCCTTCGCGTGCTTCTCCAACGTTTCCTTTGTGCTGAAATTTTTCGCAAACGTCGACCAGTGCATTCGACTGTCCACGTGGTGTTGCACGTGATACCCGTCATCGAACGTCTTCTGATTCTCGAATGAGTTGATGCACGTGTACGCGCTTTTATAATCGTTTCGCGGGTCCTCCGGGCACACGAATATGTGCTGACTCCAATTTCCGAACATCAGGCCCAAGCTAGCTACTACATGGCTATATGCTATCGTCCAATTCGCCGCGGACGCGTTCACGTTCACATTCAAATACCACCAAGCGAAAAAATACGCGAGAACACACGAATAACATCGCAGCGCGTCTACCACACCTCGATGTCTCCACATGTTCATCGATAACTCAATCGGCGCCATAAACAGAAACCTCATCCAATACTTGAAAAAATCGAACGCCGAGTCTCGTCTCGAACGTTCGGTGGAGCTCAAATCTACATACGCCGCGTTTCCGTGCACGTGATGCATGGCGTTGTGGTGATACCAGTATATGCCAGGCGGAACCCCAAAAAACGGAGCTATCAGTAACGTCGGTATTACATTTAAGCATCGTTTAAAATACTCGTTCTTCTTCGCCCGAATCGCGTTCACGTGCGTGTGATAGTGCAAAGCCAACATAAATCTTTGCAAAAACAAAGCTCGAGAGAATACGAACCACGCGAACCCGCACGCGGTGGACATCTTCCCTTCGTCGACGAAAAACAACATCGCCCCTGGCGCGACGACAAAGACCAGACACTCTAAAAAGCAAAGCGCGACCCACGCGTCCTCTTTTCGATTCGTTTTACTCTGGAGAAACTGGACCACGAATTTTGGATAGCGGAAAACGCACTCGTTTCTCTCCGCGTGAACATCGAGATTGAAGATGGATTTCGATCCGTCGTGGTTGGTGCCGATGTACGGCGCATCGCCGTTTTGGGTAGAAGGAGGAGGAGAAGGAGGTGAAGTGGTCGGCATCGGGGTGACTTGATGTGAAGCGCGCAGGAAAACAAGTGACGACAGTTTTTTAGATACGCCTCACTTTTTTTTCCCGGGAAGAGCGCGAGCACGCTGCGCTTACTTTACGATGCCTTCTATGATGCTCAAATCGCAACCGTTCCTCCTAAAAACGCACGGTTCGAGAGTCAACGCGTTAAACTCCACTCGCGCGAATTCTCGTCGCGTTTTGTCGCGCGCGTCTTCCGTCGTCGCCGCGTCGACATCTTCTTCTCGTTTAGACGAATTGATTGCGTTCTGTCGAGATGACAATCGAGGCGTAGGCTCGACGCGACGCGGGGAGATTGAATCGATGATTGACAAACTCCTCCTCCTCGAAGAAGAAGACGATGAGAGCAAAAAGACGAAGAACACGGACGATTCGAGACTCTCCGCGCGATGGAAGCTGCTTTGGACGAGCGAACAGGAGACTTTGTTCTTGCTTGAAAAATTTAACAACTCAAACGCGTATCAGACCATAGACGTGCGAGCGAAGACGCTCTCGAATACGGTTGAATTTGCCGGCGGGAACACGTTTTTGGTGGAGAGTGAGATTGAAATCGCGGACGAGAG
>Ga0255761_10003814_pt1 | contig 13579 bp, 13 predicted proteins | sample 071ome_29_FD_179961 | JGI IMG/M metagenome (GOLD analysis project Ga0255761, IMG submission 179961) | Coastal salt marsh microbial communities from the Groves Creek Marsh, Skidaway Island, Georgia - 071407BT metaG (version 2) | ecosystem: Environmental > Aquatic > Marine > Intertidal zone >... | reverse complement strand
TCCCACAGTTGCTCTAGTTGTTGGATAGGTATGCTTTTTTCTAGGTAATTGATCTGATTAAATGCAATTTGATTTATCTTTAAAAGCTCAAGCAAACCATGACATTTTGAGCAGTGTGGATTGATATAAATATTCATAAATTTTGAAAATTACAAAATTAGTTGACCAAATTGTTTTGATACTCTAAGTTTAAACTGTGATCCTAAATATTAAATATATTAGCTTAATTTTAATGCTTAATCTCTTGGGATGTGTTGTGCAACCTCCGATCCAAGAAATGAGTGATGCGAGACAATCGTTAAATGCTTTAGTTGCAGAAGGTTATGGCGAATCATCTGAATATTCTCGCGAGATTCAGATTGCTGAAATGCTTTTAGATATTGCGGGTGATCATATCAGACTAGGAAATTATGACTTAGCCCACCAAAGGGCGATTGAAGCAAGAAATTTACTCCAAAGAATACATTCTGAAATTCACTAACTCTTTTGAATCGTCTTTTCTAAATTATCAATATCTATTAAAAATGATTCACTTTCGTCTCGGTACTTTATTTCAATTTGCTTCTTAGATAGATTTTTTTCTGATATTACGATTCTAATTGGAATTCCAATCAAATCTGCGTCAGCAAATTTATTGCCTGGTCTAAGTTCTCTATCGTCAATCGCTACATCAACATTCTTACTTAGGAGAAACTGATATATTTTGAACGATTCATCATCAATCATGTTCCTGTTATCTTTATTTGTAATAGGTATTACAACTACTCTGAATGGTGCAATACTCTCGGGCCAAATAATTCCATCTGAGTCATTATTTTGTTCAATACATGAGGCTGCAAGACGACCGATGCCTATACCATAGCAACCCATAGTCAAAGTTTTTTCGCTTGAGTCTTGATCAGTAATCTTAAGATTAAAAGATTCTGAATACTTTCTACCTAATTGAAATATATGACCAACCTCAATACCTCGCGCAGTGTCAATCATAAAGCTAGTGGTTTCAGTTTGAGCATAATCTCCTGATTTTGCCAATCTTAAGTCTAAAAAGTTTGGCAACTCTATGTCTCTCTCCCAATTGACATTCATGGCATGTTTATCAGATTGATTTAACCCACAAATAAAATTTTTCATATTTTTTGTGTCAGCATCAGCATACATTTTTATTTTCAATCCTAATGGACCAACATATCCAAGCTCTAGGTTAAACTTTTCTTTTGCATCTTTTTGAGAAATGAGCTCTAACGGTTTTTTTATATTAGGTATATGTTCTGCCTTTAAAGGATTTAGCTCATGATCTCCTCTGATTAAGATTGCGATAGGCTCATCATTAATTCCTCTATAAATCAGTGTTTTAAGAATTTTAGATTTATCCAAACCTAGAAAATTTGCTAGGTCATCTATACTTTTTTTGTCTTTAGTTTCAACTTCTTCTAAAGCCCCAGGCAATTCATCACTTTTAGTCATGCTTGAAACAGCTATATTTATTGTCTCAACATTAGCTGCATAATCAAATTCGTTATTGTATCCAATTAGGTCTTCACCAGAGCTTGCAAGCACATGGAATTCTTCAGATTTATCACCACCAATTGCCCCAGAATTTGCGGTGACGATTTTAAAATTTAGTTTTAAACGATTTAAAATATTGGTATACGCCGATCTCATATTAAGATAAGTTTCTTCTAGGGACTGATTATCTAAATGAAAAGAATACGCATCTTTCATTATGAATTCCCTTGATCGCATTACTCCAAAACGCGGCCTAATTTCATCTCTAAACTTGGTTTGTATCTGATAAAAGGTACATGGGATGTCCTTGTAGCTTTGCAGCAATGTTCCAGCTAAATCTGATACTACCTCTTCATGCGTTGGGCCAAGGCAGAAGTCTCTATCATGCCTATCTGTAAATCGTAGAAGCTCAGGTCCAAATTGATCCCACCTGCCAGATTGTTTCCAAAGTGATCCTGGTTGTGCCATAGGCATTAGTATTTCTTGACTGCCAATAAGATTCATCTCTTCTCTGACAATATTTTCGAGCTTTTTAATTACGCGTAGCCCCATAGGTAGCCATGTATATAAACCTGAGGCAAGTTTCTTTATAAGTCCAGCACGAAGCATCAGTTGTTGACTAATCACCTCAGCTTCAGCAGGAGCCTCTTTGTATGTCACCCAGTTTATTCTTGATAATTTCATAGGCCTATTTTGTCATATTGTTAAACGCATGTAACTGATACTGATGTAGAATTAACAGTCAATGGATGTAGAGAAGAATTTACCAAATATAGAAAATAGAAAGAAGGGAGTCTATCTATTACCGAGCCTACTCACAACAGCGGCCTTGTTTTCAGGATTTTATTCTATTGTGGCAGCTATTTCTGGAAATTTCTCGCTCGCAGCTCTGGGAATATATGTTGCGATGCTATTTGATGGAATAGATGGCAGAGTTGCAAGAATACTAAAAGCAGAGAGCAATTTCGGAAAAGAATATGATAGCTTATCGGATATGCTTTGCTTTGGAATAACACCTGCAATTGTTATTTTTCAATGGGGGTTTGATTCGCTCTCGACGCTAGGCTCAGACTTCTTAAGATTAGGGTGGATTTCTGCGTTTATTTTTACTGTCTGTGCTGCATGCAGGCTTGCAAGATTTAATGCAAATCATAATCTTATAGATAAGAAATTTTTTCAGGGCCTGCCATCACCTCCTGCTGCTTCTTGTATTGCGGCCATTGCATGGCTTTCAGAGATTTATAATTTCCCTAATTTTTTAGTTGTTTTTTTAGCATTGACGGTTCCAACAGTATTGGGATTAACGATGGTAAGCAATATAAAATATTACAGCTTTAAAGACTTTGTATTGATGGAAAGAATTCCTTTTGCAAAATTTATCTTTATCCCTTTGCTATTAGCTGTAGTGGCAATTAATCCCCCAGTGATTCTATTAATCCTGTTTTTAAGTTATTTCTTTTTTGCTCCCCTTTTTTTAAGGGAAAAGAAAATTAGTTAGCGATGAATCATGAGCGCAAATATTTGCTAAATAAAATTGGAATAGAAAACTTTATTGAGGCTCAAAAATTAGATATTCAAACTGATCTCGCAACCCTAGAAATCCAAATAAAAAACTGTGAACGATGTCGTTTATCTAAGAGCAGGAAAATGGTAGTCCCAGGTGAGGGATCAATTAGTGCAAAACTCATACTAATCGGAGAAGCTCCAGGTGAAAATGAGGATGAAGTAGGAAAGCCATTTGTAGGTGTATCAGGGGCGCTATTAGATAAGATGATTTTAGCCATGGGATTCAAAAGGGATGAAGTATTCATCACGAATATCGTTAAATGTAGACCTCCAAAAAACAGAAATCCTAATGAGGATGAAATTGTTGCTTGCAGTAATTTTTTAGAAATGCAGCTGCAGTCGCTTAAACCAAAATTAGTTATAGCATTTGGAAGAATTGCGGCTCAGTCTTTGCTTAATACCAACAAACCTCTAGCAAAATTAAGAGCTGAAATTCACAACAGTCCAAAATATGGTTTACCGGTATTATGCACTTATCATCCATCTTATCTTTTAAGAAAGCCTGAGGAAAAAAGAGCAGCATGGGAAGACCTAAAGCTTGCAATGAAATTTCTGGCTCAATAGTTTTATGTTCAAGAAAGTTGAATATAGCGATATACCTGTAATTGTCTTTATTGAGAGTGAGAGTGGGGGGGCTTGGAATGAGAATCATTTTGTGGATAGCGTAATTGCAGGCTATCCTTTTTTTACTCTTTATTCTAAGGGTCAAATTATTGGGTATTATGTTTTTTCCTTTTTTAAGGATGAATCCCATCTTCTCAATCTGGCGGTTAAGCAAGATCATCAGGGTCAAGGCTTCGGTAAAATGCTTATTGAGCATTTCTTGCAAGAAGTAAAGAAGATTGGAGTTAAGAATGTTTATCTTGAGGTTCGATGCTCAAATCAAAAAGCTATTAAGCTATATGAAAAATATAATTTTAAGAGAATAGGAGCTCGTAAGAATTATTATCGAAAAGATAAAAAAAACCAAAAGGAAGATGGTTTGATTTACAATCTAGCAACATAAATGTTACCCAGAAAAACTTTCGCTATCATTTCGCATCCAGACGCTGGAAAAACTACCTTAACTGAGAGATTGTTGTTTAATAGCGGCATAATTAATGTTGTTGGGAATATAAAATCAAAAAAATCAGAAAAATTTGCAACTTCCGATTGGATGAAAATTGAACAAGAAAGGGGTATTTCAATTACTTCTGCTGCAATGCAATTTGAATTTAAGGATCATGTAATAAATTTACTTGACACTCCTGGCCACCAAGACTTTTCTGAGGACACATACAGAACATTGACAGCTGTAGACAGTGCATTAATGGTAATTGATTTTGCTAAAGGTGTTGAGGAAAGAACCATAAAGTTACTTGAGGTATGCAGGTTAAGAGATACGCCTATTATTACTTTTATCAATAAATTAGACAGATTTGGTAAAGACTTTATAGAGCTTATTGATGAAATAGAAGAAGTTTTGCAAATAAAATGCGTTCCCATGAACTTGCCCATTGGGAGGGGTAAAGATTTCCTAGGTTTATATGATATTAAAAATCAGAACGCCATAATATATAAAAGCAATGAAACTCAAATTATTGAGCTAAAAAACCTTAAAGGCTTAATCGATGATCAAATTTATTCAGAGCTAGAGCAAGATATTGAAGTCGTAGAGAATCTTTGCGATTCATTTCAAATAGATTCATTTCTTAAGGGGGGGATTACTCCATTATTTTTTGGATCGGCTATAAAAAATATCGGTATTCAAGAGCTTCTTGATGGTTTTATTAAATATGCTCCTGAGCCGCTTCCTAAAAACACGAACATTTCCAAAATAGATCCATCAGATCCATTATTTTCAGGGTTCGTATTTAAGATACAAGCAAATATGGACCCAGCTCACAGAGATAGAATTGCATTTCTTCGCATCTGTTCTGGTAACTATAAACCTGGGATTAATATCTACCAAACCAGAACCAAAAAGAAGCTCAAAATAAATAATGCGCTCACCTTTATGGCATCTGATAGGCAATCGCTTGATGAGGCGTTTGCAGGCGATATCATTGGTATTCATAACCATGGAACGATTAATATTGGTGATTCTTTTACTCAGGGAGAGGATTTAAACTTTATAGGGATTCCAAATTTTGCCCCAGAAATGTTCAAGAGAGTTGTCCTTAAGGATCCTCTTAAGTCTAAAGCACTAAAAATGGGACTAAAGCAACTTTGCGAAGAGGGAGCTACTCAGATGCTTCAAATTTATAACTCTAATGATATTTTATTGGGAGCTGTAGGTAGTTTACAGTTTGATGTTGTATTACATCGCCTAAAAAATGAATATAACGTCAATTGCATACTCGAGGGATCTAATTTTCAAGTTGCAAGATGGTTAAGATTTAATTCAGAGCAAATGCAAAAGCAGTTTGTTTCAAAATTAGACTCTCAGATTGCCATTGATCACCAAAACGATATGGTATTCCTAGCAAGCTCTAGAGTAAATTTATCTCTGACAGAAGAACGTTGGCCAGAAGTAATATTCTCAAAAACACGAGAGATTAATTACTAATTAAGGATCAAGAGTACTTAATTTGTCTCTTTCATCAGTAAGCATTTTTAATTTTATACTTAGATCACATTGAAGTTTCTTATTTTGCTCAATCACCTCTTTAGGGGCACGCTCTAGGAATTTTTTATTTGCTAACTTAGACTCTATTGATTGAAGTTCCAATTGAACTCTCTCTAAATTCTTTGTAGTTCTATTCAACTCAGATTTGATATCAATTTTCCCAAATGCCTCTAAGATCACTTTTGCTCCATTAGATACACATGCAATAGGTAATCTAAAATCAGAGGAATGGTTATTGAGCTCAGAGAGATTACACATAAGTTTAATTAAATTCTTACTTTCAGATGAAAGCTTATATGTTTGTGTTTCAAAGTAGGCTAAAAGCTGAGATTTTGGTGAGATTTGATTTTCACTCCTTGCTTGCCGGACACTTAGTATTATATTTTTTATATTTTCAAAATCTTTTATCTCGTCATTTGATTCTTGTTTTGAAAGACTAGGATACATATTTTTTAATATTGATGTCCCATTTAATTTTAAAAATAACTCCTCAGTGATAAAAGGTGCGATCGGATGCAGAATAATGAGCGACGAAGAAAAGATCTTTTTTAGATTTGAGTAAACATAATATTTATACTGCTCATCATAATTCTTAGAATTGATAATAATTTTTGCGATTTCAATATACCAGTCACAATACTCGTGCCAAAGAAATTCATAGATTTCTTTGGATAAAAGATCAATACGATGAGTTTTCATGTACTTATGAGAATTCTCTATGAGCTGGTCAAGCTTACTTTGGATCCATTGATCTGAAATTCCTGCTTTTATATTCTCGATATTTGATTCTACAACTTTTAAACTATTGATATAGTTGCAGGCATTCCAAATTTTATTGCAAAAATTTCTATTGGACTCAACGTGCTGCATTGATAGATTAATATCTCTTCCAGTTGTTGCAAGATTTGCTAGCGTTATTCTCAGAGGATCGGCGCCATACGCTTTAATACCGTTAGGAAAATCCTCAGTTGTTTTTTTTACGATTGTGTCTTCCAAATTTGAAAGCATAAGACCAGAAGTTCTTTTTTTGATTAGATCATCAAGTGAAATACCATCTATTAGGTCTAATGGGTCAAGAATATTACCTTTGCTCTTCGACATTTTTTGGCCTTGTGAGTCTCTAATTAAGCCATGTACATAAACCTCATGGAACGGAACTTTCCCCGTCATTTTTATTCCCATCATAATCATGCGAGCAACCCAGAAAAAAATAATATCAAAACCTGTTACGAGGACAGATGTAGGATAGTATTTATTGAAGTATTCAGATTCTTTCTGCCAATCTAGCGTAACAAAAGGCCAAAGTGCAGAAGAGAACCAAGTATCAAGTACATCAGGGTCTTGCCGTAATTCAATTGAATCATCCAACTGATATTTTTGTTGAATTTCCTCGAGATTCAAACCAACGTAAATATTATCATCCAGATCATACCAGGCCGGAATTCTGTGGCCCCACCACAATTGCCGAGAAATACACCAATCTTGTATATCATTCATCCAATTAAAATAAGTCTTTGACCAATTGTGTGGAGTAAATTTAATCTTTTCTTGCTTTACGGCTGCAATAGCAGGCTTGGCTAATTTTTCCATAGCCATATACCATTGCTCTGTTAGCATGGGCTCAACAATGACGTTGCTCCTATCACCACGGGGAATCATCGTTTTGTATGGTTTAACCTTTTCTAGTTGACCACATGCTTTTAATTGGGTGACGATTTTTTCTCTGGCATTTTGTACAGTTTGCCCTTGAAATTCATTTGGAACATTTTCATTCGTTATGCCCGCTTCATCAAAGATGCTTATGGGTGTTAGGTTATGCCTTTTTCCAATCTCAAAGTCATTAAAATCATGACCGGGGGTGATTTTTAGGCAACCCGATCCAAACTCCATATCAACATAATCATCTCCAATAATTGGTATCTCTTTATTAGATATTGGTATGAGTGCGTTTTTTCCGATCATATGTTTGAATCTTGAGTCATTTGGGTTTGTGGCGATTGCCACATCACCAAACAGCGTTTCGGGGCGCGTAGTTGAGACGGTTAAAAATTCATCAGAGCCTTTAATACGGTATTTAATATCGTATAGCTTTACTTCTTCTTCGATTGATATCACCTCAAGGTCTGAAAGTGCTGTTTTTAGGGAGGTATCCCAATTAACAAGCCTTTTTCCACGATATATCAATCCCTCCTCATACAATGTCACGAAAGTTTTGGCAACGACTTCAGAGACATCAGGATCCATGGTAAATTTCGCCCTTTCCCAATCTACTGAAGACCCCAATCTTTTCATTTGGCTCATGATTTTCTCTCCAGACTCATTACGCCATTGCCAAACTCTATCTAGGAATGCCTCTCGCCCAATCTCGTCTTTGCTGATACCTTCTTTTTTTAAGAGCTGTTCAACTACTAACTGAGTAGCAATTCCTGCATGATCCGTGCCAGGCTGCCATAACACATCGCAATCATTTAAACGGTAATATCGTGAATAGCTGTCCATGATGACATTCTGAAATGCATGACCCATGTGCAAGCTACCAGTCACATTGGGTGGAGGTAGTGTTATACAAAAAGAATTTTTATTTTTTCGAAGTGGAGCTTTAAATGAGAGTTCTTTCTCCCATTTTTCATAGATTTTTCTCTCAATCTCAGTTGGATTGTAGGTCATTAAAAACTATTGGTCTAAAAGTATCTGTATCAATAACGGTACTGGCCTACCTGAGCTAATTTTGTTTTGACCGGAGCCATAAGCAGTTCCAGCGATGTCCAAATGAGCCCAAGGCACATTATCAATAAACCTACTTAAAAATTGAGCTGCAAGGCTTGCTCCAGCTGCACGACCTGTCCCTATATTTGCAAAATCCGCATAGTGTGTAGCCATCGTATCGCCGTATTCTTCATCTGAGGGCATATGCCAAACAGAATCATGAGATAATTTAGAGGCTTTTTTTATTTTATTGATCAACTTTAGATCATTTGAAAAAAGACCGGTATGCAAGTGGCCCAAGGCTATCACGCATGCACCCGTAAGAGTCGCTATATCAATGATCGCGAGAGGATCATATTTTTCTTGTGCATAAGTTAAAGCATCACATAAGATCATTCTTCCTTCAGCATCAGTATTTAGTACTTCCACAGTTTTACCAGAATAAGTTGTCACTACATCACCAGGCCGAGTGGCAGTCCCTGATGGCATGTTCTCACAAGCAGGAATGATTGCTACAAAATTTACTTTTGCATCAAGTACAGCCAATGCTTTACATAATCCAATTACTGAAGCAGCACCGCTCATATCAAACTTCATCTCATCCATACTTGGTGCAGGCTTTAAAGAGATGCCTCCGGTATCAAAAGTAATTCCTTTGCCACAAAACACAATGGGTTTTTTAGATTTAGTAGCGCCATTGTATTCGAGCACGATGAATCTTGGGTCTCTTTTTGATCCTTGCGTTACTGAGAGGATTCCCCCCATTTTCATCTTTGTCAGTTCTTTTAAGCCATAAGCTCTAAAGCTAAACTTTTTATTCTCTTGAGCAATTTTTTTTGCTTCATTTGCAAGATATTCAGGTGTACAAATATTTGCGGGCATGTTTGCTAAATCTCGCATCATAGTTACCCCATCAGAAACAGACTTGCCTAGATTTAAGGCTTTATTGCACGCTGATAAATTCAATCCTTTTGGAATAACTAAATTGTCAGATAGCTTCTTATGTTCTTTTTTATTAGATTTTAGATATTCGAATTTGTATTCAGTATGATTAAATATTTGAGTATAGTGAGAGATCAATTCTAAAGCATTCAAGCCCTCGATCTTCGAGTGCAGTATAAAGTTGAGAACCTTTTCAGACTTAATATTCTTGAGAGCTTGTGAGAGAGCGGTAATGATTTTTTTGAACTCTTTATAGTTTGGATTGTTCTCACCAAAACCAACCAATATTATTTGCTTACCCTCTGAAGTCAAAATATGGAATTTACCTATCTCCTCAGGCTTTTGCAGTGACGATACAAAATGATAAATATCGTTTGCTTGATTTGGATATAGTTTTTTAAATACAGATGGCAATCCCTTTGAATTAAAGGGTATTACAAATGTTTCAAACGCATCAAGTTTGTCATTTAATTTTAAAAGGTTAATATCCATGTTAGGTCCGTTTGGTTAAAATAATTAATTGAACTATGATTTTAATTGAGTTCATTAACTATGGCTAGATTTATACTCGAAAGATATTACTTTAAAGAGCTCATAAAAAATTTTTTTGGAGTTTTTTTTACTCTAGTAATAATTTTGGCTGTCATACAGCTATCCAATACCCTAGAAGATATTGGCTCAAATATATATCCAGCTGATCAGATTCCCTATCTGATTTATTTTTTACTATTAAATCAATTTCCTGTTCTTTTACCTTTATGCTTAGTATTTGCCATGATTTTTACTCAGGGTAAGTTCTCCAGAGATTCTGAGATTTTTCCTCTTTTATTTGCTGGGTTTGGTATGGGGAAGATTTTAAAAATCAATCTATTTTCTGCTTTAATATTTGCTCTATTAATTGGATGGGTATCGATGGTGCTTGCACCAGAAGCCAATAGAGATATTGAATTATTGAGATCGGAACATGCTAGGCAAGGATTATGTTGTAATATTCCCTCAGGTGAATTTCTACAGCTTGACGGCGTCAACGGCGTACTTTATGCCGATCAAAGTAATGCAGGGTTAGCAACCAATGTTTTTTTGTATATTGAAGATGAAGAATTTATTTCTTATTCATTTTCAGAAAGTGCAAGTTGGCGTCCAGAAAGCGATTTATCTGGTTCAGTTTTCATTATGAACAATGGATTAAGATTTGAGGGTAATGAAGGAGAATCAGAATTGACCATTACAGAGTTTGAGGAGCAGGGTGTTTACTTTCCCTATGAAGAGAACATTCAACCTGAGCTTCCGCCTGAAGCAATGAGCATATCTAATTTAATGTCTGGAGAGAGAGAATATTTGGCTGAGATTTATCAAAGATTGTCTTCCCCAGTAATTGTTATTTTACTAAGTCTTTTTCCATTACTTTTTTTGGATACGAGGCCTAGAAGTGGCAAATATGTGAGTACCATACCTATATTAATCATTTTCTTGTCCTATATTAATCTAACAATGTATTTTAAGAATTTATATTTATCCTCCGAGTTAAATGCTTTGATACTTATAAGTCCGCACATTGCAATGGTTGCCCTTGCATACTTGATCTATTTTTTTAAAAAGGCAATTTAGTGCATCTTTTTACAAAGTACATTATTTTAAAAATTCTTAGAAGTGGCTTGAGTACAACTATGATTGTTGTATTTATTTTTTCCGCCTTATCATTATTTTCTGAACTAAGAGATTTGAGCGGGAATTATGATTTAATTGATGCCCTGATATTCGTATTATTAAAAGTCCCTTCTTATTTTGTTGAAATATTCCCAATTTGCATCTTTATTGGTTCTTTATTGGCTTTAGGTAACTTGTCGGTTAATAACGAAATTATTGCCATGCAATCGAATCGTTATTCTCTAAAAAATATCTTTCGCTCATGCTTGCTCGTAGGACTTATATTTATAATGATTATCTCCCTTATTGGCTTCAATTTTGCTCCAAGATTAGACGTTTTTGCCAGAGATTACAGGGCAAATGCTCTTACAAATATTTCTAACTCAGAGGCAGGTGCTATTTGGTTTAGTAATGCCGAATCTATATACAGATTTATACCTTCATTGGATGGAAATACGATTGATAGGGCTATGATATTTGATAGGCCAGATAATTACGACGAGACTTCATTAAGATTTTATAATCAGTTAGCTCCTATAGAAGAGAATTGGAATTTTCAGAGTAGCTCTGAAATTATTTATAGCTCTAATCAATCTTCGTTGTCAGAGTATTCAAATGGTAATGTTTCTTTCCCGGGTATTTCAAGTATTGTTGAGTCCTTATATATCAGAGAAGACTTACTTGAGATCGGTGAACTATATGAGTACATGGACATTTACAGTCAAAATGGTATGAATGCGAGCCGTTATGCCTATGCATTTTGGTATAAATTAGGTTTCTTTTTTTCTTCCATGGTGATGGTTGTCTCTGCTTTACCTTTTGCACTAGGCTCAATGAGAACAATCACAATGGGAGCAAGACTAACTCTCGGTTTATCTTTAGGCCTTTCTTACTTTATTCTTAATCGTCTCTTACTAAATTTTGGACAGCTTTTTAATCAAGAACCATTTCTAATGATGTTCATGCCTCATATCATTGTTTTGATTTTAATTTATCTTTATTTAAGACAATTTTTTGATCTCACATCAAATACAAAAAGCTTTGAGTAATGATCGTAGTAAGTAATTTTTTTTCTAAGAATAAATGGAAGCCATAACCCCATCATTAATGGCAAGTTATAAAGTGGCGCAATTGCTAAACGAGTCAATAGATTTTTGCTCTTGGGCAGTTCACCAAATTCGGTTAAAAGTATAATTTTCCATGCTTTCATTCCAAGAGTTTGTCCTTGTAGTTTTAATGAGTAGTAGTAGTAAGAAAAATATATAGTTAACAATGTTACTTGATAAAAAATAGATCCAGAGTTTATTGCATTACCTCCGTTTAAGAGAACTAGAGAAAGGGTAAAAAGCATTATTACTGCAAGAACCACAAGGAGATCATAAAAGATTGAGGCAAATCTCTTAAATAGCGACGCAAATTTCATTTCCTTATTGTATATTTAATGGATGATGCAATCACTGATGAAAATACTGGGGTTTACTATCCTTGGCTTTGTAGTTGGTTATGCTGTGGGGGTTTTTTTTCAACTATTACCCATTCCGTATGGAATACCTCCTATAATTTTTGGCTTAATCTTGGCTGCTATTGCAATTTCACTTAGCATACTCATCTTTGCGAAAAGATTAATTGCTGCGGCAGAAAAGGAAAAATTCTAGAAAACATCATGAAACCTAAATTTATATGTATTGAAGGCCCAATTGGAGTTGGTAAGACTAGCCTGGCCCAAAAGATTGCAGATGCAAGAGACGGAGAGGTAATTAAAGAAATGCCAGAGGTAAACCCTTTTCTTAAGAACTTTTATGAGAATAAAAAAAACTCAGCCTTGCCGGCACAGCTTTTCTTTTTATTTCAAAGAGCCCAACAAGTTGAGTCGATCATCGAGCCAGACATGTTTAGTAAATTTAAGATTTCAGACTTTATGTTTCAAAAAGATAGAATCTTTGCTGAGCATACCTTAACGGCAGATGAGTTAGCTTTATATGATAAGGTGTCACACTCCCTAGCAGTGAACCCCCCCAAGCCAGATCTAATGATTTACTTGCAAGCGCCACCCAATGTGCTTTTAGCAAGAATTGCAAATAGAGGTATTAATTTCGAACAAAAAATTTCCTTGGATTATTTAGATCGTTTATGCAAGTTGTATGCAAATTTCTTTTATAACTATAATGACTCGCCCCTACTGATTGTTAATGCTGCATCAATCGATCCTATTTCTCGAGAAAAACACTTTGAGGCATTGTTACAGGAAATTGATCAAGTAGAATATGGAAGGCATTTCTTTAATCCCACTATTGAGAGCATAGCTTAATTATGTATAAACATCTCCAGTACCGTGATATGAGCTCACCTCCTGTAAATGTCTCTACGTTGCGTGAAATGAAAAATTCAGATCAACCTATTGTTTGCATCACTGCATATGATGCAAGTTTTGCACAATTAGTAGATATGTGCGGCGTCGATCTTGTATTAGTGGGAGATTCTGTTGGAATGGTTGTGCAGGGCTATGACACAACAGTACCGGTCACTGTGGATGATATTTGTTACCACACCAAGTTAGTTTCCAGGGGTCTCTCAAGATCTTACTTGGTCTCTGATCTTCCATTT
>Ga0255761_10003812_pt1 | contig 13581 bp, 4 predicted proteins | sample 071ome_29_FD_179961 | JGI IMG/M metagenome (GOLD analysis project Ga0255761, IMG submission 179961) | Coastal salt marsh microbial communities from the Groves Creek Marsh, Skidaway Island, Georgia - 071407BT metaG (version 2) | ecosystem: Environmental > Aquatic > Marine > Intertidal zone > Salt... | reverse complement strand
CTTTGACCGGTGGTTTGCGCCCGCGGTCGGCGATGATTTCGAAGACGTTCCACGTTCTGGCGTTGTTGCTCGTCGTCGTTCTCGTCGGCGGCGGCGGCACGAAATCGTCGTCGTTCGTTCGATTCGCCGAGGCGAGCCATTCGACGAACATCGTGGACTATTACGATGATGGTTTTTACGAGCTCGTGCAGGAGTGCTTGGCGGTGGATCCGGTCGAAGGCGAGTGCCCTTCGCACTGGTACAGCGCGCAACAAGGCGTGAACAAATTATCCGAGTGGGACGTGTCGAACATAAAAAATATGTACGACGCGTTCTATTACGCGAGCCAATTTAACGGCGACTTGTCCAGCTGGGACGTGTCTTCGGTGACGAACATGGGGTACATGTTCGGTAGCGCGTACCTTTTTAACGGCGACTTGTCCAAGTGGGACGTGTCCTCGGTGACGACGTTTAACGGAATGTTTAGCTGGGCGCACTCTTTCGAAGGGAAAGGCTTGGAGACTTGGGACACGAGCAATGTTAAGGATACGCGAGACATGTTCTGGGAAGCGTCGAGTTTCGACGGGAAAATTTCCAACTGGAACACGGATTCGGTGACGGATATGGTGTGGATGTTCGACAAGGCGTCGAGTTTCGCGCAGGACGTTTCCGGATGGACCAAACACGACGGCGACACCTTGTGCACTTGGGACCAAAACATGTCCTTGGAGTGTTCCGGTGGAGTCGGCGCGGACACGTCGTTGATGTTTCTAGACGCGACCAAGTTTTTATCCATGTATAACTGCGGGATAAACGGACCGCCCAAGGAGTGCACGCCGAGCGGGACCGCGGCTTCATCTGGGTTTTCCGAGTACGCTCCGGCGAAAACCTTTGACCCGAGCGTGTATACCGTCGAGTGGTTCAACTCTGCCGCCGCGTCGAAGTTTTACACGTTGGACGATATGACCATTTGGGGCACCCCCAGATTGGACATCGAATCCGGTACAACGATTACCAACATGAAGTTTAAGTTGAACGAGGAGTACGCTAAGATGATTGGCGGGTGCGTCTTGCCGGGCGTGTTGGTCGCCGTGTTCATCTTCGTTCTCACTTTACTCTACTTTGCGTTCAAGTTTGCGACGTGCTGCCTCTGGGTGGTGACGGGATCGTGCGAGTGCTGCTTTAAATCGAAAGTCCCGAGCGCGTGTCAAAAGAAGACCGCGAAGTTTGTCGTCGTGCTGTGCGCTTTGATTTCCATCGTCGGTTGCGGATTGATTTACTGGGGAGCGTCAGAGTTACCGATCGCGGTCAACGATGTCGTCAAAGATCTCGGGCACTCGTTGGACGTGATGGATGTTGACGTTGACGTCATCGACGCAGCGTATACCAACGCCGCGGGATTAATCCCAGACGGTGGCCAAGACGAAAAGGTGGAAATTTCCAACACTCGAGCGAGCGTGAAGTCAACCGTGAACACGTTTGAAAACGAAGTCGAAAAGTACGTGGAACGAACGGAACAAGCGGCCATCGCGTTGGCCTCGTTTTTGTTGGTCGTCTCTTTGATTTGTGGCGGTTTGGTCTTTGGTAACTTCAAAAAGTGCATCTTCTTCGCCTCGGTACCGTTGTGGCTGTTGCTTTTGATTGCGTGGATCATGTTTGGCGTCTTCATGGGCGTGGCACAATTTTTCGACGACTTGGAAGTGACCGTGATCGACTGGCGATCGGCGGAAGGGTTTTACCCGCCCGCCGCGAACCCGATGACGTCCTTGGACGACGTGTTGCCGTGCTTCAGCGATCGCGTCGCTTTGGACACGATTACTGGTGCGAGACAAGCCATTTACGACGGTATAAATCGTTTGAATATCAAATTAAACGACGAAAGACCTCTCGAAACTCAGTTCGTCAATGCCGAATACAAATCATCGACGGCTTCGCAAATGTGCGGAGCAAAGACTGGTGAGTTCAAACAAGTTGGCGTTGACGGCTCGATCGCGTACGACGAATACAAAGCGTTGGCGTGCAACTTGTACGAGCGAGGCTTGTTAGGCGAGAACGACGAAGTTTTTGAAATGACTCTTAACGGCTACGACCAAGTATGGAGTACCGGTACAAAATCGCACACGGTGTCGTTGCAAGAAGCGTATTCATATTATTTCAATAATTACGGCTACGATTTGGACATCGCCTCGGTTTCGGGCACCATCGACATGATTTCAGCGTTGCCAAACATCGACTCTTTGGCTAGATGCAAATACGTGGAAGAATTCGTCGCGCGAGTCTCCGCGGAAGAAGATTACATCAGCCCGATCACCGGCGAGACAATTCAAGCCCCGGACGAGACGCCGTTGAATAGATTGTTAAAGTATTCCCAAGTCTTGGCCGTGGCGTGGTTTTTGATTGGTTTGTCGTACATCATTTTGTACGTCGTCATGATGAAATACATGTTCTGGATGCAAGCCGAGGACAGAGAGAAGTTAACCGACGCGGAAATGCAAGAAGTCTGGGGCTCCTACCACGAAAAATAAGCGACGCGACCAATGAATGAGAAAAGGCGAAGAAGGCAAAAGGAAAAGGAAAAGGAGGAGGACTTCATTACATTTATGATGATTTAATCACATTCTGAGAGAACGAAAGATGAGAAAGAAGCGTTTTATACAAGCGCAAGCACGTATATATGTATGTATCGACGGTGAAAATCGCATGCATATTTTAATGCGTTTATATTTATCAGTTTTATAATACTACAATACACAATAATGTATGAGACGACGACGTTTATATTTAAAGCGATTCTATATACTTTTTGCTACACATCCACCCCCACCGGGTTTACTTTCTTTCGCGATGTGTCAAGGTCCAAAGTTTTTTTATTAAAAGCGCGCGGTGAGATGCGTCAACGGATGCTCTTCTCCGACATCTTCGTCGTCGTCGCCGTCGTCGTCGCTAAAGTTTGAAACACCTTGACCAGCGGTCCCATCTATACCTTCGACGCTTCTGGAATGCACCATGGTCTTGTTTCTAGATCCACTGTGTAACGTGCCGTCGTGCGATTTGCGAAAAGTTGAATCGTCGCCGAGGCTTTTTCTTCGATCTTTCGTCACATCAAACGACGAAGACGCGGGATCGTCGCTCGAATTTTCCTCTTTACCCATGGTGATGTGTAACGTTTTAGGCGCATCCTCTTTGTCGTCTCGTTTGTTGTCGTGATCTCCGTCGTCCTTTTGCATCGCCTCGCTCGCGGAGTGCGCGACGCCGGATAGGCCCTCGTGGTTACCACCATGCTGCGGCGGTTTCTTGGATTTAGAGACATCGCTAAAGAGAGCGTGTAGCGTGCTCGAACCCGATTTGAGCTTTTCCATCGTTCGTTGATGCGTCGACGCTTTGCTGCTGTTATTGTTCGGGGAGCCGACGGAACCGCCCATCCCGCTATTTCCTTCTCCTACTGTACCACCGCCAACACTTTGGTTCGTTTTGACCAGTTTCCCGCAACTGACGACGAAGAGTTTCACTTGTCCTAAAGGCGTCCATTTGCCCGTGAAGACGTTGCCGCTAATCGGCGCGTCTCTCCCTGTAATCCGCTCTCGACGCGACGCGAACTCGTTGTTTCCTTTCACGCTATTCTCCTCTTCACCACCACCGCCGCTCATCGAGTTTGTCCTCGTGAGCTCCATGGACGCCGATCGAGAAGAAGCGGCGGCTAATCCGGAAAGCTGCGATCTCAGCGGCGGCGCGTCCGGCGTCGGTTCTAACAACGAAGGCTGTTTCGAACCAAGACCGAATATGTTCGCCAACGAGTTCTTCCTCGTGCCCATGCCGCTCGACGAAGATGCGATACCTGGTATCGACTGTCCCAATCTGTATTCCGCACTCGAACCTCCGCCTTCGGTCCCGGACCCGCCAATCCCTTGCGCTTCTACCGAGGATTTCCCACACGTCCCTCCTCGAATACCTACGCATCTCGAATCTAAAACCGCCGGCGCGATGACGATACCTACGCCTTCGACGCGAGCCATACCGCTGATCAAAACGATAATTTTCGACGGATCGTCGCATCGTAACTCAGTCGTCGACGAGGACGCGGCGCTATCTTGCGACGAGCCGCCAAGTTTTTCAAATTTACCTCTCGCTGCGAATCTGTGCGGCGAAAACTTTCTCAATCCGCCTTCAATCCAGGACGTTTTCGACACGACCGCGCTCAACGCGCGTCGCAACGACGATTCCACGAGTAACGCGACCGCGGCTCTTCGGTACGAATCTAAACACTCTCGCTCTTTTTCGTCCGAAAATATGGTTTCCGCCAACGATCTCGGGACGATGAAACCAAACATTTTCGCTTTAGCGATCGCTTGAATCCCCGAGCGGTGAAGAAACGTTCCAGTTCGCGAATCTCGACACATTTCTTCGTACGCCGTCAATGCCCACGCGGCTCGATGCGATTTACACCCAATCACCAACGGTTCGTCTCCGGGAACGTCGTTAACCGTCCTGAGTTCTAACACGCCGTTGCCTATGAGCAAAATACCTTCCTCCGGTAACGGTTTCGAAGGATCCACGACGACGTCGCCGATGGAGTATTCGATGACGTCGGTTTCTCGAGCGATGCGAGTGCGCAAAGTTCGAGAGGTTACGCCAGAGCGAACGGTTGGATCCATGATTGGAGTTTGGGCTAAAATGCGTCCAGGAGACGTTTTTGACGGTCTCAACGGTTGCGAGAGTAATTTTCGCAACACTTGCGCGTGTTCGCTGGACAAAATAGCCGCCTCGCCTTGTTTCAACAAACCAGTTCGAGTCAATCGAGCAATTTCGTGCGAGACAACCTCCAACGTTTCTCTGGCTAAATCTTCCGATCGCAAAGCTCTCGCCACGTGATTGTGCTCGTGTTGCATCTTTTTCAACATCTCCTTCGCCTTGTCGCACTCTCCGTTGGATTCTTTGAGCACGATGCGCAAGTGCTCTTGAACGGCGGCAGAGGACGATCCCGTCGTTTCCGCCTCCAACTGTTGGACGGCGTCGACTCTCCGACGGGAAGGACCTCTGTGCGTCCCGGTGCCCGTGGCGGAAGCTTTGTTCGCGCCGCCGATTTTGTTTTGGTCACTACCTTTGCGTCTGCCGCCGGGCGAGGTCAACGAGTTCGAGGTTAACTGATTCAACGAATGAATAGAGCTTTGCGTCAAGTAATGATCGGAATCGGGTTCGTCGCCGCCGCCGCCGACGCCGCCGTCGCCGACCACGGCTTCTTTGTGTTCCTCCGCAGGCTCTTTTGAATCCAACAAGAGCCGCTCAAATCTCGCGGACGTTCTCTCGTGCACCGCACAGAACGCATTCAATGCTTGCATTCGTCGTCTCACGACCATCCACGGTTCCTCGATGACGCCCAATTTACGCAAACCTTGCAAAATTTTTTTCCCGATTTGGTTCGATTCCATAAACGCGTTCAATTTTCGCCTCCACGCTTTTGGTTCCAACATTCTCAACAGATGGTCCAAATCCGTCAAAGACGTCCCCGGCGGCTCATCTTCCGCGAACTCTCCGGCTTCCATGATGTAACTACACACGATCGCGTCGCACAAATCTTCCTCTAAAATCTTCCACGCTTCCGATCGGACGCCGTGGAGAAATCGCCGGCGGATTTCCTGAACCAACAAATTTTTATTCTGTTCTCGCATGAAAGCGTCTTGTTCGACAATTTTTATCGCCTCCATTTCCGTTTCGTCCATTTGCGGGTCGTCGACGACTCTTAACGCCGGAATGAGTTGTTTAACCGCGGTAAAATCGGGCGCACCGACGTATTGCGCGCCGGTTTGACCAAGCGTTTGTTCGTAGTGTTCCATCGCGCGTTCGTGAATAGCTCTTCGCGCGGCGGTTAACGCCGACGCTTGCGATTTTTCCGCCTTCAACAATCCGCTCACACGTAACATCAACGCGCTCGTCGATGCGTTCAACAGCAACGTTCCGACGACGGCGCAGGAGATTAAAATTAATACCAACCCTCGATCTCGAGCGGTGAATGCGACATCTTCTTCCAAGACGACCAAACCTAGCGCCAACCCAATCGCGCCTCTCAAACCGCCCCAAACGCATATGAACCCTTCCGAGCGACTCATTTGGTACCCGGTTTTCCACTTCATGGGAATCCACAAGATGGATATAGTCACGAATCGGATGATATTCAAAAGGACGTACAACAAGAAGCCCCACCCGGCGTCGGAAAATTTCAGCTCCAACTCGTCGTTCATAACCTCCGACGCGATGATGAATCCAGTCAAAACGAACACCAACGTGTTCGCGCAATACGTCAACACTTCCCAAAAGTGGTGCATGGTGTGCTCGATGTTACCGACGAAAAATACGCGACCTTTCGCGCTGATGTAAAAACCCATGCTCACGCACGCCAACACGCCCGAGACGTGGAAAACGCTCTCGGCAACCATAAACGTCAGATAACACGCGAACAAAGTCAACGTGATTTGTACCAAATGGTCTCTGAATATCGATTTGAGCCAAAATATGACCAACTGTCCGGCGATGACGCCGACGAGTAACGCGCCCAACGGTTGCGTCAAAAACATCAAAAACACATCCAACGAAGTCTTGTGCTCGCCTTTACTAATCTCAAAGAACAGCGTGAACACGACGATGGCGGTGCCGTCGTTCACCAGCGACTCGCCTTCAATCACGTGTCCTAAAATCTTCGACGCGCCAACCTCTTTCAAAATCGACACCACCGCCACCGGATCCGTCGCCGCTAAAATCGACCCGACCATCATCGAAAAGTTCCAATCCCACGCGAACGGAAACGCGTGCAACACCGTCGCCGTCAGCGCCATGTTTATCAACACCCCCGGACCGGCTAAGATTAAAATCTTCGTCAATACTTTCGACAGCGTGTGCCACTCCATGCTAAAACTGCTCTCAAATATCAAAGCCGGTAAAAACACCGCCAGAAGTAAGTGCGGGTTTATGTGCACGAACGCGTCCAGGCTCGTGCCGACGCCGGATAAATCAAACTGATCGTTCAAAACGCCCATGCATATCCCGATCACCAGCAAGGCAACCGTATACGGCACCGGAGAGTTGATAACGGTGAACGCGCTCCGACACGCCGTTCCTAACGCTAACGCGATGAATACGAACCATAAAATCGCCGTCGGGTCTCCGTGAGAAGAGGAATCGTGCAACGGCGACGCGGGGTCCGCGCCTTCTGTCGTCGTCGTAGCCGCTTCCAAAAGTAGACTTCTTCTTCCTAATCCTCTCGAAGAAGAAGCTTTGGGAAAAAGCGCATCCGGCGTGAAAATGGAACCCATAATACGCGCGCGTTCTTTTCTGTTAAACGCACACAAAAGCAGCGATGCAAACTCAGAGCAAAAAGAATACAAAGCTTTTCGTTTTGTTCTCTGTCTCTCTCTCTTTCTATCTCTCTGTCTCTGGAGATGCGGAGCGCTCGAAAGCGCGCGCTCTCTCGCTCTCTCTCTTTGCGGATAAGCGATTTTGCGGCGATTTTTTGTGGGCTCAAAAGACAGAAAAAGTGTTTGTGATAAGCAGGACAAGAAATAAACAAAAAGACAAAAAAAACGCGCCGCGCGCTGGAGTAAGAGTAAGGAATTCTCCGCTGAAAACTTGTGCTCTCTCACTGCTAACGCGTGATTTTGAGAGAGAGAGAGAGAGAGAAAAGAGAGCCTGTTATTTGAAATTGACTTTTGTGATGTTGAAAATGTTGTACTATTCTTTTTATATATATCGTCGCTTTTCGATTTGATTTTTGACGCGTTACAAACTGAAACCGACTTTCTGGAAGCACCTGAAAACGACGCTCTGCGCGTCCGCGTCGAGCATCGCCAGCGATTGCTTGCAGCTTTGGTTATCTCTTTGCGCGAGCTGCGCCAAGTGTTGACCGAAATGTATCTCGACGTCTGGGCAGGAGTCTTTGAGAATGTCGTCGTCGGCTTTGCTGGTTTTCGCGGCGGAGAGTTGCGAGTAGGAGGCGGAGTAGCCGCCTTGTTGCTCGATTTTTTCGAGGAGTTCGTCGGCGAGGTCGATTTCGTCGGCGGAAGCGGTGTTGTTGTTGTTGTTATTCGTGGCGGCGGTGCCGTTCGGTGCTAAGGTTTTTCCGTCTTGTTCAGCGGTGGAGAGGTAGGCGTCTACGCACCGCGCCGACGCCGCGCACACGTCTCTCCAACACTGGGCGTTGGTGTTCAACAAGTCCGTTTCGCACAGAAATCGAGCGCCAGCCGCGGCGACGAGCTTCTTTTCTTCTTTTGCAACTTTTACGCTTTCCACGGCAAAGATATTCGAGAGAATCATCTCGTGAATCCCGGCTTGGATGGTTGACATGGTCGATATCGCCGCGTCGGCGCCGCGTTTGGCAACCAACACGCTCAGAAACACGACAAAGCCTCGGCAAAATTTTGGCGTTTTGCCAGTCTGTAAGCGTTGAAACAAAACCTGCCAAATCGTTGGCAAGTACTCGCTCCAAATGGATAAATCTAAACTCTTCGCGAAGGCGTTCAAAATGTAAAAGCCTTGATGATCGTGCGCTTTGCTCGAGATCAGTTTTTGAAACACCCCTAAGACGCCGGTGAGGTACCCTAATTGTGCGATTTGTACCGGCGCGGCTTTGAGATACGCGTCTAATAAGCGAACTAATGCGGGGATATTAGCTTGTCTGTCCCACGTTTGCGGCGCGAGTAACGCAGGAAGAAGCTGAACGTACTGTTCGGTTAAAGTAATCCCGCTTCCGGCAGCTCCTCCTGCCGCACTTAAAACCGCCGAGGATTCCAACATCAACGCCAAGATTTGAAACACGTACGGCGTGAATTCCGCGTTGTCTCTGGCGAGAATGCTCATGAACGTGGGGAACAGCGCATTTTCCACGCGTTGCTTTTCCTGAGAACTCGGCGAAAAGTCCACGCACTGGACGCACGCCGTCGTCGCTTCGAACAGGAAGTGATTGTACGTCGGGTTCCTAGGGTTGTTCGCGGCTTCGTCGAGGCGTTTGCATAACTTTTCGCAACACGCGAAAACAACTTCGTTGGCGAGTAACTTAGTGCTGGCAGAACCACCACCACCACCACCACCACCACCGACGTATCGCAAAGTTTTAGCGATTAATTTAGCGATGAATTCATTTTCGCCAGAATCTTGCAATTCAAAGCCATTGAAACAGTTTTGCAGAATATCGTTCGCAAACGGCGCAAAGTCATTCGGAGTAAACTTGACTGGCGCCGAAGCGGCTATGGTGCTATTTTGTTGTTGTTGCTGCTGTTGCAATTGGCTATAATCGCGACAGGTCATCATTTTTTCTAAGCAATTCGCCGCGTACGAGTGCACGACGTTTGAGCTATCCACGAGCGACGCGGCTAGATGCGGCAACATTTGCAATTCGGCTTCTCTGGGGACGAACCCTCTAAACACAGTCAAAAATTTCAAACAGTCCGCGCGTACGACCGGGTGCGACGACTTTGCGTTCTCGCAAAGTTCGCTCTTAATGTGCGCGTTGAAGAAATCCGTCACGTCTACGAGTTCGTTAATCTCCGTCGCGCCTCGCGCGTTGGTTTTCTTCTTCACCGCCAACGCCAACACCAAATAGATGGCGCAATCTTTCGCCTTCCAAAACACGGATGGGTTTTGATTATACTGCGCTAAGAGTTGCTGCACGTATCCGCCAACCGCGGCGGTACAGCTTTGTGGAAACTTGGACGCCAACGCTTTGATCAATTCGCACGCCGCCCTCCGCCTCGTCTCTTGATCGCCACCTTCCATATCTCTGCGCAAATACTCCGCAAAGTTATCTGTGAAAATTTCCTCGTCGTCAGTTCTGAATTGCAAGTTTGGAATGGCTATGTTTTCGATGATATTTTGCAACGTTTCCGGCGCCTCGAAGAGTTTATGATGCACGCCGGAAGCGACAACGGTCAAAAATGCCATCCCCGACGACGCGACTCTCTCCCGGTGTCGCTCGACTTCGTCCTCGTCCTCGTCGTTTTGTTGACTAGTATTGCTATTATTTTTTTCCTTGGAATAGTTCCCTAACAACGTCCAAACGTCTCTCACGAACGTCTCCAAGTACGGCTTGAACTCCTCTTCGTTCTTCTCCGCGTACAGATTCAAGGCGTCGCAAATCGCCGCGCGCAACGCGTCCATATCCACCCCTTCGCTACCGCTCTCCGCGTTCAATATCCCGTGAAACAATTCCATCCAGTGCGCGATATCGTCCTCAAACACCTCCGGCAGCTCTTGCGAATTCAAAGAGTAAAAAATCCTCAAGCACAATCTCAGCGCCTTCACCGCTTGCTTCCTCTTCAGCGCCGACTCCGTACCGCCGCCGCCGCATACTTCCTTCGCTAACGCTCTCGTCACTTCCAACAAAGGCTTCGCGAACCCATCCAACGCCATCTTCAGCTCCACGTACAGCGCGTCCGTCTTCGTCGCTCCTCTAAACCGCTTGAAAATAGCATTCGCCACCGTCAAACACGACCCAACGGTTCCCAAATCTCCCTCCGCGGTCGCACGCGCCGTCGCGCTCGCTAAACTCGGCGTCAGTTCCGGCCACTTCCCGTTCGGAAACTCGCGCGTGCACGTCAAATCGCTCGAGGCTATTATTTGCAGCGCTTCCGCCAGTTGGCTTTTTATGTTCTCGTTATTGGTGGTATTATTATTATTATTAGACGACGATATCCCACCTCCATTCAACGCTTTTTCCAGCACCGCAACCCGCAGTCGCGCCTTTGCCTCCGGTTCGATTTCCTTCGCGTCTTCCTCCTCCGCCTCCTCCGCATCCACCGACCACCGTTTCTTGATTCCATTCTTAAACGCAACCGCGGCGGCTAATTTCCCCCCGTCCGACAGTGGAAACGGTAGTGATCCAGCTTCGCGCGACGACGACGACGACGTTGGATTTTCCGGGTTCACGCCCACCGAAAGCGAGAGCAAACACTCCAATCCAACCGAAGAAGGGAGGACGTTTTGGAGTAAAAATCGGGAACTCTCCTCCCGAACGCGAGGGTCCGGGCTTAACGTCGCGTCGAGACAGCGCGCTAGATTCGCGCAATCCATGTTACTATTTCTGCGCGTGTGGTCGAGCTTATATATCACAGAGCGCGATGTGTGTTTTAAATGGTCTTTTTTGTGCGTATCTCTGCGAGTGCGCGCGCGAAGAGAGAGAGAGAGTTTGTGTGCGTGTCTCGATGTGAAGCGATCGGATTACGAGTCGGACGACTTTTGAAAATTTTCCAAAACGGAAGAGAGAGAGAAAAACGAAAGAGAGCGAAGACGCGTACGCGCGCAGAAGAGAAGTACGTCTTCAATTTGCTTCTTCTGTTATTAGTGATGAAAACTTATTAAGAGGGACCTTGGCTGATGCTGACGCCTTGACCGAGATATTCGTCTTTGAGCCTCGATCCGCCTCCTCCTCCTCCTCTTCCGCCGCGGTTGCTAATATCGCTAGAATTGCTAGTATCGCTAGTATTGTTGTTGTTGTTCGTATCGAGAGGGTCAAAGTCGCCTAAAAAACGCGCGCGTAAATCGCTCAAGACTTTGGACGGGTCGACTTTACCGCCGCCCCAGACGCCGGCGCCGACGCCGTTTCGGGTGCGTTCGACGCCTTCCATGAGTTCTTCGTATCCGCACGCGTCTTTGCCGTTGCGCGCGGCGAGTAAGGCGGCTTCGTTGCACGCGTTGGCGAGTTCGGCGCCGGTGAAACCCGGGGTTTGGCGAGCGACAGCTTCGCAGATTTGGCCCAAGGGTTCTTTTAAGCGCATGCCTCGCAAGTGGACCGCTAATATTTGCGCGCGACCGCTCGTCGTTGGTGGGCCGACGAAGACGCGTCTGGTGAGTCGTCCCGGGCGGGTCAACGCCGGGTCGAGCGCGTCCGGTCTGTTGGTGGCGGCTAAAACTAAAACACCGGCGGCTTTGTTAAAGCCGTCCATTTCGACGAGCATTTGATTCAACGTCTGATCGCGCTCTTCGTTCAATCCGGCGCCTCTTCGAGCGCCGATGGCGTCGAGTTCGTCGATGAATACGACGCACGGGGCTTTCTTCCTCGCTTCCGCGAAGAGTTCGCGAACGCGCGCGGCGCCGCGACCGACGAAAAGTTCCACAAACTCCGAGGCGGCGACTGGGAAGAACGCGACGCCAGCTTCGCCTGCGACGGCTCGGGCGAGCAACGTTTTACCCGTCCCTGGCGGTCCAACTAAAAGACATCCCGCCGGGAGTCTGTGTCGAACTTCTTTGTACCTCTCCTCGTTTCGCAACATCTGAACGAGCTCGTAGAGCTCTTGCTTCGCTTCGTCCACGCCGGCGACGTCTTTAAACGTCGTCTTAGGGCCTTTAGAATCGTCCCGCGCGTTTTTTTTCTTCTTGCCGTCTTGCAAACCGTTTTGTTTCCGGACGATGCCTCGCAACCAAAAGAGCAAAGGAATGATCGGAAGCCACACGAACGCAGTCGCCAACGCGCCTTTCGAGGCAAACGTGGAGATGGCGGGCGATACCGCCGAAAATTCCACGTTCGCTTTTTCGAGTTTCGAAATGAGTTGCAAATCGTTCGGTAAACGTCTCGTTTGGTACCTTCGTTTCATGTATTTCTGCGTCGTCGTCGACTGAAGTCCTCGTTGCTTTGAAGCGCCCTCCGTCGTCGCTTGTTTCGCCGAAGAGCTACTCGCCGAAGAGAGCACAAGCGACGACGATTCCTTCACGTCAAACAGCAATCTCGTCGTGCCTTCCTCGAATCTCACTTTCGTCACCTCTCCTTTCTGCACGGACTTCAAAAACGTCGAGTACGGCACGCTCTTCACCGCCGGCGCCGGCGGGTGCCGCTTCGCGTGCTCGTTCCGAATCCCCAACCCGCTCCCGACGAAAAACGCCAGCGAAAGGATAAACTTCGCCAATCTCGTTCGCAACACCATCCCGACGCTCTTAAACGCATCCGAAAACACCGTCTGAACAATCACAAAGAACAATTTCACGCGTCTTTTCGTAAACTCGAGCAAGGAAAAGTTCCTCCGTCGATTGGTCTCAAACTTCTCCTCCTCGGTTTCCTCCGAGAAGGAGTTTTTCACGTCCGAAGGAACGTTCGGATCTTCTTCTTTGTTTTTCTCGTTTTCGTCCTTCAAAGCGTTCACCTTCTTACCGTTGTTGTTGTTGTTGTCATTCGCAGATTTGATCGCGCGCGTCCTCGTCCGATTTTGACGGCGGAAAGAAGAGGAGGATGCGTTTAATTGAACTCTCTTCCCCAACAGCAGTTGGTGGTGGTGGTGGTGCGCATCTCTTCCAAAAGCATCATCGTCGGGGGCGCGAGAAGAAGAAGAACAAGAAGCAAAAACCCCGGCAGAACGACTGAAACCCTCGAGGAGGACGACATCGTTTGCTCTTCTTTTCCTTCGTCTCGTCCACGCCGTCGCCGTTTCGCGACGAATGATGAAACCGCGCGTTCTCGAAGACGATGATGGCGCGAGAAGACACGTCGACGCGTCGAGTCGTTGATTACGATTACGAACGAGGAATGAAGAAGAAGGAAGAGGACGGGATAACATGACGACGACAACAACAATACTATAGCGTCGCGAGTCGGTCTCTTCTTCTTCTTATTCTCTCTCTCTCTCTTGATCT
>Ga0255761_10003799_pt1 | contig 13603 bp, 35 predicted proteins | sample 071ome_29_FD_179961 | JGI IMG/M metagenome (GOLD analysis project Ga0255761, IMG submission 179961) | Coastal salt marsh microbial communities from the Groves Creek Marsh, Skidaway Island, Georgia - 071407BT metaG (version 2) | ecosystem: Environmental > Aquatic > Marine > Intertidal zone >... | reverse complement strand
TAGAGTAATTTTCATCTTTTCTCCGCATTCCATCTAATATGTACCCATGTTGAAGTACGGCTTTTAAAAAATTAAATTTATATTTCTTTTCAATCTCTATAGCTATTTTTGTAGGCATAGAATATTTATCAAATTCAGAATACCATACATTGTCACTGTATTCCTCACACACTGATATAATTGAGTTCATTGTACCAATAAATACACTGATTTCGCCGCCAACCCCCAGAAATAACATGGGTTCGGATTTTTTTTGCTTTTTATAAATTTGTTGATAAATTTGATTTTATTTGTTTTTGATTAATGGGGTGGGTTGTTTTTTGCTACATGTAATTTGAATTGATTTGAATTGTTAGGGGAGATTGATATATACCACCCCCGGCGGTATCCTTGTCAAGCATATTCGTATTTTTTTTGAGAAATGGGGTGGTTGTTTGTGAATAACTTTATCGAAAATAAATCTCTTTTTTCTTGCGCTAAGTTGTTTTTTGCCTTACCTTGTATGTATGAACTTAACAATAGATAACTTAAAACTCGATCAAGTCGATTACGTCGACTCTAATGTTGTAAATGTTTTTTGCCTGTTTGATTCAGGTAAAGGCTACTACGAAGGTGGGCTTAGCGCTGACGTAGTAATCAGTGAGGAAGATGGTTTTATCTTCGCTGACACAGTAAAAGTTAACTTTGTCGAAGACGAAGACGAAAACGAAATTGAACTTGCTTTCGATGCAAAGGAATTAGAGAAAAAGATTGAGTTGAATTTAAACAATGTAATAAATCAACCAATAACAAACGAAAACGAGCGCAACTTAATCGAAGCGCTTGGCTAAAATAAATCGAAATAAGTTTGACTTTAATCATTAAATAAACGATAGTAATAATATGACAGAAGAACTAAAAACATTCATGACAGAAGAACTCGGCATCATCGACCGCTTAGGCACAGACCCACTTGAGGGACTTGACCTCTTTGAGGACGTGGGCGGTAACGTATGGACACTTGACCAAATCATCCACGAATTCAATAACCAATGAGCGCCGAAAGAGTACCATATCCACCACTTGACTGTGCCCTTGCTATGAGTAAAGCGCGTGGCAATCTTAACTTTCTTATCAATAGAATTAAAGAAGAATGGGGCGAAACCTTTACCACGGCAGACGCAATAAAAGATGCCCATAGCGCTTTAGTGGAAGCTCAAAAAGAATACGATAAAGTCTTGACTTTACTCAGAAACTCAACTAATGTAAATGTATGATAGCAATAAGAAATAATCCTAACTTCAGAAATTGGTTGCAAGTCTTCTCGTTTGGTAAACTCGTAGATGAGTTTACTAAAGAATCTGACGCGCTAACCTTAGCCTCTCAACTCGCCAAAAATACCAGGCAACCTTATATATCAGTAAAGGGTCAAGCTGTGAAGGTAAAAAAGTAAAAAAAATTGTTACGTAAGTGCTTGACTATCAGGTACTTACGGCAGCCCCCGAAGGCGGTTGCTGTAAGTCGTTGAATATCAACACTTTACAACACAAAAAAATAAATCGCTTTTTTCTTGCGCCAAGTTGTTTTTTGTCTTACCTTGTATATATGAAGATAATAGAATTCCTAAAGCAAATAAAAGTAGAATCTTTAGCGGTAGCTAAAATAAAAGCGGAACTTAATAAAAAAAGTTTGACAATCGTTCAAATCAATGCCATTCTCTAATTATGAACTTAACAATAGATAACTTAACACTCGATCAAGTCGATTACGTAAACTCAAACATTGTAAATGTTTTTTGCCTGTTTGATTCAGGTAAAGGCTACTACGAAGGTGGGCTTAGCGCTGATGTAGAGGTAAGAAGTGAAGAAGGTTACATCTTTGCCGATTCCGTAAAGATTAAACTTGTTGAAGGCGAAGACGGAAACGAAATTGAGTTTGCTTGCGATGCAAAGAAATTAGAAAGTCAACTTGAAAGTTTTCTTGATGATGTACTTTACGATCAATACTCAAACGAAGACAAGCGCAACTTAGTTCAAGCTATTAGCTAAAATAGGTTTGATAAACAATAGACACCTTGCTAGTATCACAATATGAAAAAAACAAAATACTTACTCACTACTACAGAAGATGGCTATGTAATCATTGCGGAAGTAGATAAAAATCACCAACATAACGACAAAGAATATAAAGTCAGTCAAAGTTTTGTAGATGCTAATGTTAAAACGGGCTTGTTTACAGATGTAAGAAATACACTTGACTGGGATGGTAAAATATGGATGTTGACAGAAGACCTTACTTAAAAGTTATGTAAGTCTTTGATAATCAACGGGTTACACCAACCCCCGTAGGCGGTTGCCGTAAGTCGTTGACTTACAGCAATTTATGAAATTAAAACTCGTCCATTAGCCACTCATCAAGGGCATAGGTGTCAAGGTCGGGGTCGCTGTAACTCGCTCCGTCAGGAGTCCTGAATGTTTCCATTTCTTCCAAGCGATCCACAACATCAGCATACCTCACACATCTGCGAGCTACCTTATAGAGTGACTCGTCATTGCCTAGCCAAAGCGCTACATTCCAAGTTGCCCAATTCTTCCATCCGTTATATCCTTCCATAATCTTATCCTTCTATTAGTTTTTTGAATGCGTAGTATACCTTTTCCTTACCACCGCGCAAACCAAATTCTTCTTTGATTATAGCATAGCAAGTTCTGCCGCGTGTCAACTTCATGCCTGTGAGCATCTCTGTGCGGAGTCCTACCAATAAGGTACGTTTTCTGTGTTGTTCGATTGCTTCGGGTGTGTCTAATACTAACATAATAATAATCTAGTTGAGTTTTTCGGTTTTGTCAAATTAAATAACAAGGCAATTTGCCATCGCTAATTGGTCGATTGCATCGCAGATCTCTTCTTTCTCAATCTCTGCATTGATGATGACTGACCTTGACCAATCGCACCCCGCATCAGCGTCTTGTTGCTCGGTGTCGATAATTTGTTGAAGTTGGTTAATTCTGTCGTTGAGTTCTCTTAGTGTTTTCATACTACTACAGTAGCGCCGCTACCTAATTATAGCAAGAAAAAAGTTAAATAAAATCAAAGTTTTTTTGTTTCATAAGTTGTTGAATATCAAATACTTATGCGAACCCCCTTCGGGGGCTGCCGTAAGCCCTTGATTACCAAAGACTTACGGAGCTTTTTCAACTATCCTCAAACAAACAACTAAACATAAGGTAAAATGCAAAAAATGTTGGTGTCAAGAAAAAACTTGCAACTAATACTTCTAAAATAATCATAAGTAAAGCCCTTTCATTTCATCGCTAATACCAAAACCCAAATCCTCTTCGTCAATCGACTCGGCAGTTGGTTTGTAGTCAATTAGAGAAACTTCGTCTTCGATGTCTTCGCGTTGAACATCTAGCAAACCATGTTCGCCAAATACTTCTTCTGAGCGAACATCTGCCACAAAATCCTCAACGATTTTGCTTTTGCCGAACAACTTCGACGCGTTAACTGCTTGTTTGATCTTTTCGATTCTTTCTTCTTGTGTTAATGTCATAATAATAAGGTAATGTAGTTTTTAGTTTTATGCAAACTTTTTTTCTCTCTTTTCTTCGCGTATGGCAACAAGCAAATTTTCTTGGGTTTGCCCATCCATCTCAAATTGACGAATGAGAGAGCTAACTTGGTTTCGATCTTGCCAACCAAGAACATCATCGTATACACCAAGAGGAACCCAATTTCCATCTTCATTAAATACTGCAACTTCAAAAGTATCGGGATAACGACCATAAAATGGTTGAATTGCTCCATCATCGTTTCCTGAGATAACTGAGAAGTGATATCCGTTGTCAAGTGTGAGCGATGCCATCCATCTTCTCATGGATTCATCGTAAGTGAATTTTAAATCATCGAATGTTTTCATAATAATTATATAACTTCTTGTAAGTCTTTTGTCAATGCCATTTCTGCATCAACTTGTTGTTGTAATAAGTTGAGTTTTTTGAGTAAACCTGCATAGCCAGGATAGTCGCCACGAAAGTGACCTTCCCACTTGCCATCAACTTTTTTAAATGTAATATCCCAAGCTGACTTATAGTCATAAGTACGTAGCAAGCCATTAGCTAAGCGCTCGAAGTAGAATTCTTTTCCGTTGTCTTTAATTGTCATAAGTATAAAATAGTTTAGTTTTTGCTCTGTGTCAAATAGAAACACGAATAAATTCTGTGGTAATGTTGCCCACATCAGCGCGAATGAAGTGGATTAAATCTTTCTCTAATGCTTCCTCGACAACAGAGAGATGATCTTTTAGTTTGCTATCATAGAGCCAAATCTCTCCGTCTTGAGTTGAATTAATAAGTTCGATGAGTTGTTTTGTGGTCATAATTAGAATGTGAGGTTTTTTAGTGAAGTGAAGGTTTTAAGCCAACGACGTAATGGATGGTAGCAGTTTGATCCGTAGTGGATCAAATGTTGCTCGCCACATTTTGCCTTGACCATGTAGCCCTTTTTTGTTTGTTGAATCTCGGTGACATCAGAACATTTTTTCAGTTGCTTCATCACTTTGTTTATGTTGTTACTGCTGTGCTTCATACCTATACCCTAAGCCCGTTAGCTAATTATAGCAAGAAAAAAGTGAAATAATTTTTTGTGCCATAAGTCATTGAATATCAAGTACTTAGGCGAACCGCCTACGGGGGCTGCCCTAAGTCGTTGAATAACAACAACTTAAGGAACTTTTTTTAGGGTTGAATTAGTGGGCTAAGTACGCTATACCCTTTTTACAACCCTTGATGAAGCAAAGGTTGCAATTATGGGCTTGACAAGTCGCAAGAATTTTGCCGTCCTCGCCCTTAACGTAAGTTGCGGGGCAAACAAAATGCCCGTCTTTCTCAGCTTGCTCTTTGCTAGTATAAACCGAAGTGCCCGCGTCGAGTCCGTCCACTTGAGGGGCTGGCTCATCTATATAAATTGCGCTTGGCTTAATGCAAACATTTTTAAGACTAGCTAACTTTTGCAAGTGTGGAAGTTGCGAGTCGCGCTTCCATTCACGGGTTGGAAACCAGAAACGAATTGTTGGGAATTGCTCGCAAATTCTAACCCATGCGGAAATGTACTTGGGGGAAAAGAGGTCACCCGAATCATGAACGCGAAAAAGATTTGTGTTTGTCTTTTTAAGTTGCTTTTTGTTTCCGTGTTTGTCAAAATACTTTGCGCGAATTTGCTTGCACATCTCATCAATAAAGGTTTGCCCGTTGTCTTGGTGTAAAGACTTTGTGATAAGATCCGCCTTGCCTTGCAAGCTTGCTTTAACATTGGAAAACATATAAAAGCCCTTACAAGCATAGCAAGAATCACAAATGAACTTTTTGCCCGCTTCCTTAATCTTTGCTAATAGCTGCGCGGCTGGGCAATACTTGAAAGCGGGAATGTTGAATGAATAGCAAGGCATCTTGCTTGGATTGGATAGTAAGTTAATCATAATAATAAACTAAACTAATTTTTAAACTAAAGCAAATACTAAATCTTCGAAAAAGTCAGGCTCTAATCCGAACTCGTCAACAAATAAAGTTTCCCACTCGAAAGGGTCGCCCCCTTGGTTTAAATCAAGAGCCATTTCAGAGAAAAATGCGCTCACTTGTAAGTCTGCGTCTTCATGGGATAACCCGTCACGCTCCATAAGGATTTTTACTATTCTGTTCATAAGTATACAATACTACAGAACCCAATTGAACACAAGAAAAAAGTGAATTAATTTTTGTGCTGCAAGTCGTTGACTATCAAGGAGTTACGGCGGCCCCCGTAGGGGGCTTTCATAAGTCGTTGGCTACCAAGGACTTACGAAACTTTTTGCCCAACAAAAAACCCCTCCCGTTGGCGGGGAGGGGCATATTTGCAGCTATATTTGACAATATTTGGCTTATTATGCGACCTTGTTTAGTCGATTTAATTTGGCCAACAAATAACTGTGATGTTTGCGAAGTTGATGGTATGCAAAACCATTTTCTCCTCTCATCTCACGAACTGCTAATTGATAACCTAAGTCTCTAACTTCAGATTCTAATGTATTCATAATTATACTCGATTAAGTGATACGATACGATCATAACGAAATGAACGAAAACCGGCTCTGTTATAACACCAAGAACGAAAGCCCACTACTGATTTGCCTTCTTGCTTGTTTCCGAACTCATGAGCATGAAGTGGTTTGGCAATAGTGTACATTTCTGTATTCCCGTCCTTGGCGGTATATACAACTTGGTATCTTGGAATAAATACATTAAGAATTTTATTCAATAGTCTCTTCATAATTAACTCCTTTCGAAGGGTTTTGATTGTAGTAATTGTAAGCATCAGACACTTCTTGCGCTGATTCGAAACTTACAGAAATTAAATTAGTAAAATTAACATTCTCTCTAAGATCTTCATCATATGGGTGATAATCTGTGGAAGACTCTTCGAAGAAAAGTTCCCAAAGCTCGCTTACCTCATCCCATGTTGGTAAATCTAGTGGTCTGCCGATGCAGGTTGCTTCTATATAATTGTTTCTCATTCTTCTATACTATATATTCCGAAGTGGTTTGCAAGCTCTAAAATATTAGAATCTTTATTAAAAAATTTGTAAGCATGTGTGAGTAATTGTTCTTGTTGTTGTGAGGTGTGATTATCTCTAAGTTCATCATAAATTTCAAATATGTTCATATTCCAGTTCCAGGATTCTACTTGTGATTCTACTTGTGCTTGTGTCATAGTGATGCTCCTTCCATTGAGCCGTTAAGGCATAGTTCGTGTTCAAAGTCTTGCAAATCGCAAATGAGATCAGCAAGTGCTTCTTGTGGTGATTGTATAGTGAAACCATCGACGCCAAGCTCTTTACCTCGCTCGATATTGATTTTGTCCATGGCATCTGCATATCGCATATTCCCTTCGCACATTTGTCGAATAGTTTTCATAATTTGTTCGTTGGTCATTGTTTTGTCCTTTCGTTTTGATTGTCTACAATTTTAGCAAGACGAAGTAATTCTTGTGTGACTTCTGCTTTCGCTACTTCGTTTGCTCGTGGGTTCTTCAGTACCTCGATCATAATAGGAACGAGTGCTGACCATGTTGGTGTTATATCTATCGTATCTTGCATAATAATAAACTAAACTATCTGAGTGCGGTTGTCAACTCATTTTGAAACTTTTTAGCTTCAACTAAATCTTTTAAGTCAAAACTAATAGACACAAGGCTTTCATTGATGTTCTTCATAACCTTGACGAGATCCTCCATGTTTGCATGTCTGCGGTGTTCTAACATCTCATCACTGAGTCCGTCAATGGCATGTTTAATTGCTTTTAATTCTTCTTTCATTTAATCTGTCTTTACCTCCTCTAATAGTGATTCTAATTGTAGTTCTGCTCTATACTTAAGCTCGGTTGGGTCGATAACAAACATGTTGCCGTTGATATGTAAGTTGAATTGATTATTGTCGGTTGTGACTGAATATTGGTTTTGAATAAACCAATCTTTTGCATACTTAATTGTTGTTTGTGATAGGTTATTCATTTTACTTTTCCTCCATGTCGAAGTGTTCTACATTGTAATGAAATAATTCTTCATCTTTGTCCATAATAGCTACAAGGTCATCATAAACATAATTCATAAGGTCGTCAAGATCCATATCGTCTACAATTTTTTGTGCTACCTTCTCTATGTTGTCGTCTGTGTAATTCATGGTATATAGGCGGTTACTTGGTTGTGTGATAATAAAACTTCATCTGCATAGTATACAAACTTCTCGGTGTGCTTGTCAACAAAAGTCTCATACTTGTATGGATTATATGTTACCTCAGTTGCGGGTCTGTCTGTGTTTACATTCTCAGCATCTTGAAGATAACCCTTAACAAAAGCATGAACATTCTTGCGCTTCTCACGAAGAACCTTTTCTCTGCCCTTCATGTCAACATGGAAATAGCAATCCCAAAGCCCAATGCTTTCGCCTTGTGGAATGTGAGCCTTAACTAGCCCATGTTGCTTGATGCTCCAACAATCCTTGTGTAGATTCTTGTAAACATATACGGGACGATTCTTTTTAATGATGTATCGTGGGTCGTGTTGGTTTCTCTTAATCATATATACATACTAAGCCAACTTTTTAAAAACCGCAAGAAAAAAGTGAATTAATTTTTGTGCTGTAAACTCTTGAATATCAAGTAGTTATGAAATCCCCCTACGGGGGCTGCCCTAAGTCGTTGAATAACAACAACTTACGAAACTTTTATAGATATAAAAAACCCCCTCCCCGCTACGCAGGGAAGGGGCATGACAGCAAACAACAAACCTAAACCTCGACTAATTCACCCTCAACCACTTCCATGTCAAGAACATTCTCAACATGATCGTTGATGTTAAAATCGACAAACCCATCAAGAACAGAGTGCAAAGCATCAGAACGATTGGGAAGTTGAACAAGATTACCCTTGTAAACTTCGGTGAAAGCATTGTAAAGAGAATTTACATTGCGATCCCAAAATTCGGGATGATCAGAAGATTCCCATTGATTCACAACATCAATAATTTTTGACTTAGGAAGCGCACCTGCTTGCGCAGCTTTGATAATCAAATCGTTGGCGTATACATTGCCAAGAGTGCGATTCTTGTAAGCATCAATGCGAGAATCTTGACCATGCCAAAAACCAAACAACTTACCTAGTGCGCGATTGATCATAAAATCAAGATCATTAAGAATGTTGCAAGTGTGACGACGTGCCAATTTAATGGTATTGGTGAAAATGAGGTTGTCACAAACGAATGGGGCATCGCCCGCACACAATCCCGCAGGAAAAGTTTTGTCGTGAGAATTGCGCACACCAACCACACAACCACGATCACTAGCCTCACGATTAGGATGGTCAACTGCAAACAAGCCAAAATAATGCTTGTCATCACGAGCAAGCGAATGCACTTCGTCTTGAATAGTGAAACCGCTTTTCGCTAGAGAATCTCTAGTGCGGTTGACTACATCATGATGAGCAACAGGTTGATAAGAGATGTTGCGAACTCCTTGAGCATTTTCTTTTTTGCGATACTCAACAGGTGGAGTTGGTACACTAGCAACTTGATCAAGGGAAACGAGTGAGTGATTACCTCCGCAAATGTTAAGGTTAACAGATTTGCGAGGAGCGATGTTGTTGTTTTCTTCGTTATTCATAATGTCTATAATATAGTAGTGATTGTTTTTGTCAACGATTAATTTCGAGAATATGGGCTTTCTACAAATTTTTCTGATTGGATTTTGTGATATGCTTCGGCATCGCTTGCAATGTCAAGAAAGATTGTTCCAACCATTGCGAGCATATCAGCATCATCTCCATTCAATTCATGCTTGCGAGGCTCAACAAAATTTTCCCATATCCATTGCATGGATGTTTGCATGGCGCCAACGGCTGAAGGTACTTCTTCTGGGTTAAATTCGGGATTGATTTTCATACTAATGCTTCCTTGTGTTTGAGTTTTCTGTGGATTGTTTTGACGCGCACCTTGTGTGGGCGCGATTTGGTGAAAAGAATTGGTTTTCTTACTTTTACTTCTCTCGCTTTCATATATACATACTAGTCTAGTTTTTAAAAAACCGCAAGAAAAAAGTGAATTAATTTTTCGTGTTGTAAGTTGTTGAATATCAAGCACTTATGCGGGCCCCCTTCGGCGGCTGCCGCAACCCATTGAATATTAAGGATTTATGAAACTTTTTTAATTCAAATTTAATTTAGTTTAAATCATTTTAATTTTATCTTAATTTTATTATTTTGTATTGTTTAATGGTTTATATATCGTTATATTTGGATGATATATGATTATTGTTCGGAAAAGGATTGGGAGAGAACGAAAAAGAAAGATACTATGGATAGAAAGATAATGGATAACATGTAATTATAATTGAATTTATGTGAAATAAAAACCCCGCCCCCACTAGGGGACGAGGCTACCTCTAAATACTAGAAAGCTCTTAAGCCTTCGATTGCTTGTTTAACCGCAAAAGGTACAAATGGAGAGGTACTCATTCCATCTAATGTTCTTGATGGAATTGATATGTCACGAACATAGTCGCCCGTTTCCTCGACATATTCCATTCTAGCTTTAGTATCGCAAGCTTGAGCGATATATCTGTCGCATCCGCATCGAATAAGAAGAGGAAGGTTGGGCATCTCAACTTCTAATGCATCGAGATCTTCTTTAGTAACGAAACCAAATTGTTGTTTGGAGAGAACTTTTAATAGTGTGTTAATCATAAGAATACAATAATGGATCATGTGTGGTTTGTCAAATAAAAAACCCCCGAACTAATGTATATGGGATGGGAAGAACATTAGTCGGGGGTTGGGTTGGCGAGAGAAAACATACGCCATAGCAAGAAAATAGGTGTGGGACAGGATTACTGAATACCTGCAACTTTCAGCGTGAACATCAGTTCATTGGTTAACTTACTCGTACTACACTTGGATTGGGCATCCTACCTCAGACATTTGTCCATCGGCACTCCACCACAGAGAAGCATATACCTTACCCCGCACACGAAGGGGTATTCGGTCACCCACAGGAAGGATTATAAGCCCTTCCAAAGTGAATTGAGACTTACAAGAATTGGCTTTTAGCAACTTAATGCTTGCGAGATCTATGCTCAAAAATTTAAAATGTTAAAGATCAATTTTATTTTATTTGATTGAGTTTGGTTCTCAATTTTGATTATTTATATATAATACTATTTATTTGCTTATTTGTCAACTATTATTTTGGTTTTTTAGATTTTTTTGTATGTTTATCTAATAATAATTTAACGAAATCCGCAGTGCTATTGAAATTAACTAGGTTAGGATCATAATTCAATAAAGCATCAGCACCCATAATTAAATTCGATGAATAAGTATTAATTACTTTTTCATCTTCTTCTATTAAGATAGTGGGTGTTGGGATAGATCTATTGTTCTCGGCTTGATAATCTGCAAGAGTTACTTTATGAATCTCATAACCTACTGAAATAAAACTATCAATAATTGGTGAAATTAATCTGCAAGGTCCGCAATTTTGAGTATAAATGTATTTAATCATATGGTTAGGGGTTTAAATTGTGTTTAGGGTTATTTAAAATAAATTTAATTAGATTTAATTTTGATTCTTCTTTGAATATTTCGGGATAATGATTATATACAAACAAACTACTTAATATAACACTCGCAGTAATTAGATTGTCGCCAACATAAAATGCGGGTGTTAGTACATTGAATTTACTATACATAACATCTTCCCATTCAACTTTACGTATCTTAAAACCATCTGCATTTAATAAGTCAACTAACTCGCCAACTTCTTTACATGGTTCACATTCATCGTGATATACATAAATTAAATCCATTTAAATATAATAAATATTATTTAATATTATTTCAATTTAATTTGGCATTAATAATTCTTTTAATTGTTCTACTGTTCTATTTGTTAAGAGTGATAGTTGTTCTAGTGTGATATTCCAATTTGTATCAAAGAGATGCTCGATCTCTTTGTCAGTCCATTGTTCGGGTAATTGAAAGATATTGATATCCATTATGCTACTCCTTTCGCTAACTTTAATGCTTTTTGTGCGCGAAGTTCAGCTAAACGTCTATCCGCTTCTTTTTGTTGGGCAAATAAACTATCTTCTATTACTGAGCCGAAGTTGGCGAACTTTGCTCCACGAATGTAATGCCCACTCTTGACATTGTTCATGATTGAAGTGGCTTGGGCGCATTTTGCTATGTTCATAATTTTCCTTTCGTTAGTGATTGATGATTAATATAGAAATACTATATGACAGGTAAGAAGTAAAGTCAATACTTTTCTGCCATTGGTTTTAAGATTCCATCTTCCAAATAACATTCATACTCCTCAGCACAATGTTCAACTGAATCTTCTGTGATTTGAAAATGCAATTCATTAATTTTTAAGTAGTAAGAATATCTACCATCGTCTTCTGCATCTGCATCAATCGTAAAACCATTTAATTCACCCCATTTTTGAGCATGATTAATCATTTTTTCTTTTTGCTTGAGTTTTAATTTTATGCTAAAATCAGCAATAATTTCATGCAAATATTGTAAAGCATCTTTAGGTAATAGTTTTTCAGCGCGAACATAGTCTCCATCCTTGTAAGCATCAATAGCTTCCTCGCAATCAATTCGATCTCCAAAAACGGCGCGCATCTCGCCCCACATATCTTCAACTAAGTAATCTTCCATTTGGTTCATTGTAATCCTTGGTTCGGGTTAATAATTAAGATTTAACAACACTATATGCTATACCAATACAAAAGGCAAGCAATAATTTAAATTTCTTTTATTCAAATCAAATTTAATTCAAATTAAATTGCAAGTTATTGATTATCAGTATCTTCTGTAATCCCCTCATTCTCAACTAATAACTTATCTTGGATAACATCGTTAATATAATATACATTGTTGAAAATACCAGTTGCACGCTTGCCTTCGTGTGTGATTTTATTGAGTTCATTTTTAATAGCAGTTATTTCGTTATTTGCGAGTTCTTCAATCTTATTTACGCTGATCTTCTCTCCTGTTTGGTTATTTACTAGGGTCGCGTTCGCATCTAAGTCGGCGCGCATTCGCGCTATTTCGCCCCTTATCGTTAGCATTTGGTCTAGTAATTGATTTATGTCTTTTGCAATACTCATAACAACAACTATACCTATTATTTCGGGCAAGTCAAATAAAATTTCAATTTATTATAAGTTATTTAATTCTATTTAAATTTGTTTTTAATTATTTGGAGTGTATTTTATTGTATGAGAGAACAGATAATCGCTTATTTAGTGGATCAGATGAAAAATACTCTGATAGCATACGAGGTCAACGGAACACCCGAAAAACGTTTATTTAGACTGCGCGCAATAGCAAAGCAAAGATATAAAGCTCTAACCAAAGAAGATAAAGAATTAATTCTATTCAATTTAAATTCAAGAAAATTAGTTTAAATTAAATTTGTTTATATTTATTTCGGCGCATAATCTATTTGACTATAATCCATTCCTGTTTGATAGGGCGGAAATAAAAGAACTAAATTTTCATTCAAACTAACTGAGGTGCGCGGAAATCCACGATCACTATGATGTTCGACGCATTCGACTATATTATTGTTATTTCCAAGAGTTTGGCTAAAAAATGGGTCGTTATCCATCCAATAGTCTAGGTAATTACTTATTTCGTCATCATTCATTATTTCGCGCGCTTTTTATTCGCATTTATTTACACTCGAATTATTTTGCAATTTTAAATTGAATTAAATTTATTATTATTTATTTAAATTATTTACATTATTTCTATTTTTATTTAAATGAAGTTAAATCAAGTTAAATTTAGTTAAAATTATTTCGGCGCTATTTGATTTAATTTTAATTCTATTTAAATATAGGAAATCCAAATTTATTTCGCTCAATTTTATTTTGATTTATTTTGTTTTGCGAATTTAATTTTAATTGATTTTGATTGGATTTATTTTGTGAGCCTTTTTTGTTAAAATAATTTGATTTAAAATTTTTGCTAATTATTTCGCAATATTTGCCTCGCGCACCACTTAGCACCATTTTCCACCACTTTAACCC
>Ga0255761_10003794_pt1 | contig 13614 bp, 13 predicted proteins | sample 071ome_29_FD_179961 | JGI IMG/M metagenome (GOLD analysis project Ga0255761, IMG submission 179961) | Coastal salt marsh microbial communities from the Groves Creek Marsh, Skidaway Island, Georgia - 071407BT metaG (version 2) | ecosystem: Environmental > Aquatic > Marine > Intertidal zone >... | reverse complement strand
AAAATTCCTTTGATTTGTCCAATCATATTAACCTTCCACCTTTAATTCGATTTATATTTGTTATTTTACTCATGAACTTAAAAGAATGAGCATGGCAAATTGCTGCTGCTAATGCATCAGATGAATCCTCAGAGGCAGGAGAAGGTAAATTCAATATATTTTGTACCATGGATTGAACTTGTAACTTATCAGCATGGCCATTACCCACAACAGATTTTTTTATTTGAAGGGCTGTGTATTCATGAATGGGGAGTTTATTCATCACAGAAATTGATAAGGCCGCCCCCCTAGCCTGGCCCAACAATAGAGTTGATTGTGGATTTACATTTACAAATACTTTTTCTATTGAAACACAATCAGGTTTAAAATTTTTTATTGTTTCATGCAATCCATCAATAATTGCTTTAAGCCGATCAAAAAAATTTTTATCTTGTGAGCTGGTTTTAATCACACCGCTTGTGACATAACTCATATCATTTCCATTTAAGTGAATTACTCCAAAGCCAGTTATCCTTAAGCCAGGGTCAATGCCCAATATTTTTAAATTATGACTAATATTTATCCCTCAATAACGACATTTGAATAAACCTCTTGAACATCATCTAAATCGTCTAATGCATCTAAAATCTTCTGCATCTTTTCTGCATCAGAACCATTAAGCTCAACCTCCGTATCTGGTTTCATTGTAACTTCAGCTAGCTCATATTTTATTGCGGCCTCATCAAATCCCTCCTTAACACTCAAAAAATCTGAGGGTTTTGTAATGATTTCTATACTTCCATCATCATTGCTAATTACATCGTCAGCACCAAGTTCTATTGCCTTCTCCATAATATTGTCCAGATTAGCTCCAGGTGCAAAAAAAATTGAGCCTAAGTGTTTAAAAAGAAAAGATACGCATCCATCTGTTCCTAAATTACCCCCATTCTTACTGAATGCATGTCTTACTTCGGCAACGGCTCTTTGTTTATTGTCAGTTAAACAATCAACAATGATGGCCGCTCCATTGATACCGTATCCTTCATAACGAATTTCTTCGTAATTAACACCCTCTAATTCTCCTGTTCCTTTTTTTATGGCCCTTGAAATATTGTCAGCGGGCATATTCTGTTCTTTTGCAGCAGCCACTGCGGCTCTCAATCTCGGATTGAAATTAATTTCTCCCCCACCCAGTCTAGCTGCAACGGTTATTTCTTTAATTAATTTGGTAAAAATTTTGCCTCTTTTTGCATCCTGTCTTCCCTTACGATGCTGGATATTTGCCCATTTTGAGTGCCCTGCCATTGAATCCTCACTATTTAAAAGTTATATCTATTTTATCAGTTACTAAAATAGGAAAAACCTATTATTTGCACAAAAAAATAAATTTGTTATGCTCTTAATTTTACATAAATTTTTTATGAAAACGGCTCAGCAAATTCTTCAAGAAAAAGAATACAAAGATTTAATATCCATTGACCCTGATAGACCAGTGGTTGACGCGCTTATTATCATGGCAGAATACAAAATTGGTGCTTTAGTAGTTTTAAAAAGTAATAAGATGGTCGGAATTATTTCCGAGAGAGATTATGCTAGAGAAATTATTCTTAGAGGTCGATCATCTAAAATAACAACCATTGCTGAAATCATGACTAAAGAAGTTTTAACTCTATCCCCAACTGACACTTTTGAAAAAGGGCTACAAATAATGACCGAAAATAGAATAAGGCATTTGCCTGTTTTAAAAGATGATGAGGTTCTTGGAGTCTTGTCTCAAGGCGATCTTGTTAAGGAAATGATTGCTCACCAAAGAAATTTAATTGAGCAGCTAGAGACATTTATTAAAAATTAATAGTATTAAGGTTTTTAATTTCTTCACAAATATTTTGAATTGGTAGATTCCAACAACCTTGAGCAGATTGTCTAAAAATTCTTACTGATGGATACCAGCCCACAAAATTATCATCATGCCAATACCAAGCTGCGCCATGTATATTAGGAATAATTAAAAAAGTTTTTTTTCCAAGGGCTCCAGCAATATGAGCAGTAACATTGCTTGAGGTAATAACATAGTCACATAAATCTACTAAACAGAAGAGTCCATCAAGATCATAAAATTTATCTAATTCATCAATATTATGAATTTTAATCTTATATTTTTTCTCTATTTGTATAATTTCATCTTGTGTATCCCCATATTGAAGATTAACAAAATCAATATTTGGTAATTTTAATAAAGGAATATATTCATCCAAATTAATACTTTTAAAATGTCCAATATTCTCGTTTTTACTCTTCCACGCTAGTCCGAAAAGTAATTTTTTTGTAGGAGTTAAAAATTTTTTAAGCTTATTTTTTCTTTTTTCATCTGAGTACAAAAATTTTTTACTTTGATTTTCAAATGATTTTCTTGTTTTTCTTAAAAACTTACCCAAACTTCCTATTGGTAAATGGCTATCGAAATTATCTACATTATCTAGATTATCCATTCCCATAAAATTTATTTTTGGGAATGAATTTTGATATATTGAAACTAATCTCTTATCTAAGGCAACCGTAACATTTTGCTTTAAATTTAAGTCAGTTAACATTGATGAATATAAGATTTGATCACCAACACCTTGCTCGCCCCAAATTAATAAATTTTTTTTATCATTTAAATTATTACATTCTGGTATTGATTCAAATAATTTGGGTTTTTGAGTTTCATGCCATCGATATTCAAACGCGCACCATCCTTCCTCAAAAAAGCCTTTATAAAGTAACAATATTGACAGATTATAATGGGCTTTATAATTTTCTTGATCGAGATCAATAGTTTTTTTATAGTGAAAAATTGCCTTATCATAATTCTTTTGGTTATCGTAAATAATCGCAAGGTTATAATGAGCTCCGGGAAATTCAGAATTAAGTATGATTAATTTTTCTAATACTTTAATGCCACTCTCATAATCTTTTTTTAAATTATAAACATAGCCTAAATTTAAATAGGCATCATAGAACTTATCATCAATGTTTAATGCTTTAAGATAATAATCTTCAGCCTTTTCATAATTTGAACAACCGGAAAATGCCTTGGCTTTTGTAAAATAAAAATTTGAATTACCTGGATCAAGCTCTATAGCCATGTCAATATATTTTAGAGCCTCTGCACAATTATCTAATTCAATATAGCCCAAAGAAATATTAAAAAAAATAAGGGGTTGTTTGGAATTGATTGAAACTGACTTTTTTAGGAGAGCAAGTGAATCTTTAGTTTTTTTTAAATTCAACTTCACAAATGCTAAAGCATTTATAAAATCTAAATTTGCAGGAAATTTTTTAACAAGCTTGGTAAAATAAAATTCAGCGTCTTGAAATGCTTGCTGATTTAATAACTGAAATGCTTTTTGAGCTATTTCTTTATACTTCATGTTTTAATTTTTTAAAAAATTACTATTTTATACACTCATTTGTTTAATTCTTTTAGCTATGTCATTAATCGGATTAACCCAATCATTTGCCTTATCTTGTCTATAGATTTCAATAGAAGGGTACCACAAACTTTCATCATCATTATGCCAATACCAAACTGCATCCATTCCATGAGGAAGAATTAAAAAAGTTTTTTTTGCAATTGAGCCTGCAAAATGAGCAGTTGCATTTCCAATACTAATTATAAAATTACAACATTTTATCAGTGATAAAACACTTTCAATATCGTTATACTTATCAAGCCCACTTATTGTTTGAATCTTGGTACCATATTTTTGATTAAATTTTTTTATTTCCTCAGTTGTATCGTCATATTGAATATCAACAAAATGGATGTTTTCCATCTTGAGTATAGGAAGTAAATTTTCTAATTTTAAACTTTTTTTATGTCCCGATTTCTTATTTAAAGATCTCCAAGATAAGCCGCATACTAACTTACCATTATTATTAATTTTTTTGCTTATTCTTAAATCTCTTTCCTCACAAGTTTTTAAAAAAAAGTTTTTTAGTTTTTTAAATTCGCTTGTTTTATTTCTAAAAAATCTGCCTAAACTTATTATTGATAATTGATGCGTAAAATTTTCTTTGTTCTGGTAATCAAAGCTTTGAATAAATTTTATATGTGGAAAAGACCTTTTAAAAATTGAAATTAATCTTGGGTCAATAATTACTGTAACATCTAATTTAGAATTTATACTTTGTAAAATTGAACCATAAAAAACTTGATCTCCAATTCCTTGGTCAGCCCATATTAAAATTTTTTGTTTTGAGTCAAAAGTTTTTAACTCTTTAATATTGTTGTAAAAATTTGGTTTTTTTATTTTAAAGAATCTTGACTCATAATGAATCCATCCATTTTTAAAATCTTTTTCATGTAATAGAAGTATGGCGAGATTATAATTCGCATAATCTGAATTTTTATCTAATTTAAGAGCTTTTAGATAATCTTTTTTTGCCTCATTTAATTTTCCAATGTTTTTAAAAAAATTTCCCCTATTTACATATAAAAATGAATTGTTAGGTGCAATTTTAATTGCACAATCAAAATCAATTTTTGCCATTTTATGCTCAAACAAAGCCTGGAAAATCTTCCCTCTATTTGAAAGAGCCATAAAATTATTTGGTGATAATTCAATGACCTTATTAATATTTTTTAAAGCATCCTTAAACTTTCCTAGTTCTTCTAAAATTGCAGATTTATTTTGATAAATATCTAAATTATTCGGATCAAGATTTAAAGCGGCGTCATAATCATTTAAAGCTTGAACCTGATTTTGAAGCTTTTCATTTACAATTGCTCTATTAAATAAGGCGCCAACTTGATTTGGATTTATCTTTAAAGAGCTTGAATAGGCCTCAAAGGCAGTATCAAAATTTTCTAATTGTAAATTTGCAAAGGCGATTAGATTTAAAAGGTCAGGATTGTTAGGAAAATGAGTATTTAATTTATCAAAAATTTCTAATGACCTCTTAAAATCTCCTGCATTTAGAAGATTAAGGCCCTCTTGTGATAATTGATTTGGATCGAAATTTAGTTGATTGGCTGTCAAAATAATTAAAAATTATTCTCCAATAATTTTCACCAGGACTCTTTTTTTTCTTCGGCCATCAAATTCACCATAAAAAATTTGTTCCCAAGGTCCGAAATCTAATTGCCCATGAGTAACTGCCACAACAACCTCTCTACCCATAACCTGACGCTTCATGTGAGCATCTGCATTGTCTTCTCCAGTATCATTATGACGATATCCGCTGACAGGTTCATGAGGTGCTAAATGTTCCAACCATTTCTTATAATCATGATGCAAACCAGACTCATCATCATTAATAAAAACGCTGGCTGTAATATGCATCGCATTTACAAGAATGAAACCTTCCTCAATTCCACTTTCAATAAGACATTCTCTAATGTCAGGCGTTATATTTGTAAAATGCATTCTTTCGGGAGCATTAAACCATAATTCTTTTCGATAGCTTTTCATTAGTTCTCCATTCCATCATTTATTTTATTATAATTCGCAATCCACAAATTTGACATTGCTGTAGCCCTATAATCCTTAAAGCATGGTGTACCAAGAGTATAATGAATAAGTTTGGCACTACGATTATCCTCGTATTCAATAGCCAACCAATTCCACTCGATAGGGAGTTCGCCAATGTCTTCGTCATCAAGCCATGAAAACCGATGAAGAAATTTTCCTGACTGACCTCTAATAAATTCTGGTGTTAAAATTTTATGTTTCGGGTGTTCACAATTCCATAGAATAACGCTTGACCAATTTTTTCTTGGGTAATTTTGATTTATATTGCCAAGGTATTTTTTTTCTTGCTTAGTTTTATAATCATGTTTTACAACCATCAATGCTTTTGAATCATCTCTTAAATCAAATAATTCTTTTATATCAGTCTGGCAAATCATATCTCCGTCTGCAAACAAAGCCCAGCCATTAAAATCATTTAAATAAGGGGTTAAGAATCTCGAATAAACAAAGTCATTACTTCTATCGTCATGACCTTCAGAGTATTGATTAAGATTATTTAAGGCTAGGGGGGTTATTTGAAGCGGCATTGAGGAATGCTGTATCAATGTTTGGCAGAAGGTATGATAAGCTACCGACTCTTTTTGATCAAAACCAATGAAAATATTTAATTTTTTCATACTCAGAATTTATGATTCCGTAAAAATTAATTCAATGCCATTGCCAACAATATCTTTAAAAAAAATTTGTTTTGTCCCTATTTCAGGAACTTCGCGGTAATAAAAATCAATTTTATTTTCTTTAAGTTTTTTGGAAAAAAATTCTAATCCAACTGCACTAAAAGCCATGTGATCAAAAGTAGCATCCACATGATGTTGTTTTTTTTCATTGCCCTTAGTTTCACTTAAATGGAGAACGTCTTTATCGCCGGCATATAACCAATAACCATTACTTTCAAAAGCAGGTCTTTCGCCTAAGCTCAGGCCAACGATATTGACATAAAATTCTTTTAATTGCTCCATGGTTTGAGCATCAGACCTTATATTGTAATGATTAAGTCCTTTTATCATATTTAACTAATATTGGTTGGCCTAATTTTAATATGTAATTCTCTTAGCTGCTTCTCCTCAACGCTGCTTGGAGCATCAGTCAGTAAACACTGTGCTTTTTGAGTTTTTGGAAACGCAATCACATCTCGAATAGAGCTCGCACCTGCAAGTAAAGTAGCAAGTCTATCTAAGCCAAAGGCAATGCCTCCATGAGGGGGGGCGCCAAATTGAAGGGCATTCAATAAAAATCCAAATTTTTCTTTTGCATCCTCATCACTGATATTTAGTGCCTTTAGCACATTAGACTGTATGGATTGGTCATGGATACGTATCGACCCGCCCCCAACTTCCCAGCCATTGATAACCATATCATAAGCTTTAGATAAACAACTGCCAGGATCTTTTTCAAGGTTATTCTCATGACCCTCTTGAGGTGAGGTAAATGGATGATGAAGCGCATTCCACTTTTTTTCATCTTCATCAAATTCGAACATCGGAAAATCAGTAACCCATAGTGGAGCCCACTTTTCATTATTCAAATGATTTTTTTCATGGCCAATTTTTTCTCTAAGAGCGCCCAAGGCTTCATTTACAATTTTTTTCTTATCAGCACCAAAGAAAATTAAATCTCCATTTTGAGCCTGTGTTTTATTGATAATGGCCTCAAGAGCCTTATTATGTATATTTTTTACTATTGGACTCTGTAAGCCTTCCTCGTTAAGTTTTGTTACATCATTTATTTTTATATATGCCAAACCTTTGGCGCCATAAATTTTTACAAACTCGGTATAGCCATCAATCTCTGATCTTGAAAATTCAGAGCCTCCAGGAATTCTTAAGGCAGAAACTTTTCCATTAGCTAAATTAGCTGCAGATGAAAAAACTTTAAAATCCACATCTTTCAAATCCTCAGTGAGCTCAACTAACTCTAAATTTACCCTTAAATCTGGCTTGTCAGAGCCGTAACGACTCATAGCTACCTCATAAGGCATACGTTCAAACTTTTGAGGTAAATCAACATCCATGACTTCTTTGAACATCGAACGAATCATATTTTCTGAGATAGTCATTACATCTTCTTCTTCAACAAAAGAAGCTTCCATATCTATTTGAGTAAACTCAGGTTGTCGGTCCGCTCTTAAGTCTTCATCACGAAAACATCTTGCAATCTGGAAATACCTATCAAAGCCTGACACCATCAAAAGTTGTTTAAATAGCTGGGGTGATTGGGGAAGAGCAAAAAACTCACCATGATGAACCCTGGATGGCACTAGGTAATCTCGAGCACCTTCTGGAGTACTTTTATTTAATATAGGCGTTTCAATTTCAATAAATTTTTCTTGATCAAGAAAGTTTCGTATATTTTTTGTAATCTCATACCTTAAGGTTATATTTTTTTGCATCTCCTCACGTCTAAGATCAATAAATCGATTTTCAAGCCTTATATTTTCAGTGATTGAATCATCATCAATCATAAAAGGTGGGGTTAAAGATGGATTTAAAATTTCTATCTCTGAAACCAACATCTCAACCTCTCCTGTAGGTAAATTTTTATTTACCGTTCCCTCAGGTCGAGCTCTAACCTTACATTTAACTTTTAAAACGAATTCGTTTCTAACCGATTCAGCAATTTTGAATGCTTCAGGCGTATCAGGGTCAATAACAATTTGAGCTAATCCATAACGATCTCTCAAATCAATAAAAATTACTCCTCCATGATCTCTTCTTCTATGTGCCCATCCACAAAGCTCAACATTTTGATCAATGTGTTTAGCATTTAATTCTCCACAATAATGCGTTCTCATTTAAATTCTCTTAATTTGTTATTAATTTTTTTTCTTTTGGGGTGTAACGCCCATAGAAATCACATATTTTAAAACTTGATCCACACTAATATCTAGCTCAATGACTTTATTTTTAGGAACAATGAGTGTGTAACCAGAGGTGGGATTAGGAGTTGTAGGCACATATACATTGACGTACTTTCCTTTTAATTTAGCTGTAATTTTTTCATCAGGCTCACCCGTAATGAATGCAAAAGTGAATGTGCCTGGATGAGGAAATTCAATTAAAACAGCCTTATTAAATGCCTTGCCTGAGCTGGTCAATAGTGTATCAGATACTTGTTTAATACTGCTATAGACTGACTTTACAAAAGGTACTTTATTAAAAATTGCCTCATAAATATTGATCAGCTTCTTACCAAAAAAATTATTTGCAACCACTCCAATAATGAAAGTAATTGCGAAAGTTAATACCAAACCAAATCCTGGAATATTTTGACCTACCAGGCTCTCCGGCTTTAGGTGGTTAGGCATAAATACCACAATCTGATCTAAGAACTGAATAAGGCTAAATAAAACCCATGCAGTAAGGGCCAAAGGAATTAATACCAATAAACCTGTAATAAAATTTTTCTTAAACATTTTCTTTAGTTGCTTCCTTTTTTGTTTCTTTTTTATCTTCCGTTTTCACAGATTTCTTATTCTTAAAATCAGTCTCATACCAACCCGTTCCGCTCAATTGAAAATTTGGAGCAGAAACCTGCTTTGTAAAAGAATCTTTTTTGCATTGCGGGCAATCTATTTTTATTGGATCACTGACCTTCATTAGCATGTCATCTTTATAGCCACAAGAAAGACATAAAAACTCATACATTGGCATCTTAAATTTCCCTAGAAAGGAATATCATCTTCAAATTCATCAAAACTTGTTGGTGAACTTTCGTTTGACGTATTAGCTTGATTTTTAACAGGGGATGAGCTTTGACTAAAGTTTTCATCTGATGACTTGTCGCTTTGTGATGCATTGCTCTTACCCCCAAGCATTTGCATGCTGTCAGCAATCACTTCGGTCGTATAACGATCTTGACCCTCTTTAGTTTGCCATTTACGGGTTTGTAATCTACCTTCAACATAGATTGAGCTTCCCTTTTTGAGATACTCACCAGCAATTTCAGCTAGCTTCCGGTACATAACTATGTTATGCCACTCGGTGCGCTCTTGTTTCTCTCCCGCCTTATCTTTCCAAGAATCAGTTGTTGCAATACTAAAATTGCATACAGCATCGCCGTTAGGCATAAATCTTAATTCAGGGTCTCTTCCTAAATTACCAAGTAAGATTACTTTGTTAACTGAGGGCATTTTAATCTCCTATAAACCATTATTTTTTTGTTGCAGGAATTTTAATTGTTAAGGCCAAAACAAACCACGCAACCAATAACACTAGGCAAGCTAAGAAGCTTGTGTCATAGCCATAGTGGTTCGCAATCAAGCCCCCCATTGCACCCCCTGCAAAAATGCCAAGTGACTGAGAAGTATTATACACCCCCAAGGCCAATCCTTTTTGATTTAGAGGTGCAATTTTACTTACCATGCTTGGCAGTGAAGCCTCAAGAAAATTAAATCCCAAAAAATAAATAATCAGACTTATAAAGATCCCTACAAAATCACTCGTCATGAATATAAAGAGAAATTGTGAAGTTACCAAAACAATAATCGATAGAAGAAAAACAAACTTAGTTTTTCTTAATTTCTCAGCAACAATAATCATTGGAAAGGTAAACAAAAAAGATATGAGCAGAACTGGTAAATAAACCATCCAATGATCTTTTAAATCTAAGCCCCCATTATTTATAATTAAAAAGGGGATAATCATAAACATGATGATTTGAGTGGCATGTAAAGCAAAAATACCAAAATTTAATTGTTGTAAGTCAAACCTTTTTAAAATGATCTTAATTTTAGAAAAACTCATTTCGTTGTTATTTGTGTTTATTTTTTTCTCAGGAACAAAATATTTAATGATCAAAAAAACAATGAAAGATAAGCAGGCCATTAAGTAAAAAATACCCGAGACACCTATTAAGCTATTTAAAATAGGCCCTAAAATCAGAGATAGGATAAATGTTAGGCCAATGCTGCCACCAATAATTGCCATCGCCCTTGTTCTGAATTCCTCGGTGGTTAGGTCAGCGACGAAGGCGGCAAGGACCGCAGAAATGGCTCCGGCTCCTTGTAAGGCACGTCCCAAAATTATTAAATTTATATTGCTCGAGAGGCCAGCTACAACCGACCCTACAATAAATATTAATAGCCCCAAATAAATTATTTTTTTTCGCCCATATCTATCCGAAGCAAGCCCAAAGGGAATTTGAAAAAGTGCTTGAGTTAAACCATAGATGCCTAATGCAAGACCAATTTGAAATTCTGAAGGGGTATTAGCTAAATTAGAGGCATACACAGCAAAAATAGGCAAAATAATAAACATGCCAAACATTCTTAAACTGTAAGCCAGTGCAAGTATCAAGCTAGACTTTAACTCTTGTGGGGTCATTTCTCTAAATGAAGATGTAATAAAGGTTTCTAAAAATTAGATAATTCAGTATATTAACAGGTTGCCCAAAAAAAAATAATAGTTATGGACTTTTTAAAAATAAAGGGTGCCCGCACTCATAATCTGCAAAATATATCTGTTGATATACCGAAAAATAAACTCGTTGTAATTACGGGATTATCTGGTTCAGGAAAATCATCACTTGCCTTCGACACCATTTATGCTGAGGGTCAAAGAAGGTACGTAGAATCACTATCCGCTTATGCTAGACAATTTTTAGACAGAATGAGTAAGCCTGATGTTGATAGCATTGAAGGTTTATCTCCAGCGATCTCTATTGAACAAAAATCGACATCTCACAACCCAAGATCTACAGTCGGGACTGTCACAGAAATTCATGATTATCTTAGACTTCTTTTTGCAAGAGTGGGTGACCCATTTTGTCCTGAACATGAAATTAAATTAGAGGCGCAGACTGTATCGCAAATGGTAGATCAAATTTTAGGTATGCCTGAAGGGTCTAAAATTATGATCCTAGCACCTGTTGTCAATGAGAGAAAAGGAAGTCACGGTGATCTTATTAATGAGCTAAAAGCTCAAGGCTTTATTAGAATTAGACTAGACAATAAGCTCCACGAAATTGATGATCTTCCAGACATTGATAAAAATAAAAAACATCAAATTGATGTTGTGATTGACCGAATAAAGATAAGCAGTGATATTAAACAGCGCTTAACGGAGTCCTTAGAGACTGGTCTCAAAATAACAGATGGGAAAATTATCATCTTTAATCTAGACAATAATGAATCACATCTTCTCTCAGCCAAGTTTTCATGCCCTCACTGCGAATATTCTCTTCCCGAACTCGAACCCCGACTTTTTTCATTTAATAGTCCTATGGGTGCTTGTCATGAATGTGATGGAATAGGACATAAAAATTATTTTGATGATAAGCGAATTGTTGCATTTCCGGAATTATCACTTGGTTCAGGCGCCATCAAAGGCTGGGATAAAAGAAATCAATTTTATTTTCAAATGCTAAAAAGCTTAGCAAATCATTATAAATTTGATATTGAAACCCCTTTTAATACATTACCTGAACATTTACAAAATATTTTATTAAACGGCAGTGGTAATGAAAAAATAGAATTTAATTACTTTAGCGACCGGGGTACGATTTATAGTAAAACACATTCTTTTGAGGGAATACTTAATAATCTAAAACGTCGTTATCAAGAGACAGATTCAAACACCGTTAGAGATGAACTAGCTAAATATTTAAGTATCCAAGAGTGTCCTTCATGCCAAGGCTCAAGGCTTCGACTTGAATCGAGAAACGTATTAGTCGAAGGTATGAATATTCATGAGGTTTGCCAGTTACCACTAAACAAAGCTTTTCAAATTTTTGATTCCATGAGCTTAAAAGGTAATAAAGCTGAAATTGCTAGCAAAATTTTACAAGAGTTAAAAAATAGACTCTTTTTTCTTATTAATGTCGGATTAAATTACCTCTCTTTATCAAGGTCTGCTGAAACTTTATCAGGCGGTGAGGCGCAAAGAATTAGATTGGCATCACAGATAGGCAGTGGTTTAACCGGTGTGATGTATGTTCTCGATGAGCCCTCTATTGGACTTCATCAAAGAGACAATGATCGGTTGCTCGAAACGCTTAAAAACTTAAGAGATCTAGGCAATACTGTCATCGTTGTCGAACATGATCTTGATGCCATTCTTAGTGCCGATTTTGTCATTGATATTGGCCCAGGTGCCGGTATCCATGGAGGTAAAATTGTATGCTCTGGAACTCCCAAAAATATTTCAAATGATAAGAACTCACTGACTGGGAAATATCTTTCAGGTGAAAAAAAAATCTTAATTCCAAGTAAGCGGCAAATGCCTAAGAGAGGTTATCTTGAAATTATCAATGCTGCGGGCAATAATTTAAAGGGGGTAAATTTAAAATTACCTGTTGGACTTTTAACTTGTGTAACGGGTGTTTCAGGAAGTGGGAAATCGACATTAATCAATGACACACTTTATTTCTCAATGGCAAAAATTATTAACAAGAGTAATCTTGAGCCAGCAAAATTTGATGAAATTAAAGGGGCACATTTCTTTGATAAGGTTGTAGACGTCAACCAAAGCCCTATCGGAAGAACCCCAAGATCAAATCCTGCAACCTACACCGGCCTCTTTACACCCATAAGAGATCTATTCGCAAAAGTTCATGAGAGTCGTTCAAGGGGTTATGGGCCTGGAAGATTTTCATTTAACGTTAAGGGTGGTCGTTGTGAAGCATGCGAGGGGGATGGGCTTATTCGCGTTGAGATGCACTTTCTGCCCGATGTTTATGTTCAATGCGATATATGTCATGGGCAACGCTATAACCGAGAAACCCTTGAGATTAGATACAAGGGAAAAAATATCCATGATGTTTTAACCATGACCGTCGAAAAAGCCTATGAGTTTTTTGAATCCATTCCTATTATTGAAAGAAAACTTAAAACATTATTGGATGTAGGCTTGGGCTATATTACCTTGGGACAGAATGCGACAACACTCTCAGGCGGCGAGGCCCAAAGGGTTAAACTTTCTTTAGAACTCTCTAAAAGAGATACCGGAAAAACTCTATATATTCTCGACGAACCCACGACAGGTTTACACTTTGCTGATATTCAACTCTTACTCAATGTGCTGCATCATTTGAGAGATAACGGCAATACCCTCGTTGTTATTGAACATAATCTTGATGTTATTAAAACGGCTGATTGGATTATTGACCTAGGTCCTGAAGGGGG
>Ga0255761_10003780_pt1 | contig 13651 bp, 10 predicted proteins | sample 071ome_29_FD_179961 | JGI IMG/M metagenome (GOLD analysis project Ga0255761, IMG submission 179961) | Coastal salt marsh microbial communities from the Groves Creek Marsh, Skidaway Island, Georgia - 071407BT metaG (version 2) | ecosystem: Environmental > Aquatic > Marine > Intertidal zone >... | reverse complement strand
AAAAAACACCCAGAGAAAGATATTAACACATAATAGTTATAAGATATTTAATAATGAATTATATATTAAAAATTTAGGTTTTCTTGGTTATATAAAAGAGGATATTAATTATTTTAAAAAAAATATTAACAAATGGATACCTACAGGTGACATAGTTAAAGTAGATAATGATAACTTTTTGAAAGTTATTGGAAGAAAAAAAGATTTAATTATAAATTTATATGGTAGAAATATTAATGCTAAAGAAATTGAGGATAATTTACTAGCTTTAAATATTTTTAAAGAATTGCTTTTGGTTGGAAACAATAAAAATTTTTGCACTTTATTTTATGTTCCACTTAATAGTGATATTGATATTAAGGAATTTATTTCAAACATAAACAAAAAATTACCTGACTTTTCTAAAATTAAGGTTTATATAAAAGTTCAGAGCTTTCCATTTCAAAAAAAATTAGATCAAGATAGAGGTAACTACAGATTTTTTTATGAAAAAAATTACGCTAATAAAAAAAATATTTCAAATAAAATAGGAGTAAAAAATGTTTTATAGTAACTTAGTTAAAAGCACAGAAAAAGAAAAGAAAAGTTTATATGATACACAAATTATAAAAGATGCAATTTCAGGAAATGTGACTATTGGTGAATATATTTATTTTTTATCCCAAGCTTATCATCATGTAAAATATACTGCCAAGTTAATGATGTATATGGGATCATTACTTTCAATCTCTAATAAAAATTTTTTAAAGGCCTCAAGAGAATATATTAATGAAGAATATGGCCATGAAGAATGGATTTTAAATGATATTTCAAATTCATCATATGATAAAGAAAAGGTAAAAAATTCAGTTCCAAATATACATACAAAACTAATAATATCTTACGCATATGATTTAATAAGTAGAAAAAACCCATTATGTTTTTTTGGAATGGTTTATGTTCTTGAGGGAACTAGTATTGAACTTGCAGATAAAGCTGCAAATGCAATCAAAAAGTCATTAAATTTAAACAATAATTCATTTTCTTATCTGGTATCTCATGGGTCTCTTGATAAAGATCATGTGTTATTTTTTGAAAACCTAATGAATGAGATTAAATTAGAAAGTGATCAATGCGACATTATTGAGTCTGCAAAAGATTTTTTCTACTTATATAAAAATATATTGCACAGTGTAAAAAATCCTCATTTAGATGTTAATAATTGGAGGATACTATGAATGTAAATTTCTTTGAAAATAAAAATATTTTATTAATTGGTGCTACAGGAGGACTAGGAATTCATCTTGCCAGTAAATTGTGTAATTTAAAATCAAATTTAATTCTAACAGGTACGAATGATAAAAATCTGTCTGAACTTAAATCAAAAATTGACATAAGACATAAACTTATAAATTTAAATTTACTAAATTCACAATCTGTAAAAAATTTTTTAATAAAAATTAATAAGAAAGAGAAAATTGACATAGTTATTAATTGTGTCGGAATAAATTATTTCTCAGAAACAAAAAAACTTAAATACTATCAAGTACTAGATATATTTAAGATTAATGTTATCTCAATAATAAATATTACATCATATATTCTTCGTAAAAATATATTAAATAATAATGGTATATTTGTAAATATTGGATCAGTATTTGGTGAAATTGGATATCCATTATTTAATACATATTGTTCTACAAAATTTGCACTCCATGGTTTTTCAGAATGCTTACGAAGAGAACTTAGTGATTCAAATATGAAAGTTATATATATATCGCCGAGGGCTATTAATACAAAATTAAATTCTTCAGAAGTAAATAATTTAAATAGTTTTTATAAAAATACTGTTGATTCTCCTGAATTTGTTTGTGATTTTATTTTAAATATTATTTCCAAAAATAAATCTGTTGTGTCAAGTATTGGCTGGAAAGAATCTTTTTTAATTAAGATAAATAAGTTTAACTACAGAATCACAGATAATTTTTTTAAAAAAAATATTAAAACTATAAAAAAATTTTTAAATCAACATAATTAAAGAGGTAATATGAAAAAATTAATGCTTATAATTTTGTTATTATCAACAAAAACTTTTTCTGCTGATAATAGCCTTGAAAATATTCAAAGAATATGGGCCCAAGCAATGTATACCTATTCGGATAATAAAAGTTTAGAAGTATTGAGGGACCTTGAAAAAAAATTATATGATGAGACTAATATTGAACTTGTAACCTGGAGAGGGATTATAAGATCATCATTAGCTAAATACGAAGGTGGATTAAAAGCTTTAAAATTAGTTAAATTAGCAAAAAAGGATTTTGAAGCTGTTATTGACAATGACGAAAGTGTATTATCAGGATCAGCCTTAACAAGTCTTGGGACTCTTTATTTTATGGTTCCGTCTTGGCCTGTAAGCTTTGGCAATAATGACAAGGCTGAATATTACTTAAAAAAAGCCTTAGCTTTAAATCCTAACGGAATTGATCCCAATTACTTTTATGCGCAATATTTGATGAGTAAAAGAGATTATAAAGGTGCCTTAAAATATTTGGATAAAGCAAAACTTGCAAAAATTAGAAAAAATAGACCAATAGCAGAAAATGGCCGAAGAAAAGAAATTGACCTTGCAATACAGGAATCAATGAATAAAATGAAAGGTGACATCATTCTAAATAGATGAAATGAATAATAATAAATTTAATGTATTGATAGTAGAAGATGATGAGTTATTAGGACAAGGCTTGATTGAGGGATTTCAAAAAAAGTCCATTAACGCTAAACTTGCAAAAAGTGTAAATGAAGCAAAATCTATATTTAAATTATTTCTGCCACATATTATTCTTCTTGATATAGGTTTACCTGATGAAAATGGTTTAAATTATTTAAAATGGATTAAAAATCATTATTCCAATATACCAGTGATGTTATTAACAGCTAAAGACTCAACAGATGATAAGATTATTGGTTTAGAATCAGGAGCAGATGACTATGTTGTGAAACCATTTAGTTTTGATGAATTATTAGCAAGAATTGAAGTTCAAAGAAGACATTTTAAAATATTAAGTTCTTCTGTTATAAATTTTAAAAATATAACACTTAGTACTTCTAATAGAAAGGTATATCAAAAAAATAAAGAAATTAAACTTACAGCTACAGAGTTTGATATTTTATCTATTTTTATGATGGAGCCTAACAAAATTCATACTAAAGATTATCTAGAAAGTAAAATATTTAATTTTAATAGTTCTATTCAAAGCAATGCCTTAGAAGTTCATATTTTTAACTTAAGAAAAAAAATTTCTGAAAATATTATAAGAACTGTAAGAGGTGTCGGATATATAAGCGAGACATAATGAAATCTATAAAATTTTATCTTATATCATCAATAATCTCTTCTATGATAATATTTTCATTTATAGCTTCTTATAGTGGATATAAAAGCTCCATAAGTGAATTTAATAAATTATTAAAGATCCAATTAAAACTTGAAGCTGAACATATATCATCATTATTTGCTTCTTCAAAAACAACAGATGAATTAAAAAACAAAATAAAATTTTCTTATGAGAATAGAAATATCTATTATAAAATTACAAGTATTCAAGGTGAAGTCATTTTAGAATCAAAAAAATTAGATATAAAAATTTATCCAGGTTATTCATTTCAAAAAGTAAATAATATAGAAATGAAATTATATAGTTTATATGATAATAAAAATTTTTGGATAACTGTTGGCGAAGATCACAATAAATATATTTCTTCATCAGAAAATGTAATTCTAGCCTCATTAAAACCATTGGTCCTATTAATACCATTGCTGTCATTTTTTTTATTGCTAACTGTTAATTACAGTTTGAAGCCAATTAAAAAAATAGAAAAATTTTTATCTAAAAAAAAAGTTTCAGACTTAAAACCTGTACAAATAAAAGATATTCCTATTGAGCTGCAATTTTTACAAGATGAACTTAATCAAATGTTACATAGACTTAATTTATCTTTAGATTATGAAAAACAACTAAATTCTGATATAGCACACGAATTACGAACTCCAATTAGCTCCATTCATATGCATTCTGTAAATGTAAAAAATAATTGCAACCAAAAAAAATGCTCATTTGATTTATTGTTTAAAAGTATTGAAAGTATGAAAAATACTATTAATCAAATTTTATTAATGAACAGAATTTTATCTGATGAAAAAAATCAAGAATTTGCAAGCTCTAATCTCAGTAAGATAATAAGAGAAGTTGTTGCTGAAAATTATGAAAAGATAAAAGAAAAGAATATTAAAATAACTGTTACAGAAAAAGATTATTTTATTAATTGCAATAAGAATTTTATAAAAATTATGTGTGATAATTTGATAAATAACGCTATAAAATTTAATAAAATAAATGGAAATATTATTATATATATTTCTAAAGAAAATAATGTAACTCTTAGAATTGAGGACTCAGGTGTTGGCATTCAAAATAATTTTAAAGATAAAATTTTTTCTAGAAATTTTAAAGTTTCTAAAAATAATCCTATCGGCAATGGCATTGGCTTAAATATTGTTAAGAAAATTATTGGTATTCATAATGCTACTATTACTGTTAGTGATTCAAAAAATTTTAAAACGGGTACATCTTTTTTAATTACGTTTAATTAATTCTATGCTTGATAATATTACATACTTTTTATTTGAAATTTTTGAAGCTGGACTATTAATTATCTTGCTTTTAATTCCACTAAAATTCTTTAAACTAAATTTTAGATATATATATGCAACTATAATGCTTAGTATTTTTACATCTTTTTTATTATTTTTTACCAGTTTAGCAACTAATCATATTTTACTAGTATTTATTTTTCTTATTCTTACTTTTTTACTATTTTTTATATCATTTATACTAATAACTAATGATGAAAAAAAAACACGAAGTTATCTATTGCCATGTAGTATAGGATCTATATTCGTATTAACAACACACGAAATGTATGAAATAAGCATAATGTATCAAAATATTTCTTTCAATCAAACGAATATACTAATTTTGTTCTCTATGTGTTTAATTTTATTATTTTCAAGTTTTATTGTAATCAACAATATATTTTATTTTCTCAAAAATAAATATTTAATCCTATCTATTTATTTTTCTTTATCTATTGTTAATTATAAAGTTTTTCTTGAAATTGTAGAGTATTCTAAAATTGATCATATAGAACTTTTTGTTAGTTCATCCGACTTAATTCTTTTTGAAAACTCTTTATATATGTTATATTTTTTCATATATTTAACTTTTGCTATTATAAATCATAAGAACCTTGATAAATATAATAATGAAGAGAACTAATAATATAATTTACTTAGTAGCTATTTAATTATCTTTTATAAGTCTAACCACAATTTTTTTGGCTGCCTCATTCCAGCTATCAGACATGCTTGTTGTCCATACCCATAGGGGAAAAGCATATATATATATTTTCTAGTTGCAATTTCTTTATTTAAATTTTTAAGAACTTTTAACGTAGTTCTCAGCTCTGGCACAATCATTTTCTCTTCATATAGGTTTCTAATAATATTTATAATTTCCCAATGTTTATTAGAAAGTATTAAATTAAATTCTTTTGCACTATCAATAGCAAAATTAACTGACCAATATTCTGGATCTAGCAGAAAACCTTGATCATCAATAATATTTTGATATTTTTCTATATATTTATTATTCATTTCAAAGTAAATTTATCACTTTTCGCACAAAGTTTAAATTTATATCATTGTTGAAGAGTGTATGGTGGCAGCAGCGATTGAACCAGTATCCAGTAATACCCGATTTATATTTAGTAGCTTTTATAATTATCATTACATACTCTAATTTGCCTGTCTAGGGTCTAATTTGGTCTACCGTTTGGTCTACCGTAAATATTTTCATCTACGAAGATTCCTTTATAGGGGCGGGGATGGGTATTTTGTTACCGTTATCGTATTCAGTATCTAAGATATGAGATTTATGATATTGTTCGAAATATAAATATAATTACTAAAGATAATAAGTTTTAAAATTGTTATTGGAGAATTGATTATGCAATATATAAAGCACACATATTTAATTTTTTTGATTTTTTTTACTTTAATATCAAGGCCTCTATACGCTGAGAATACATCAATTAGTGATGCACTTACAGCCTGCAATGCTAGTAATATAGAAAATTATGAAAAAATAATTTTTCCTTTAGTTAATGATGGTAATGCTGAAGCACAATATGTTTTAGGGCAGCAATATTTAAAGACATCATATTGTGGTAAAACAGTTCTGCCAAATTATAAAGAGGCTGTAAGTTTACTAAAAAAAGCGGCACTCCAAAAACACATATTAGCCTCTTTGACACTTAGCAAACTATATGACCCCAAAGGTTATGGTCGTGGAAAAGTTAGGTCTGATTCCTTGCAATCCTTAAAGTGGGCTATTTTAGCTAATTCTTTTAATAATGAATTCGCTAATATTAAGGCAAGTGATTCTGATGATTGGAATTCAGAAAAATATCAAAATGACTTTCAAATTGAAAAACAATTTAATACAAATAAAATATTTATTGATGGTGCAATATCAAGTGCAAAAAAGGTTTTAACAGAAGAGCAAATCAATTTGGTTAATTTACATACCAACGAATGCTTAAAAAACTTATCTTCTTGCAATGAAATTATTATTGCAAGTAATGAAAATCAAAACCCTGAAACTACAAATAACAGCCAAAATCTTGTTTGTAAAATAAAAAAGAATAAAGCAATGCCTTGCACAGAAGAGAAAAAAATTGAACTCGAAGGAAGAAATATAAATGTTCTTGAAAACCCAATGAGCTGTGGAAAAAATGTTTCAACTGAATTTATAGATGTGATTGTAAACGAAGACAACAATACTATAAGTGTTGATAATATCAGTACCAAAATATGCTCGGGTTTACCTACACCGGGAAAAGAAGCAGTTTTTCGTCAACATTGCGACCCAATTGAAGATGACTATTTAACGAAAGATGGTTTTTTACAAGGAAAATTAATTTATTTCTCTGGCCCAACTGAGACTGAGCAAATAGCTAAATGGGAATCAGAGCGAAAAAAACAATTAATACAGAATTTAGATACTACGCTCGTTACAAAAATTATCCAGCCACCAAGTACAATTGCATATTCATTTGGTAAATGTTACCTGGCTGAGAAAAAAGAATTTTTAGTTAAAGAACACGAAGAACTTATGAAGCAAAAAGAACTTGACGATATTGCTGAAAAAAAATTGCAAGAAACAAAAGATAAATATGCTGATGCACCATCGTGTTCAGATTTACCATATATGGATAAATATAAGAAAAAAGCACAGAAGACTCATATGGCTGTAATGATGGGGAACCCTCCAGAACCTTGTAAAAAAAGAGGTGCTCCTGGAACAAAACCAGAAATTTTATTACCAAAAAGTATGAGATAAAACTGTTCTAAATTTAAGTATGAAAGAAGAAAGTCACTGTTAACAGTGGTTTTCTTGGTCTACCATTTGGTCTACCATACCTCTTAGCAATTAAATAATAGTTACTAATCAATACGATAGAAGGGTGTATGGTGGAGGCGGCGGGGATTGAACCCGCGTCCGCAAATCCTCTACCTTCGGTACTACATGTTTAGCTTCGTTATTAAATTTCATGCAACTAATGTTAACGAGCAGACACTTTGTTACACTATCCAATTGGGTTTCATAATTATTCTAATGGCGAAAATAATTACTATCTTGTGTTAAGCGACACCAAACTGAAATGCACAAGCACGTTTCTGAATGATGACCAGCAGGATTAAGCTGCTAGTGCGTAGTTGTCTTCGTTTGCAACTATAAGTTTATAGCATTTTTAACGAGAATAGCTATATACTCGACATGCACCTAGGGCTTTGCAATCCACGTCGAATCCAGATCGCCCCCAAGACTTAATTGTACTATATAGTTTTTATAGTTAAAATAGGATGGCGATTATAGATTATGCTAGTCTTAAGAGCAAACTATATATAGTTTATTAATATAGTTGAAAAAATAACTCAATATAACAACATTATAGTCTCTTACTTTTAGCGATTTCATCTTTTATTTCATCATTTGCGTTAGATAATTGTTTAACCGCTCTATCTATTGTCTCAGATTTTAAATTAATTTTGTCAAATATAGCAAAAAGTTTTTTGGTAATTTTTTTATATTCGCCAATGTCTCCTTCATCTTTCAGGCGGTGATATTGGTCATCTAGAATATGCGCAATTAAAAATACCTCTTTATATGAGCATATTGCTACATTACTGTTTTTTCCAATACTTATTAGCTCAGGAGATATGTCTAAGACAGAAGGTGGAACAACAAGAATACAGTAATCAATAGTATTTTGTTGATTTTGATACTTTTGTATATTTAAAATTTCTCTAATTATTTTATCTTTTATTTTTTTTGATAATATCTTTTTTTCAGCAGTTTCTGTAGACTTTTCAAATTGATCTACTAATGAAAAAACATCAGGAAGTTTTGAGTCTATAGGTATATACTTACCGTCGCCTAAATCCCAAGCAAACTCAACGTTTTGAGATCCAATTTTTAATTCTTTTTTTATAACCCCAGCTTTGATTGAATTTGAAAGAACTTCTGAAAGTATTGATTCACCAACCATTCCTCTCGTTTTTGTTCCAGAGATTGTTTGTGTGAATGTTGTCATCATATTTCGCATATCTTGTATTTGAGCGTCTCGCATATCTTCAGCTCTATGCCTTGATTTTTCAATTTCAGCAAACATACCTTTCATTTCTGAAATTTGCGAAACAAGTCCCGTTTGTTGTGACAGATCGTTAGAACTAAATTTATTAGATTTTCCAATATAGTAACCCAACGTAAATGCTATAATTAACCCAATAACAAGTATTATTATTTCAATCATTATTTACCTCAATTATTTAAATATCATCATATGCTTAATTTTACTTATAATGAAGAAGGAATTCATACGCATTTAAAATTAAAACTATAATTAATACTCTAAAAATATAAATTATTTAGATTAAATGCTATAGTTATGCACATTAATTCTATACAAACATTTACCTAGTATGCATATATTGTGTGAAAATGAGATTTCAAATACTCAGCTAAATCAAAAGATTTACAATAAAATCTCAAAAAAATTCAATATTTCTTCATTATTTTCAATGTATTATGTATATTTTTTAGATTTAGAATCAAGTTTTAACACCGAAGAACAAAACCTTGCTAAAAAATTACTTCTGTCAAATGATCTGCCCAAATATATAAGTACTTCTAATTACTTTCTTGTAACACCAAGAGTGGGTGTTGAATCTTCTTGGGGGTCAAAAGCTAGAGATATTTTTTATGCAAGTGGTTTAAAAAAGCTTAAAACTATCGAGCAAGCCAAATTATATATTTTTAATGATAATATTGATAAAAATATCATTAACAACAAAGATTTTTATGTAGAATTTTTCGATAAAATGACAGAAACAATTTTTTTTGATATCAAAGATTATAATTTTACATCTATAGAGCCAAGGGAAAAAATAAGAATTGAAGGTGATATACTATCTTATATAGAACAATCAAATAAAGCTCTTGGTTTAGCTTTGTCAAATGATGAAATAAATTATCTAAATCGTAATTATATTACTTTAAATAGAAAGCCTACTGATGTAGAGCTAATGATGTTTGCGCAAGTAAATTCTGAGCATTGCAGACATAAAATATTTAATTCTTCGTGGATTATTGATAGTGCAGATCAAGAAAAAACTTTGTTTCAATTTATTAGGTCCACTGAGCCTGAAAAATCTAAACATATAATTAAAGCATATTCTGATAATTCTGCTGTAATTAGTTCATTTAAAACAAAAAAATTAATTGTAGATAAAGATGGTTATTATGTTTATAAGGATATAGATACCCATAGTGTAATTAAGGTCGAAACCCACAATCACCCAACAGCAATCTCGCCTTATTCAGGTGCTGCAACAGGTTCAGGCGGAGAAATAAGAGATGAGGCCGCAACTGGCAGAGGGTCTAAAACTAAAGCAGGTCTATGTGGTTTTAATGTGTCAAATTTGAATATTCCAAACTTTATTCAGTCTTGGGAAGAAAATATTAGCTTATCATACCCTGATAGAATTGCTTCAGCGTTAGATATTATGATTGAAGGCCCCCTAGGATCATCTTCATACAATAACGAGTTTGGTAGGCCTTGTTTAAGTGGATATTTTAGAACGTTTGAGCAAAAAATTGATGAAAACTCATATTATGGATACCACAAACCTATAATGATTGCTGGTGGCTTTGGATCAATAGATCATTCAAATTATAAAAAAATGGATATTGAAGATTCTGATTTGATTGTTGTTCTTGGAGGACCGTCAATGCTTGTTGGACTTGGTGGTGGAGCTGCTTCATCTAAGCATTCTTCTAGAGAAAATGAAGATCTAGATTTCGCTTCTGTCCAAAGAGAAAATGCTGAAATGCAAAGAAGGTGTCAAGAAGTTATAGATAAGATCTCTAACCTATTGAAAAATATAATAATTTCAATTCATGATGTTGGGGCTGGTGGCTTATCTAATGCAGTTCCAGAACTTGTGAATGATAGTGATAAAGGTGCAATTATTGATATCGATAAAATTCCTTGCGCTGACAAAAGCTTAAATCCATTGGAAATATGGTGTAATGAATCTCAAGAACGTTATGTTTTAGCTATTAAGAAATCTGATTTAAATATATTTGAAAAAACTTGCCTTAAAGAAAATTGTCCATTTTCAGTAATTGGAACCGCAACTAACGAAAAAAGATTTGTATTAAAAGATAAAAAGAAATCATATATTGATCTTCCTATGAATATACTTTTTGGGGAAAAGGGAAAGCAGCAAATTGAAACTACTTCCAGCATTATTGAAGAGATTGGCTTTGATTACAGTAATTATAAATTTGACGATTGTTTAATAAAAGTATTGTCTTTGCCAGCTGTAGCATCTAAACAGTTTTTAATAACAATTGGTGACAGAACCGTTGGTGGTTTAACTGTTCAAGATCAATTTATTGGCCCTTGGCAAGTGCCAATTGCTGACTGCGCAGTAACTTCAAATGACTTTTCTTTTAATTCAGGCGAAGTTATGTCATTAGGAGAAAAATCTTCTATCGCAGTTTATAATCCAGTTGCCTCGGGGGAGCTGGCAGTTTGCGAAGCTCTGCTAAATATATGTTCAGCGCCAATAGAAAATATTGCTAAAATTGCTTTATCTGCAAATTGGATGTCAAGTTTTGACAGTGACTTTGACAAATATCAGCTCTTCAAAACTGCTGAATCAGTTACATCAAATATATGTAATAAATTAGGAATATCTATACCAGTTGGAAAAGACTCTTTATCAATGAAAATGTCTTGGTCTGAAAAACAAAAAGATATAAGTGTAAAATCACCAAACACTTTAATAATAAGTGCATTTTCAAATATTGATAACTTACAGAATATTGTTAAGCCAATGTTTGTAAATAAAAAAGATACTTCAATTATTTTTATTGATCTTTCTAACGGCAATATTAGAACAGGGGGGTCTGCATTATCACAGGTTTTACAAACAAATGATTCAAAATGTCCAAAAGTTGAAGACATCCAAAAATTTAAAAATTTTTTTAATGTTACTCAAGAATTAATGAAAAATAATAAAATATTGTCATACCATGATAAATCTGACGGAGGGCTAATTGTAACATTGTTAGAATCAGCATTTGCAGGACATGTTGGCTTAGATATTCTTTATGACAAAAATATTTCAAAGCTGAATGAATTTATGTTTAATGAGGAACTTGGAGTAGTAATGCAAATTCCTAATAAATTTTTATCTTTAGTTAAGGATGCTTATAACGGAATTAATGTCGAAAATTATGTCATCGCAAATATTAATTCTTCATATGAAATAAATATTTTTAACAAAAAAAATCTAATTTATAACAACTCACTAGAAACTCTTCATAAAACTTGGCATAGAACTAGTTATGAGATACAAAATATTAGAGATAATTCAAAAACCGCTAAGTGTGAATATGACTTTATAGGAAAATATGAAAATAAAGGCCTTTATATTGATAAGAAATTCTCAGATTCTGATATACAGAAAAATTTTTTCATAAACAAAACAAAACCAAAAGTTGGAATTCTAAGAGAGCAAGGTATTAATGGGCATTATGAAATGGCAAATGCTTTTAGTATGTACGGATTTGATGCAATAGACGTAACAATGAACTCGTTAATTGCAAAAGAAAATTATCTAGAAAAATTTCAAGGTATAGTTTTCTGCGGAGGCTTTTCATATGGTGATGTTTTAGGCGCTGGACGAGGATGGGCAAATAAAATTTTACATAATGAAATTTTACAAAATAATTTTTCTAACTATTTTGATAATATGGATAAGTTTTCTCTTGGCATATGTAACGGATGTCAAACTCTTTCGAACTTAAAAACTATAATTCCAGGATCTGATCACTGGCCACTTTTTTTACAAAATACAAGTGAGAGGTTTGAATCAAGAATAGTTATGGTTAATATTGAGAAATCAAACTCCATCTTCCTTTCAGGAATGGAAGACTCTAAAATACCTATAGTTATATCCCATGGTGAGGGTAGAGCTTTCCTTAATGATGAAGATTATAAAAAACTAGAAAGTAACCAGCAGATTTGTATAAGTTATTTAAGTGATCGCGACAATCGTACCGAGTTATATCCATATAATCCAAATGGGTCATATAAAGGTATTGCTGGGGTATCTTCACTATCTGGCAACGTTACTCTTATGATGCCTCATCCTGAAAGGTTGATGAATATAAAACAATTTCCAACAAATGATGAGGAAATAATATCTCCTTGGTCGAAATTTTTCTATAATGCTAGAATGCATCTAAAATAAAAATAATATAATATTCATAACTATGAAAACTAAAACAAAAATAAAAATAACTTCTCCAGCTAGACTACATTTAGGTTTTATGGATTTAAATGGTTCTCTTGGACGCAAATTTGGGAGTGTTGGATTAGCTATAAATAGCATTGAAACGTCAATAACTGTTTCAAAGAATTCATTAAATCAAAATAAAGTATTAAATGAGATTAACAAAAGAGCTTATGAATATGCTGATTTAATTTTAAAAGCTTACGAAGTTGATGAAACTGTATTAATTGACGTTCATAAAAAAATTCCAGAGCATGCTGGATTAGGTTCTGGAACTCAGCTTGCTCTTAGTGTTGGAGTTGCAGTATCAAAATTATTTGATCTTAATTTAAGTTTAATGGATATAGGAAAAGTACTAGACAGAGGTAATAGGTCAGGTATAGGCATAGGTGCATTTGAAAGCGGTGGATTTTTAATTGATGGTGGAAAAGGCAAGTCGCCAGAACTACCACCAATTACAGTTAGACAAAATTTTCCAGATAACTGGAGAATAATTCTTTTAATAAATAGTAGAGAAAAAGGTATACACGGCCAAAAAGAGTATAATGCTTTTAAAACTCTTAAACCATTTCCTGGGACTTTATCAGAAAAACTTTGTCGTTTAGTAAATATGGCAATATTACCAAGCCTAAAAGAAAATAATTTTTCTGATTTTTCTGAAGGTATAGGTCAATTACAAAAGGT
>Ga0255761_10003777_pt1 | contig 13661 bp, 10 predicted proteins | sample 071ome_29_FD_179961 | JGI IMG/M metagenome (GOLD analysis project Ga0255761, IMG submission 179961) | Coastal salt marsh microbial communities from the Groves Creek Marsh, Skidaway Island, Georgia - 071407BT metaG (version 2) | ecosystem: Environmental > Aquatic > Marine > Intertidal zone >... | reverse complement strand
CGATTGGGGCTTCGGTCCCGCGGGTATACAACATCCACCCGGTCATCGCATTCAGATCCATAACGGCAACTACCGTGAGTTCGGTGTCGGTGTGGTCAATGGCAATAAACCAAATGCTTTCCCGGAAAGTAATAAGTCGAAATTTCGCGATGTCGGACCCCAGATCGTTTCGCAATTGGTGGCTCGTGAGTTTGTCGATGCTCCATTTATTACAGGTGTGGCCTACTACGATTTTAACCGGAATGCCTTTTATGACCTGGGTGAAGGACTTGGTGGAATCAAAGTGAGTGCTCCGGGCAGTCTGTATCATGCCGTGACGATTCCTTCCGGTGGATATGCCATCCCTGTGGATACTGACGGGGATTACTCCATCGGGATGGAAGGACCAGGGCTTCCTCCTCAGGCATCCTCGGTGACGGTTTCCGGCAGAGCCAATGTGAAACTGGATTATGTGCTCGATTATTCGCCCGGAGTAACGGGGCCCGCAAAACCCTTGCCCGGACTGCCAGTGACTTATGCGGTGAATCCTTTGCCTTTGGCCGAGAAATATCAAGTCGAGCGCAACATCAGTGTCCCGTTCAGCGATACCGAGGGAGGGGAGCAGGGAATGGGTGAGTTTACCTATGTTGGAATCGGTTCTTACACTGTGCTTCAATCGGTCATTAAACACGCAGGCGACCGTGCGTTTCGTCTGGCTCACAATGCCCCCATAGGCGATGAGTTTTTGGAATGGAATCGAAGCTTTGTCGTCGGTTCAAATGCCTCCCTGACCTTTCATAGCCGATTGGGAAGCGCTTTTGAAAATGAGACCGCTACTTTTCAAGTGAGCAACAACGACGGAGTGGATTGGCAAACATTGTGGACTCAGATTGGAACATCTTTGAACAGCAATCCGGTGCTCGCGCCTTCTGAAAGGACCTTTACTCCCCGCGTCATTGATTTAAGTGGTTTCGAGGGGCAAACCATTCGTGTTCGATGGGTGTTTGAATTCACCAGAGGTCGTGTCTGGGTGGGTAGTGATGAGTTTCAGGGGACCGGGTGGTACATCGATTCGATCAGCGCTACCGATTTGAAGTCTCTCCAGAATACCGTTTTCCCCGAACAACCGGCAAACGCATTCACATTCACACCCGATTCGACCGAACCCTTCACACTCAGAGGGCGTGCTTTCATTAAAGGCGAGTGGCGGCCCTGGGGTGATAGCATTGCTGTCAATGATTCAAGTCCGCAACTGAGTGCTCATGTCCTGGGGGTGGGACAAAGCGGCGACCTGATGACGGTTCTGGTCGAAATCCAAGGAGGAAATGGGCAGGCCGTGTTTGAATCATCAGGCACTCCGAACGGTCCATGGCTGCCAGCTGTTCCAGCATCTGTGACACAAGGGCAGCAACAAGGTGTGTTGGAAGTCATGTTGAATATCGGAACTGAGTCCAGCCGCTTTTTTCGAATCCTCACCAAATGATGCCAGCCACCTTGCTTTGTGCAAGGGTGCGACAGCCTGTAAAAGCATTCATTGAATCGGCTCTGGTAGTATGTCGTAAGGAATCAATCCAAAATCGGGCTCACCGAAGTCTTGATTTTTGTGCTCGATTCATGATGTGATGGCCTCATGCAAATCCTGTCCGAGAAAAATCGTCGCCAAAGATGGGCGTTATCGCTGGTCTGTTGCGTACTGTTTTGTTTTTGTCCGGATGGGAAAGCTGATGGAAAGGGTAAGCGCCCGAACATTCTGTTCGCTTTTGCTGATGACTGGGGGCGCTATGCAAGCGCTTATGCTGCCGTGGATGGTCCGGGCACCATGAACGATGTGATCCAGACCCCTCATTTTGATCGTGTCGCCAAAGAGGGTGTCTTGTTCAAGAACGCATTTGTAACCGCTCCGTCCTGCACCCCATGCCGTAGCTCCCTTCTTTCCGGACAATATTTCTGGAGAACAGGTCAGGGAGCCATTCTGCAAGGAGCCAAATGGGATGCCAACATTCCTTCTTATCCGTTGATCTTACATGATGCCGGATATCACATCGGTGAAACATATAAAGTGTGGAGTCCGGGATCTCCCGTGGATGCTCCGTATGGGGCGGGGAAGTTTGCTTACCAAAAAGCCGGGGGCAAATTTAATCAGTTCTCGCAGAATGTCACCAGGATGGTGCGACAAGGAAAATCGATCGAGGAAGCCAAGCAGGTACTCTATGACGAAGTCATGCAGAACTTCAACGACTTTCTCAAGGCCCGTCCCAATGACAAACCATTCTGCTATTGGTTTGGTCCCACTTTGGTTCATCGGAAATGGACCAAAGGTTCGGGCAAGAAATTTTGGGGGATTGATCCCGATGCATTGAAAGGAAAGATGCCGGCATTTTTGCCCGATGTGCACGAAGTGCGCCAGGACATGGCCGATTATTTCGGCGAGATCCAGGCGTTCGATGCAGCACTGGGACTAATGCTGAAGCGCCTTGAGGAAATGGGGGAGCTCGACAACACCTTGATTGTTGTCAGCGGGGATCATGGCGCGCCGGGTTTCCCGAACGGGAAATGCAATCTCTATGACTTTGGCGTTGGCGTTTCTTTGGCCGTACGTTGGGGGGATACTAACGGTGGCCGGGTGGTCGACGATTTCATCAACCTGATGGATCTGGCGCCTACCTTTTTAGAAGCCGCCGGCGCCAAAACTCCTTCTGTGATGACCGGACGCAGTTTCGTGTCCGCTCTCAAGTCGGATCAATCCGGTTGGATTGATCCGACCCGCAACTGGGTGGTGACCGGGCGTGAACGCCATGTGGCCATGTCGCGCGAGGGACACGTGCCTTATCCACAGCGTGCCCTGCGAACACCGGACTTCCTTTACATCCTCAATTTCGAACCCAATCGTTGGCCGATGGGGGACCCGTTGCATATGGGAATCAAGCAACGTCCATCCCTGGAGGATCTCACGGAAAGAACCTTCGTGACATACGCCGACATGGATGCCAGCCCTACCAAAGCCTGGTTGTTTGATCATGAAACAGATGCCCGATGGAAGTGGCATCACGATGTGGCATTTGGCCGAAGACCTTTTGTGGAAATGTACGACTTGAAGCGCGACAAGGACCAGATTCATAACGTTGCTCAAAGCGTTGAATACGCAAAGGTGAGGGGAAAACTCCATGAGCAGTTGATGACGGTCTTGCGCGATACCAATGATCCCAGGGTCACCCAGGAATCCCCTGTTTTTGAACATGCACCATTTGCCGGAGAATAAGATCCGGTTGTCTGCAGCGGATCAAATGATCTCGAATGAGATGCACCGCCTTTCAACGGGAAGGTCTCAATTTTCCTGTCTTATCCATCTTCCAATCATTTGAACGATATGAGTCATTCTGAACATAAAGCGGTGATCTTTGATATGGACGGTGTGTTGACCGATTCCGAGCCGCTCATCAATGAAGCTTCCGTCCTGATGTTTCAGGAACTGGGTGTCAAAGTGCAACCCGAGGATTTTTACCCTTTTGTCGGGACGGGTGAAAAACAATACATCGGCGGTGTGGCGGAGAAATACGGTGTCACGATCGACCTCTTCGAAGCAAAAAAACGGACCTATGAAATTTACCTGAAATTGGCACCTCGCAAATTAAAGAGTTTTCCAGGCGCGGTTGAACTGGTCCATCAATGTCGTGCGCAGGGGTGGAAAGTTGCCCTCGCATCCAGCGCGGACATGATCAAAATCGAAGCAAACCTGAATCAGATCGGACTGCCGGTTGAGGAATGGGATGCCATCACGGGCGCGGATCACGTGGAACACAAGAAACCAGCCCCTGATATTTTCCTGGCTTCAGCCAAACAACTGGGTGTGTCCCCGGAACATTGCGTCGTCATCGAGGATGCCGAACATGGTGTGCAGGCTGCCAAGGCAGCCGGTATGCGGTGTGTGGCTGTGAAACATACGTTTGGGGAAGATAAATTGAGTCGAGCTGATTTGATTAAATCTCACATCAAAGATATTGATCTTCGGGATCTTTTTTTGGACGGATGATGCGGTCGGTTCAGGCTGGCGTATGCGTGGATCAAGCTGGATGCAAAACTGAAAAGGTAGGGCCCCGCTGCCGCGGGGCCGCGTGCGCGTTGAGGTGTAAGAAAGCCTGCGGGGTTGAGCGGACACGCCACCGGACGCGCAGCAGCACATCCCTATCAAACTGCAATTGGCATCCTAGCACCCTGAATCGCACCCAGCCCGCAACCGCCCCATACCTATGCTTGTGTCCTCTCCCTGATCCAATTATGATGTGCCCATGAATTTCCTCGATTACCTGGTCCTGCTGGGCTATTTCGCCTTGATGATATGGATTGGCCGTGTGGCCATGCGGCGAGTCAAAGCCCAGGAAGATTACTTCATGGGAGGGCGTCAGTTTGGCAAATGGCTGCAGGCCTTTGCCGCATTTGGCGCCGGCACGGGATCTTCGGATCCGGTCAATACTGCCCGCACCAGTTTCACCAGCGGCATGAGTGGCATCTGGAGTACGATGTCATGGTTGTTTGTGACGCCCTTTTACTGGATTACCGGTGTTTGGTATCGGCGCATGCGTCATATGACCCTCGGAGACTGGTTCGTCGAACGTTACGAATCCAAGCCCATGGGAGCCGCCTACACCATCTTCGGTTTGTTGTTCTATATGGTTTATGGATCCATGCTCTTTTCCGCCATCGGCAAAGTCGCCGCTCCCTTGCTGGGAGATGCCATTGTGATCGGGGGGCAATCCTACCAATTGGAATATGTGCTCGTACCCATCATCGCCGTAATCGTGATTGTTTACGGTGTGTTGGGCGGGTTAACCGCCGCCTATTGGACGGATATGATCCAGGGTATCTTTATCATCCTGCTTTCCATTATGCTGGTTCCTTTTGGTCTGCACGCATTGATCGAACGGTTTGGCGATCCTTCTACGGACGGGCTGATGACCGGGTTTCGCATCATGCATGAGCAGTTGCCGTCCGGCATGTTTCAGTTGGTGGGATCCGCCAATTCCAGTGAGTTTCCATTGTATCGCATCGTGGCGGTGACATTGATCTCCCTGATTGGCATTGTGGTTCAACCGCACTTCATCGCGACAGGGGGTGGTTCCGCGAAGACGGAACTGAATGCCCGAGTCGGCCTGGTTGCCGGGAATCTTGCCAAACGCTTTTGCACGATCGGATGGGCCATCACCGCTTTGATCGTGCTGGCTCTATTCGCGGACAATGCCGAAGTCATGAAGGATCCTGACCGCGCCTGGGGGATTGCTTCGCGCGAACTTTTGGCGCCCGGTTTGAGAGGTTTGATGTTGGCATGTCTGCTGGCGGCTTTGATGAGTTCGGCGGACACATACATGTTGGTCAGCTCCGCCTTGATCGTTCGCAATATCTATATTCCTTTCGTCAACAAAAACGCATCCGAATCCTCCTGTCTGACGATCGGCCGTATTTCCGGCAGTTTGGTCATTGTCGGAGCCGTGGTGGTATCATTGAAGATGATGAATGTGTTTCAACAACTGCAACTGACCTGGGTCTTTCCCATCTTGTTCGCGGCTCCGTTCTGGATAGGAATGTATTGGCGCCGGGCAACGACCGGCGCTGCCTGGATCACTATTACTTTTTCCACCCTGTTTTTCTTCATCGTTCCCAAAGTGATTCCCGTTTTGATGCCCGGATTGATGGAGAGTGAACGTTTCACCGCCGTAACGGATCAGGTCACGGTTCAGATTGAACGCACAGCAGCGCCTTCCGACATACGTCGTCGAACCATGGAAATTCAGGAATACGACAAAGCTCTGGCGGCAGCGGATGGCGACGCCTCGTTGATTGAACAACTTGGAGCAAGGCCCGCAACAATCACGGAAGGAGAAACCTTGTTCGATACACTGACGACAGGCGGTAAATCCATTTACTGGTCCGGTGGGGTGACTCCATTGGATGGTGCTCAGCTGACGGAAACGGATCGTCGACAAGAAGGGAATAAAACCGTGATTGTGCGGAATTATACCGGACCTTTGAAAGGGAGTGGAGAGTTTCGGCTGGATTTCCTGATTTACGATTTTATCGGATTGGATCTCAAACATCGTTCCGATTCCATGTTGGCCACCATGGAATTGCCCACCAAGATCGTCCTGCCCTTCATTGTGATGATTGCTGCGAGTCTGGTTTCAACACGCAATTCAAAAGACGCCTTGGATCGATACTACAGCAAGATGAAAACCCCGGTGGAAGTGGACCCGGAAAAAGACAAGCTCGCGATTGAAAAAATGGTCGCCGATGCTGAAGGCCGGGAAGCCAGAAAACTCATTCCGGGGAGTGATTTGGAGATTGAGAAACCCAAGATGCTGGACATTTTGGGATTTGTGGGCACATTTGCTTTGTGCTTTCTCATCATCGGATTGGCCATTTGGATGGCGGGTCTCGGTGGTTGATGAAGGCGGAGTTGAAGTTTCATAGGAATAATTCGGACCAAGGCAGGTCCCACCTTGAATATGAATGCATCTTACAGTTTTAAAAAATGGTTTGCGATGGCAGTGACTCCTTTGTGTGTGGCGACTTTGATTTTCGCGACAGGGTGCGGGAGCGGTAACCCCTACATTGAAGCCGATGCCGAGGCTCATTCCGATGCGCTGGTGGTGGTTCATGACGACAATTTTGCTGCGAAAGTATTAGAATCGGAGCAACCGGTCATGGTGGATTTTTGGGCCACATGGTGTGGGCCTTGCCTCCAGATGGCACCTTTGGTCTCCAAGCTCGCCGACGAATACAAAGGGAAAGCCGTGGTTGCCAAAATGGATGTGGATCGCAGTACGGACATGCCGAGAAAATATGGTATCACAGCCATTCCGACATTCATTGTATTCCATCAAGGTAAAGAAGTGGTTCGTTATGAGGGCATGACTTCCTACAAGGGACTCGCCTCCATGCTCGAAAAACCCATGGGTTCCCAGCCTCAGACGCCCGAACCAGGTCCTGTTCCTGAAACGCCTTCCTCGGAAGAAGCCCTTTGACCTCTGGATCTACACAGACACCTCCGGCGCCTTCTGTCATTGGTATGATAGCGGGTGGCCTGTCTTTGCCCATTGAACTGGTGAAACTTTTGCGTGCCGCTGGTTCATCACGCATCGTGGTGGTGGCCTTCGATGGCGAAACCGATCCGGTGATCGAGTCACTGGCGGATGAAGTAGCTTGGATCAAGGTTGGTCAGCTCACCAAAATGATCCGCTTCTTCAAACAGCATGGAGTTACACAATGCATCATGGCAGGGCGCATCGCTCCGAAGAACCTGTTTGATGTGCGTCCCGATTTGCGCGCTGCTTCACTTCTGTTTCGGCTCAAGGAAAAGAATGCACACACCATCTTCGGCGGTATTGGAGATGAATTGAAAAAGGATGGCATCGACCTGATTGAAGCCGTTCCCTGGCTTCAACCCCTGATGCCGGGAAAAGGATTCTCCATAGGCAAGGCGGTGAAACCTCAGCAGCATGATGATGTAGACTTTGGATGGCGTATTGCCAAAGAAGTCAGCCGGCTGGAAATCGGGCAAAGCGTTGTTGTCAAAGAAGGAACCGTGCTGGCAGTCGAAGGATTTGAGGGCACCGATGCCTGCCTCAAACGCGGGGGACAACTCGCCGGAAAAAAGGGGGGAGCCATCGGCGTCAAAGTCGCCAAACCCGGCCATGACATGCGATTTGATATTCCCTGTATCGGACTGCAGACCATCGAAAACTGTATTGAACATCAGTTCCGCGCCCTCGCATTCGAAGCCGGCAGCATCATCCTGCTCGAAAGAGAAGCCATCCAACGCCGCATCAAAGGAGAATCCTTCACTCTCCTTTCCACCAAAGATTAACAAACAGGTAGACCGTGGCGTCACGCCGCGCCCTCAAGGCGATCAAATACCAAACAAACTCCCGCAGACCATCCCCAAAACTCTTCCTTCAGAACACATGAACACGTTGGTGGAAATCATAAAGTCTCCAAAGTCGGAACCAAACCACGCATAGTCAGGTAGATCGCGGCGTCCCGCCGCGCCCTCATGGCAATCGAACACCCAAAAAACTCCCACAGGCTATCCCCTAAGCTTCCCCTAAGGAACACATGAGCACGTTGGAAAAATCAAAAAGAGTCCATCGCCATGCTCCAAACCTCGCGGTATCATCGAAGTCGAAAAAAACGCTTGGGTCGGGTGGTTTTTTCCTGATGGTATCCGGGTTCTTCGGTCTTAAGAGGAGCCCATGGGCCGGCGGGGTTGTCGGATGTTTCCAAGGTGCGTCCAGGTTTCCACTCCAGACTCAACATGCCATTTTCAATACGATAGTTTGAAAATTGTTGGCGTGCTGCATGATCCTGGGCCCATTCATCCAACATCGGGGTCAGGGTAATTCGCCACAGTCGATAGCCTCCCGCATTCATGTGCAACCTGTCGGAAAGAAATAACTGCGGGTAGGGTTGCCCGGCTTCGTCCACCATCGGAGTATAAATGTCGAAATAATAACCTCCGTGCACGGTCGCCAATTCGGAAAGGCGTTGGTTCACTTGCTTCATTTCTTCAAGCAAGTGGCTGCGGGCTGGACTTGGTTTGACCGACATGAATGCAAAATCACTTCCCGGGAGTTGGGATTTCATCCGTTGGATGAAAGTCGCATAATCAGCTGAAACTTCCTCGACAGTGCGCCCGCCCGCCAGATCATTATCTCCTTCATACACCACCACCAGGGAGGGTTCGTAAGGAACCACCAGTCGATCGAAATAGTAAAGAAGGTCGGGCATGGTTGAGCCACCAAAGCCTCGATTGAGCACGGGATAGTCCGGAAAAGAAGACGTCAAGTTGCTCCACTGCCGAATACTGGATGACCCGACAAATAGAACCGAATGGGCGTGGGGTGGATTTGTGCGATCTGATTGTTCAAACGCTTTGATGTCACTCTCAAACCGCGCCGGATCCTGTCCCATCAGCGACGACAAGCTGAGGAAGAGGCGGGTCATGAGGAGAATCAATGCCAAGCGTTGCATGAAGAAGCCGACAAAGGGCGCTGATCCATCAGATCAACGCCCTCGGTTGGTAAAACGAATTTATCGAACCACCCGGATGAATCGGGCGGATTGATCGGTCGGGATTTGAGCTTCTCCTGAATCGCTGCTCAGAGTGATTGTTTGGGCATCGGTCCAATCTTTGAAATCTGCCGTTGATTGGATGGTATAAGTTTGCCCTGATTTACCATGAACGGTGAATGTCAGGTTGCCACGATCGGCACTCACACCGCTGATGGAAACTTCTTCCACACCGGGCAGTCCGCCTTCCCAATCGATTTGAAGAGCCCCCAGGTAGGTGAAATGATTGCCATTGTCATTATTGGGGCCGGGAGCGATGCTGATCGTGATGGTCCCGTCAGCGGCGGGATTCAAGTTCTCGACAATCGCTTGATCTTCGATGTTGCCCGCGACATTCAGATACACGACCGATTCACTGCTTCCTTTGACTGTGTATTCCGTTTCCCGATTGTCGGTTGCATTGCGTGAAGCGTAAAAGGTCAGGGTGTATGCTGTTGCCGGATCGAGACCGGTTAGTTGGAAGCTTGGAAACACGTCCACCAAGCCGCTCCATTCCTCAGTGTTGCCGAACATGGAATCCTGCGTGACCGTTGTCGGGTAGGGAGCGGTCTCGGTTGTGCCTGCCTGGTTGACTCCGTTGAATCGTGAGATCATTTGGATTCCGAAACCAGTGTTCACTCCATTCACTGCGAGGAGTCCGCTCATGCTTCCACCATCCGTTTGGCCCACCGAACCTTGAAAGTTGTTCCAAATGTTTCCGGCCGCGTCAGCCACGGTTGCGAAATCGGTGCCGCCCGCATCGATGAGTATCTGTGGCTTGAAACTGGGTTGCCAGTCCACGCGCATTGCACCGAGATAGGTGAAGTGATTGCCGTTGGTATTGTTCGGACCGGGGCCGATTTCGATCAAAATCTCGTTGTCATCATTCGGACGTATGTTTGTAACGGTGACAGTGTCATCTGCATTGGATGCCACATTCAGGTCTCCGGTTTTTGAGTTGGAACCGGTCACGGTGTAGCGTGTTTCACGATTGTCTCCCGCTTCGCGTGAACCGAAGAAGGTGAAATCATACGCATTGGCGGCATCCAGTCCGGTTAGCTTGAAAGCGGGAAACACGTTTTCCTGTCCACCGAAAGGTTCGGTGTTTCCAAACAACGAATCACCGGTGGCCGATGCCGGGAAGACCGTGGAAGTTTGCAGTCCGGCCCGATTGACCCCGTTGAACCGGGCGACCATCTCCAGTCCGATGTTGGTTCGGATGAATTCGGTGGAGATCAGGCGATCCATGGTGCCGTCATTGGTCAATCCAATTGACTCTGAGACATTGTTCCAGCTTTCGGGTTCGGTTTCCACATCAATCTCCGTGGTGTTGCCCCCGCCAAAATCAAACAGGTAAGTCAAGTTTTCGCTGGGTGATTCGATTTGCAGCACTCCCAGGTATATAAAGTGGTTGGCGTTGTTGTTATTGGCGCCGGGTGTGATGTCCACCTGGATTTCTCCGATTGAGTTGGGTTTTACGCTTGTTGCTGTCACTGTTTCCGAGATGTTGTCGGCGACATTCAGTGCCACTTCGGTGGAAGCTGCCCCGGTCAGTGCGTACTGTGTTTCGCGATTGTCCCCGGCCAGACGTGAGGCGTAGAAGGTGATGTCGTAGGTTTTGGAATTGTCCAGTCCGCCGATGATGAAACTCGGAAGCACCTCCTCCAGTCCGCTGAATGTTTCCACATTACCGAACAGGGAATCGGATGTCGCTGTGTCCGGGAAAATCCCGGAATCCGAAGTGCCTGATTGATTGACCCCGTTGAATCGTGAGAGCATTTCAATGTACAAGTCCGAAGTGGCGCCCTCCGTCGATACGACCCCTTCAAAGATGCCATCATCGGTTTGTCCCACTGTGCCGGTAAAGTTGTTCCATTGAATCGATTCGCCGTCGGCGACCACGGTGGTCGTGGCGTCGTTGGCTCCGAAATCGATCAACGCTGTCCACCCTGCGGAGGATTCGATTCCCAGAATACCCAGATAAATGGTGTCGTTTCCGGCTGAGTGGTCGCTTCCTTTGGTGATGGAAATCAGGATTTCACCAAATCCGTCCACTCCAATGTTTTCAACTTGAACCGTATTGTTTGTGTTGCCGGATGGGTTCAATGATACGGTTTCGGTGGATGCTCCTGTGACACGATACTGGGTTTCACGATTATCGGTGGCTGTCGTATCGGAGGCGAAGAAGGTCAGCGTATACGTATCGCTTGAACCTTCCGCCCCAATGATCGCCAGGGATGCTCCGCCCGAGTTGCGGATGAGTGAATCCGAACTGGCGGATGCAGGAAAGGTTGATGACCCGGTGGTTCCACTGGTGTTCGGACTGGATTCAAAGAGTTGGTCAATCAACAGGGCAATGCCGGTATCGTTGCCTTCCGTGTCCGTGAGGGGGATGTTGTCGAAGAAATTGGATCCAGTTTCAGCATCCACATTATTCCAGAAAACCGGAGGTCGGGCGGTTTGGTTATCCGCTCCACCAAAGTCAAACAGGAGTGATTGCGTTTGGGCGAGTGTTTGGATGTTCGCCTGGATGCAAAAGCAACCGATGATCGCAGCATGCAATAGCCGACTTAGATGATGGTAATTCATATTCATTGTGTCTTTCATGACTGACTAAAAAGCGAATTAACTTCCTTAAATTTTCCCATGGAATATAGGAAAATCGTGCTTGAGAATACTCAATGGTAGAGCGTGGCGTCCCGCCGCGCAATCCTCATGGTAAACAAAGTCTGAAATTACATTCAAAGGCAAACCCAGCAACATTGCCATCCGACCAAATCCCCCTCGAGTGAATCGAGACCGGAAAGATCGAAGAGGGGGATCAAATGTAATACATTTCCCGGGTCTGATTGTCTTCTTCGAGGATTTGCTGGAAATTGACCGATTCGGCTTTTTGATCAAGTGTGGTTTGCAGGTCCGTCCAGACCTTTCGCAGTGTTTGGGGGCATTCCTTGCTTTGCAGTGCTGCGGGTTCGAAAACTGCGCCATGGATGCAGCGTAAAACCTCGGCCATGGTGATTTCCTCGGGAGCTTTGTCGAGCATGTATCCACCCTCCTTGCCCCGTATGCTTTTCACGATCTTCTGCCCCTTCAGTTCGATGAGGATTTGCACAAGATAGTTTTGAGGAATGCTTTGTTCCTTTGCCAGATCTTCCACTCGAACGGACTTGCCAGACGGATACTGACGAGCCAATCCCAGTACAGCGCGTGCTGCATAGTCGCTTTTGACGGATAACTTCACTTTGGCCCATCATGCCTTATGAACCCCATGAGGGCAATCCTTGAGTCCGCCTTTTCTGCTTTGAAACAAGCTGGTTCGAAAAGTCGGGGGAGGGGACTCCGCCTGATGTTTTTCGTTTTGATCCCCTGTGTTTGACCTGAAACTGCATTGTGGTTAGGTTTTCCCGATGCAGTTATGGGTCAATGGTGAACAGGTTGCTCCGGAATGGATCGAAGAGGAATTCGCTCAAATCAAATCCTGGCACGAGCAGCGTAGTCAGGTGAGTTGTTGTGAGCGTGACGATGAATTTCGTTCTCAGGCCAAGTCGAATGTGATTGGACGCTTGCTGTTGAACCAGACCGCTGACCGGGAAATGCCGGCCCCGTCTTCGGCTGACATTGAAAAAGCCCTTCAACAGTTGCATGCGGATTATGGAGGAGAGGATGCTTTCAAAGCAGCAATGGGCATTGAAGAAGGTCAGGCTGATTTTGTGCAACACCAGATCACCATCAATCTCAAGGTTGACCAACTCATCAACGACATTTGTGGTGATCTGTCTTCTCCACCGGATGACACACTCAAGGCATATTTTGAACAACATCCGGATGCTTACAGAACCGAAAAAAAGGTTCGAGCCTTGCACATTTTCAAATCCCTCCGGCAAACCGAGGACAAGGAGCAATTGTTCAAGGAATGCTGTAATGTTCGTGAAAAGCTGGTCGCGGGAAAGGATTTTGAGAAGATTGCCCGGGAGTTTTCGGATAAACCCGCCGAGGAAATCGATCTTGGTTTTTTTAAGCGTGGCGAGTTGATGGATGAATTTGAGTTTGTCGCCTTTTCCATGAGCATCGGTGAAATCAGTCCGGTTTTCGCTTCATTTCACGGTTTTCATTTGGCAAAGGTCACTGAAATCCAGCCGTCCACACTCCCGCCATTTGAAGAGGTCAAGGACTCGGTCAGGGAAGCGTGGATACAGCAAACCCGTTCGGAGAAGATGGAGACCTATATGGCAAAATTAAAATCCGAAGCTGATATCAAGGAAATCGAAGATGAGCAGGAAGAGGAAGCGGGCGGATCGTAGCATGGTCCTGCCTTTTGAATTTTCGTCCGGGATTTATGCTGAAAAATAAACCGGCGCCTGTTTCCAGACGCCGGTTTTCCCCACTAATGTACCGTTCACCAGACTTCCTTGGCGTCTACTCGCTGTAAGTCTTTCGCCTCCCAGCTTTGTCAGATACAAAAATCAAATTCTCAACGAACAACTAAGCTCTATTAAGCAGATTGGGTTCCATTTTCAGATATGAGAATGCCAGCATTTGAGTCTGTGTGTTTTTAGGCAAATTGGTTGTTTTTACACACATTG
>Ga0255761_10003761_pt1 | contig 13711 bp, 12 predicted proteins | sample 071ome_29_FD_179961 | JGI IMG/M metagenome (GOLD analysis project Ga0255761, IMG submission 179961) | Coastal salt marsh microbial communities from the Groves Creek Marsh, Skidaway Island, Georgia - 071407BT metaG (version 2) | ecosystem: Environmental > Aquatic > Marine > Intertidal zone >... | reverse complement strand
ATGGTACTTACCAAGACGCTTCGCAGAAATTTTCGCGAAGTCAGGACGGCTTGCAACTTTCTTGAAGGCGTCCTGGTATGCCGTCACCACGTCCTCAGGTGTACCTGCTGGCAAGAATGCAGCCTTTTGCATCGGGAAACCGGCAATGAAGAACGCCTTCCACACGTCCCACTTGACGCCTGACGTTGAACAAGTCCATGTCTTTTCACACACCTCTTTAAACGTCGGTAGATCTGGGAACGTAGGGTCACGAACAATGTTGCCGTTCTCATCTAGTGCGCCCCAGGACATCATAGGGACCGCTTTGCCGGCTTCCACAAGTGGCAAGGAGTTCTTTAGGTAGGCTGCTGACGTTTGGTAGTCAATGTTGGCCTCGCCTGATTCGAACATCTTACGTCCGCCTCCACGGCCCTTCACGCCCATCACGTGCTTCACGTTCATTCCGAGCATATCCCACGCAAGAGCCGGCACGAGATCAAGAGATGTAGCGCCTTGGTTCCCGTATATGAATTTCTTCTTGCCACCGAGCTTGTTAGCAGAGCCATCAAATAGCTTGCCGTCCTCAGCATTAAGATAAGCAACACCGCCGGTACCAGACGCCATGACTGTGTTCCAGTCGTTATATTCGTAGCGAACCCTGGGATCCTTTAGTAGATATGGGAATTGTGTTGAGCCAGACGAGCCAAACATTACAGTCCCATCGCCGTTGGTCTGTCGCTGGAACCAGTTTGCGCCCTTGGTTGAACCCGCGCCTGGCATGTATTTCACGACCACAGTTGGGTTACCTGGCAGCGCCTCGCTTAGCAGCGGGGCGAAGAAGTTAGCCCATTTAGCAGAACCACCTGTTTCCGAGAACGGAATGGTCCATTCGACTGTTTTCCCCGACAAGTCAGCAGCTGATGCTATGCCTGCCGTTAAGACTGATGCGCAGATGCCCACCGTAATTTTTTTTAACAACATCGGAATTTAATCTCCTAGATTATTTTTTATTAGGCGCCTTTACTCGCCCTGAGTTATAGCCTCTCAACCCTATTAATGAGTCGATCATGCATAATGATCGATCAAACTTTGTTAAGAAAGATGTTTTACTGATGAATTAAACGCTAAAATTAGATCAATTAATGCAAAATAGAGATAAATAAAATGGCCAGTATTGATCTCGATGATTTAATTGCCTTTAGAGCGCTTGCCGAGACTTACTCATTTAGTGCCGGAGCTCGGTTGATTCCGATTTCACAGTCCGCGTTTAGTCGACGGATTGAGAAACTTGAGTCTGCCCTCGAGGCGAAGCTGGTTGAACGTACTACCCGCCGAGTCACGCTAACAGCGGTTGGACGTGACTTTTATAGAAATATCAGCCGAATTATGACGGACTTGGACCACACCGTGCTTGGCGTGAAAGGGGTCGCTGACCCGATTTTTAACGATGTCACGGTCGCGTGTGTTCCGTCCGCTGTGAACTACTTTGCGTCGGATGTGATTCGGAAATTCCATAAAAATCATCCGTCTACTAGAGTAAAGTTGATTGACTCTAGCTCCAATGAGGTGTTGTTGACTGTCGCTCGTGGTGATGCAGATTTTGGCGTGAACTTTGTTGGGTCTTTAGACACCGAGGTCGAATTCGAACCGTTGTTGGAGGAGAGATTTGTAGTAGCTTGTACCAAAGATCACCCGCTTGCCACGTCCTCATGGGTGTCTTGGTCAGATCTTTCAGCATTTCCCTACATCGGCCCAGGAAAAGAGTCAGGAAACCGCCTCATTATCGATCAGACCCTAGCCGCAGCAAATATCAAGATGAATAGCCTCTTCGAGACTCAGCATCAGACCACAATGATCGGGCTTGTCGAGGCCGGTCTCGGGATTGCTGTTGTTCCATCTATGGCAATGCCGAGACGTGACCACCCGCTTCTCGTGAGCATTCCACTCAATGATCCAGTCATTTCTCGGGTGGTTGGTTTGATTAAAAAGAGAGGGAAGCCAATCGGGGGCGTCGCAAAAGAGCTCTACGCAACATTCTTAGATTCGATAACGTCAGATCGTGGGATTGCTTGATTCTCGTTTCTTTTTGAGCTTATGCAGGATCGGAGCTCCGGTAATGACTAGAAAAATACGGACGATATGGTGAAGTACGATAATACTCACTGACCCGCCGGCCGCCAGAGTCATCACAGCGATCTCGGCCTGTCCGCCTGGCCAGAAACACAAGAAAAGTTCAAACAATGGGATATCACTAATTTGGCTTGCCCCCAGCAACGTTATTAATGCGATAGCGATAACAACGGCGACGAAGCCGAGCCCCGCAATGATATCCCTGCTCAATTCTTTCGTGGTGATTCCTTGGTAGTGAATACCGACGCCGATGCCAATGAAAAACTGCGAAAGGATGATCATTTCTTCTGAGGGCCGGTGTGTCAGGATTCCAAATATGGCTAGTGGTGCAGAGAGTAGAAGTGGACCAAGAATATCAGCCCCAAAGAGTTTTAGTTTCCTGAATAGGATCATCCCTGCGATGCCAGTTAAAAACAATCCGACGTTCTCTATCAGGGGTAGTTCTGTGATCGGCGAACCCAGCGGATTATCAAGCTCTAGTTCAAAAATTTGTGTCAATACGATCGGTGCAATGGTGACAAGAACGAGGGAGCGGGTGGCGTGAACAAGCGACAGAGTCCTCGGATTACCGCCGGCCTCGATTCCGAACACGACCATATCCTGCAAACCGCCCGGCATCGAGGAGTAGAAGGCGGTCGGGCGGTCGTACTTGAGGACCCTCCTGAAGAACGGATACCCGGCGCATGAAATTATAAAAACATAGGGAGGAACTATAAGCAGCGTAGGAATGTACCTCGGGATGGTTGTGATTACTTCCATCGTTAATGTAGTCCCGATCGCGACGCCCAAAACGGTACGGCTGACGTTTGAAACGAGCGGCATTCCGGCCAGCTCAATACCGAATAGTGAGGCAGTGAGGCAGCCAAACAGTGAGCCGAATAAAAAAGGTAGAGGTGCTCCAAAGTGTGCAAGAAGAAGGCTAAATCCGAGACAGATTAAGACGGTCTTTACCTGAAGCACGGCTCTAGATTTCAAGGTTGGACTTCCATGTATTCATACGTATACAATTAAGTATGGATCCAAAGTCGAATAAAAGCAAATACGAACCACAGTCCGCGGTCTGCTACGAGTATCTTGTCTCTAAAATGCAGAGAGGCGAGCTGGTGTCTGGTATGTCAGTTACAGAGCAAGGAGTGGCCGACGAGCTTGGGATTAGTCGTACTCCTGCTAGAGAGGCGCTTCGCCGTCTGGAAAGTGACGGATTAGTAGTTTCCGAGCCCCGGTTTGGTATGAAAGTCACAGAGCTAGGCTACATCGAGACATTAGAGCTTTATGAGGCACGCGAAGCCCTTGAGATGGCCGCGGTAGAGATATGTGCAGAAAAAATTAGTGACATTGAAATTGCGGAGCTTGAAATCCTACAAGAGCAAATGGCTGGCTCGGTTCGAGATCCTAGCCGGATGGCAAGCCTAAATTATGCGTTTCATAAAGCCTTACTTAACGCTGTGAAGAATCGGTATCTGACGATGTCTTTCGAGGTGATACAGAAGACTCTTGCCATATTAGGACCAACGACACTGGCGAACACAGAGCGAGCGGAGGAGTCGTTGACTGAACATCAAGCGTTAATTCAATGTCTAAAGCAAGGTGATAGTGCGGGTGCTAGAAAGGTAATGGGTAGACATCTATCTAACGCAAAACGAATTCGCTTGAGGCAGATTAATCAGAGGCTCGTTGATGAAAGTTGAATTGCCAGAAATCACGCCAGACACCTCATTAATTTCAGTGGGTGAAGGGCAATTTGATTATGACGTTATTGTGGTTGGTGGCGGCAACGCTGCCCTGTGTGCAGCTATTAGAGCAGCGGAGGCGGGTGCGTCGGCCGCAATCTTTGAGCGGGCACCAAGGGAGTATCGGGGCGGTAATTCGCGTCACACTCGCAACTTTCGATGCAAGCATGGTGCTCCCAAGGGTGTCTTGACCGATTCATACAGTGAGGATGAGTTTTATGAAGATCTACTGAAGGTCACCAAGGGGAATACCGACGAAGAACTGGCGAGGCTCACGATACGCGAGTCAGAGACCTGTTATAATTGGATGCTCGAACAGGGCTGTTATTTTCAGGAGTCTTTATCCGGGACCCTGTCACTTTCTCGCACCAATGCGTTTTTCCTGGGGGGTGGCAAAGCCCTGGTCAATGCCTACTACAATCGTCTTGAGTCATTGGGTGTCGCGATTTTTTATCAGGCGACTGTTCTCGATGTGGTGATACGTAATCGAGAGTTTGATGGGGTACTGGTCGATCTGGACGGGACGCAACATTACAAACGAGGTCGCTGCGTCGTTTTGGCGTCTGGTGGGTTTGAGGCTGACAAGGACTGGCTGGCGAGTGCTTGGGGTGATGCGGCAAGAAACTTTCTGATCAGGGGTACGCCCTATAACACCGGGGAGGTTCTCAAGGGTGTTTTGGCGGGTGGGGCGGATCAAGTCGGAGATCCGACGCAATGTCACGCGGTGGCGATAGACGGACGTGCGCCAGAGTATGATGGTGGGATCGTCACGCGGGTTGACTGTGTACCGTTTTCGATCGTGGTTAACCAAGAGGGTAACCGTTTTTATGACGAGGGTGAGGACGTCTGGCCGAAGCGCTACGCGATTTGGGGTAGGTTGGTCGCGAAACAGCCTAACCAAGTGGCTTACGCGATCATTGATAGTAAATCCAAAGATTTATTTATGCCGACCGTCTTTTCAGCGACCGTTACCGAAAGCTTGGATGATATGGCTCAACAGTTGGGTCTACCTGAAGATGAATTTTTAGCGACCGTGCAAGACTTCAATGCAGCTTGCCAGGACGGTGACTTTTTCCCCACTGAGCTCGATGGGCTGAGAACAAAAGGGCTGTCTCCCGGAAAAACTAACTGGGCACGACCCATCAACACGCCACCTTTCTATGGATATGAGTTGAGACCAGGTGTGACGTTTACTTATCTAGGTTTCCGTGTTGGTCATGATGCAAAGGTGAGTTTTGGTGGTGTGCCAAGCAAAAATGTTTGGGCAGCGGGAGAGATTATGGCCGGTAGTATTTTGGGCGAAGGCTATCTCGCGGGCTTTGGGATGACCATTGGGACCGTTTTTGGACGTATAGCAGGAGAGGGGGCCGGCGCATATGCAAAAGCCAGCGCTTGATGAAGCCAAGCGACAGCTTGCGGTGTGTAACGCATGTCGATACTGCGAGGGATTCTGTGTGGCCTTTAAGGCGATGACACGGTACAGGGCATTCGACACCGAGACGGTGGTCCATATGTCAAATCTCTGCCACAACTGCCAGGCCTGTTACCACAGCTGCCAGTTTACCGATCCTCACGAGTTCGATCTGAACCTTCCTCGCGCTCTAGCCACTGTTCGGGTTGAGTCTTGGGAGTCTCATGTACCGTTTCCAGGCGCGTCAAAACTTTTTCAGAGCAGTCCACTCGTTGCTCTGATAGCTGTTCTGGTGGTTGCCGCTTTATTTTGGCTGATCGCTGAAATTCCTTGGGCATCATCGGCCACATTCTATGATCTCATCTCGCACGAATCGTTGGTTCTGATTTTTTCTCCTCTATTTTTGTTACCCCTGCTGATTTTGTTCGTTGGACTTTCTAGATACTGGAGGACCGTAAATGGTGAATTCATTACCTGGAACCAACTGTGCGAGTCGCTGAGATCCGCCGCGACACTGAAAAACCTAGATGGTGGAGCAGGACAGGGCTGTAATTACGAGAAAGAAGACCGTTACAGCCAGGCGCGCCGCTGGGCCCACCAGGCGACAATGTATGGGTTTCTTTTATGCTTCGCTGCGACATCTGTAGCGACCGTGATGCACTACGGGTTAGGGCTCGTAGCCCCATACCCGTTTCTCTCGCTACCCAAACTGCTTGGGGTAAGCGGAGGCCTACTATTAACACTTGGTACCTCAAAGTTGGTTTACCTGAAAACGAAGGCCAACGTTGAATTAGAGGCTTCGGGTCGTCGTGGTAGTGACTACGGGTTTATTACTTTGCTGTGGTTTGTATCGACGACTGGCTTGTTGCTGTATTGGCTAGGAGGCACAGAGCTGTCTAGTTCCATGCTAATACTGCACTTGGCAGGTATTGTGTGCCTCTTTATTTCTATTCCCTTTAGTAAGATGGTGCACGGTTTCTTCCGCATGGCTGCGCTGATCAGAGAGGCTCAACTGAGAGGGCATGATGCCTAGTTGACGTTTTCGCTGAGTAGCTTATCCTCCCGCGCCTTCTGTTTTTATTTTTGACTGGATGACTTGTGATTATCGTGGAATTTCCTTCCGTAAAGCCAAATAACCCAAACTTCTCTTCCGGGCCCTGCTCAAAGCGGCCCGGATACCAGCTTGAGTCACTCGATGCAGAAACACTCGGGCGATCTCATCGATCCTCCGTGGGTAAGTCTGCGTTGCGTTCGGTATGTGATGAAACCAAGCGCCTGTTGGGCTTACCAGACGATTACCTCGTTGGGGTGGTACCTGCGTCTGATACGGGTGCATTTGAGATGGCGATGTGGACGATGCTCGGTGCGCGAGACATCGATGTCTTCTGTTGGGAGTCTTTCGGAAAAGGCTGGCTCAACGACATCGTCAACGATCTTAAACTGCAGAACGTGAATAGATACGAGGCAGACTACGGGCTGCTCCCCGACCTGTCGGTGGCAAATGGCGAGAATGACATCGTGTTCACCTGGAATGGGACAACCTCGGGTGTCAAGGTACCGAACGGTGACTGGATCCCGGATGATCGTCAGGGGTTAACGTTGTGTGATGCGACCTCTGCTGTCTTCGCGATGGAGATGCCATGGTCGAAGCTAGATGTCACGACCTTTAGTTGGCAGAAGGTACTGGGCGGTGAAGGCGCTCATGGGATGATTATCTTAAGCCCCCGCGCTGTGGAGCGATTGGAGTCCTACACACCGTCTTGGCCGTTACCCAAGATTTTCAAGCTCACAAAGAAGGGCAAGTTGATCGACGGCATCTTTCGGGGCGAGACGATCAATACCCCCAGCATGCTATGCGTCGCCGATTACTTGGACGCTTTAGCTTGGATCGATTCCATTGGCGGTCTATCTGCTGCCATCGCTCGTTCCGAAGCGAATCTCGCGATAGTCGAGGAATTCGTCGACAAAACTCCATGGCTGAGCTTCTTAGCCCAAGATCCAGCCACGGTGTCCAACACGAGCGTATGTCTCTCTGTGGACGCGAATCCGGAGCAGGTTAAAGAGATTGTGAAGCGTCTCGAAGCGGAAAGCGTTGCCTTCGATATCGGTGCGTACAGAGACGCTCCTCCGGGTTTGAGAGTCTGGTGTGGAGCCACGATCGAGAAAGAAGATATCGAGTTATTGGTCGAGTGGCTGGAATGGGCCTACGCGGCTGTCGTTAGTAAGGGATAACAAATGTTTGGCATACGCACATACAACGCAATATCGCCAACGGGGTTGGCTAGATTCGATGGTACCAGGTATGCAGTTTCGTCAGAGAGTACGAATCCATCAGGCGTCTTGTTGAGAAGCTACAAGCTGACGACAGAGGAGCTGCCTTCAACCGTTGTTGCGGTGGCAAGGGCTGGCGCGGGGACAAATAATATCCCTACCTCGGAACTCACCGGGAAAGGTGTTGTTGTTTTTAATACTCCTGGCGCTAACGCGAATGCTGTCAAGGAACTGATCTGCGCGGGATTGATGATGTCGTCCAGGGATATTTTCGGTGGCCTCAAGTTTGTCGACGGACTGGGTAATCAGTTGAGTGAAGAGCTTGACCCGCGACTAGAGTCAGAGAAAAAACGCTTCGCAGGTACTGAGATCTACGGAAAGACGCTCGGTATCGTGGGCTTGGGTGCGATCGGTTCGCTGGTGGCGAACATGGCCCTTGATTTAGGTATGCGTGTCGTTGGTTATGACCCGGCTATTTCAGTCGAGGCGGCGTGGCGTTTATCGAGCCGAGTCGAAAAGATGTCGAGCCTTGACGCGTTACTTAAAGAATCTGACTACATCACGCTTCACGTCCCGGCGATTGATGCAACTAAAGGAATGATAAACTCGGAATCGATTTCGCGCATGAAGCCTGGGGTGAAGCTCCTCAACTTTGCCCGGAAGGAGATCGTGAACGCTGGCGACATAATTACTGCACTGGATGCTGGGAAGATGGGTAGTTACGTTACAGACTTTCCGACTCCCGAGTTAATCGGTCATCCCAGGGTGCTTGCAATGCCGCACATTGGTGCGAGCACCGGTGAGGCAGAGGATAACTGTGCAGTCATGGCAGCCGATCAGCTCATAGATTTCCTGGAGAACGGGAACATCAAGAACTCGGTAAACTTTCCCGACACCTCGATGGCCCGGGGCTCTGAGTTCCGTTTAACGTTCTCAAACTCTAACGTCCCCAATGTGCTGAGCACAGTCTTGAGTCAGATATCTGCCACCGGGGCTAACGTGGTTGACCTAGTAAACCAGAGCCGTCAGGAAATTGCTTACAACATCATGGATATCGATCAGCCAGTCACAGACGAGCTCGTGGACGCGATTTCGAATCTGAACGGAGTGATTCGTGTTAGACGTGTCTGATAAACGAGATGGGACCCTCATTCGGAGATCCCATCTCAAATTGGTCAGTTGATCTTATTTATCGGCTGACCTTTTTTAAACGCCTCGAATGCGGCTAGCATCTCTTGGTAGAAAATAGTGAAAGTCTCCTCGGTACAATAACCAACGTGAGGTGTGGCTAGTACCTTGGGGTGGTTCACAAGCTCGTTTTGATTATCTGCTGGCTCTTCTGTGTAGACATCCGTAGCCAGCCCGCCAAGAGAATCGTCATTAAGGCACCGAAGAAGCGCAGCCTGATCGATAATTTCCGCCCTTGAGGTGTTAACGATATGACCCTCTGGCCCCAACAGTTTTAGCTCCTCCTCTCCGATTAGCCCCCGGCTCCTGTCGGACAATTTGTAGTGGATACTCACAAAGTCGGAGCGAGTAAACAACTCAGACTTAGAGACAGCGGTAACATCGATAGCTCTCGCTTGTACAGGGTCTAGATTGCTGCTCCACGCAATAACCTCCATCCCAATCGCTTGTCCCAGCTTTGCCACCTGACTACCGAGCCGACCCAGGCCGACTATCCCCAATGTTTTCCCTCTAAGATCTTGGCCCATTACTGGTTGCCACACGTTGTCTAGTTTTAATCCATTGATGAGCGGCATGGCCCGTCGACACTGCATCATAATCAGCATAAAAGCGAGTTCCGCGGTCGCGTGTCCGGGCGATGAGGTTCCGCAGACCGTTAAACCTCTCGCGTTCGCAGCATCCAGGTCAATAGCGGCGTTCTGCTTACCTGAGGTCACTATCAGCTTAAGATTAGTGAGAGCATCAATAATCTCCTTGGGAAACGGTGTCCGTTCGCGCATCAACCCGACCGCGTCAAATGGCATTAGCATCTCGATGAGTTCGCGAGTGTCGGAGATGTGCGAGTCGAAAAATGTGAAACTTAGTTCGTCAGATGATTTCCAGTCTGCGTAGGACTGGGCCCTAGAAAAATAATCGTCAAGGATAGCTATCTTCATTGTTGTCTCTCGTTTTATATGTAGGGCCGCATCCAGCCAAGGGTGTCTTCGGTTGATCCGCTTATCTTGTACTCTGCGCCAAGTGGTTGAGACCAGCCGCTGTGATCAATCGCATCGAAGATCGAGTCTAATTCAATCTCTCCATGGCCTGGTGGTCCGCGGTCTGGAACCGACGCAAACTGCACATGACCAATCAGGGGTAGGCAGGAACTGAACCGATCGATTACTTGACCCTCGGTTCGCCCAACGTGATAAACATCGAACATTAACTTCACGTTATTGAGACTTAGGGTCTCCAGTAACTCACAGGCATGGACCGTGTCTCTTAGGAAATATCCAGGCATATCAAAGGGGTTAAGAGGCTCAATTAAGAGCGACATGTTATGTTTTTCGGCGACATCTGAGGCGTATCGAAGATTGTCGAGGTACGTTGATGTCGCCTCTTGCCCAGAGGTGGCCCCAGCCATCACGTGGACGTTTCTTGCGCCAATCTGGGCTCCGTATTCAAACGCTTGATCAATCGCCCGTCGAGCGGCAGAGACTTGGTCGGGTAAGGCTGCTAGTCCAGCGTTCAAAGGGCCGCGAATCGTGTTAAGTCCGAGCATTGGGAGGCCTGTAGCCTCTAATGCTTGGCAGACTTCATCAACAGGCTCGTCGTAAGGAAAGTGGCACTCGACCGCAACGAAACCGCAACGGTGTGCCGCAAGGATCGCGTCGGCTAACGAGGAGTTAGGCCACAGAAATCCTAGATTGGCAGAAAATGATGGCATCAGTCCCACTCCACGTTGTATTTGATAACTAGGTCGTTGACCTGCTCAGAAGTAAGGACATTTGGCTCAAGGGCACGTGTCAGATACGCAAGCTTCGATGCGGCCTCGAGTTCTTCTGAAGCGTAAACCGCAGCCTCCAATGTTTTTGCTGACACAACTGGACCATGGTTTGCGAGCATGATGGCAGAGTGTTTCCCTGCCAGACCTTTAATAGCGGATCCGATTTCAGGGCTCCCGGGCATAAAGTAGGGAAGGAGTCTGACTTGACCAAGTTGCATGATACCGTAGGGTGTCAGGTGTGGTAACCAGTCGCTTTCGTTGTCGGTCGGCAGCAGAGAAAGTGCCGTGGCGTAGCAACTATGGAGATGAACAACTGCGCCAGCTTTGTCTCCACGGGTTGAATAGAGCGCCTGATGAAGCGGGGCCTCCTTGGTTGGCTGAGGACCTGAGACTAATTCCCCTCTTGGTGTGACTACGCTCAGATTCTCTGGCGTTATGTGTCCAAGAGAACACCCAGTCGGGGTGACCAGGAGATTACCGTCGGGTAGCCGCGCCGATAAATTCCCGGTACTCCCATGGGTCAGTCCACGGTTGTAGAGGCTGCGGCCGAACTCGCAAAGCTGTTCACGTAAATCCATGATCAGTCCCCGATAAGCGACAGCGCGTCACTAAAAAATGATGGTGATCCGAAGTTTCCGCTTTTCAGTGCGAGTCCTATGACTTCTTTACCAGATCGATTGAAGACCCAAGGTACTCCTGGGCATATCTCTCGACCGATGATGACCTCAGATACTCCTAGTGACTGTGTGACGGCCCCCGAGGTCTCACCACCCGCTACAACAAAACGTCTGACACCTATCTCATATGCCGCCCGTGCGATTAATGCCATCGCCCGTTCCACGACGGCGCCAGCCTCAGCAACTCCCAGCACTGTCTGGGCGGCCTTGACGGCGTCTGGACTCGCTGTCGCGTAAACCAGAGGCGTGTCGTTTTGCTCGGTCGACCGGAGCCACTGGATGCAGTCTTGGATCGTCGCCTCGTTGAGGGTCTCTGGATGCAACTGGTAACTCGGATTAGTTTCAATGTAGTGAGCGACTTGTTGCTGAGTCATCTGAGAGCAGCTACCGCTCAGCACCAGCGCTCGAGGACCAGGTCGAGGGTCAGGATTTGAATGGGATGAACCGACATTAAGGAGCCGAGGTAACGGCATCGCGAGCGCGCTGCCACCGGTGAGCAACACATCGGGGGGTGTGTTCGTGATCAGGAACTCAAGATCGGCAAACTCGACCGCGTCTCCTATGATGTGGGTGGCGTCAGGCATGCCGTCGCCACTCTTCTGAGCGACACGACTCCAGATGCCCACAGAATCTTTCACTTGTGGCGCTAGTACGCGTGCGAGATTGGCGTCTCTCATTGGCGTAAGTGGATGATCCTTCATGCTGGATTCGTTCAGGAGTTGGTCCCCGACAAACAGGTGGCCCATGAATACCGATCGACCGTTTTCTGGAAAGCCGGGACAGTACAGCGCCCGCGTCTGACCCGTGATCGCCATCAGCGCCTCAGCAACCGGTCCAATATTACCTTCTGGTGTTGAATCGAAGGTTGAACAATACTTCCAGTAGAGACGTTCGGCGCCTCCAGCGAGAAGCCATCGCGCTGCCTCAGAGCAATCTTGAACCGCTTTATCGACCGGCTCGGTTCGACATTTCAGGGCAATGATTTCGATATCGGTACTACGATCACATGGCACGTTAGGTAGTCCGAAATGCAACTTGACCGACGCACCACTGCGCCGCAAAAGACCTGCGAGATCTGTGGCCCCGGTGTAATCATCAGCAACGCACCCGAGCTTCATGTATCTGAGCCCGGAAGCGTGACCTTTGACTGCTGCGCTAGGACCTTGACGACAGCGCTGTCGTCCTCGCCCCCGAGACCCGACTCCGATGCCGTCCGGTACAACGCGAGCGCCGCGTCTGATAGCGGGGTAACCACACCGTTTTCGACGGCTTCGTTTGTCACGATACCAAGATCTTTGACAAAGATATTAACGCTAGAAAGTGGAGAGTAATCACCATCCGCGATGTGAGGCGCGCGATTTTCAAACATCCAAGAAGAACCTGCGCATTTGCTGATAATATCGATCACCTGGTGCAAATCCATATCCAATGAGGCCGCTAGGTTCATCGCTTCAGCTGTTGCCGCGATATGAACCCCTGCGAGAAGCTGGTTAATTAGTTTCATCTGTGAACCCTGTCCGGGTTCGTCACCGAGCTCGAACACATGCTCTGAGATCGCGTCAAATATGGGCTTTGCATCGGTCATAGCGAGCGGTGTTCCTGAGGCCATGATCGACATGCGACCATCGAGGGCCTTCGCGGCGCCACCACTCACAGGTGCGTCGATGTAGCGGAAACCCATGATGCCGACCTTATTCGCTATCTCGACCGCCTTGGACGGTGCAAGCGTTACGCAATTAATAATCAGTGCGTTGGGTGTGAGACCGGACTGCAGCCCAGAATCAAACAGTACGGACTCAGCTTGGCTTGCATTGACCACGAAGACTAGGACGCAGTCAATGTCCTTGCATACGGCCAGCGACTCGATGGGCTTGCCGCCGCTAGCCTGGAAGCGTTCCAACGCCTCTGGGTTGACATCAAAGCCGGCCGTGTCGATCCCAGCGCGTACGCATGACACTGCGGCTCCAAATCCCATTGACCCGAGACCAATGACCAACGTTTGCATTAAGACTCCTCATAATTGTATTGATCTTCTGGGTTGCTGTGGTTAATTCTTAGCCAAGATCAGATCAACATCATAATGAAAAGGAGTGTCATGTGGCCAGAGTTCTTGTAACCGGGGGCGGCGGTTTTTTAGGGCAACATGTTGTCCGTTCGTTGATGTCGGCGAAACGCATGATGATTAACGGAATTGAGCGTGACCTTTCATCAGTCTCCGTGGTTGACCGGTTTGTGCCTGAGTGGATGAGAGACGAAGGGGTTGATGTGATTCAAGGTGATCTGCTGGCTTTGCTAGAGAACCAAGCAGCGACGTTTCAGTCCAGCGATGTTGTATTTCATCTGGCTAGCGCGGTCAGTGGGGAATGTGAGCAGGATCTTGATCTCGGCTTAAAAACGAACCTAGAGACCGGAATCGCGCTCGGTAAGACGCTTGCTGGCGCCGCCCATCGTCCACTGCTTATCTTCTCGAGTTCCCTGGCGATTTTTGGCGGCACAGACGATTTCCCTCTGCCGAGACTGATTACAGACGAAGTGAGACCGAATCCACAAAATAGTTACG
>Ga0255761_10003760_pt1 | contig 13713 bp, 8 predicted proteins | sample 071ome_29_FD_179961 | JGI IMG/M metagenome (GOLD analysis project Ga0255761, IMG submission 179961) | Coastal salt marsh microbial communities from the Groves Creek Marsh, Skidaway Island, Georgia - 071407BT metaG (version 2) | ecosystem: Environmental > Aquatic > Marine > Intertidal zone > Salt... | reverse complement strand
ATCCAAACTGTGGTTTTTTTGCGGTTGGATATTGTCAGCAAATAAGGTTTAGAGAGGCAATTTTCAAAAATTAATTCAAAACGATCATGAATTTAAAGGTTACGCAAGATCAACCGCAACTCAGATTTGTTCCGGAAAAAATCAATAGAGCGATTTATTTTTGTCCGTTCAGATCTTATTCAGCAGTATCGCTAAGCAAGTCTTCCAAGATGTAAATCTCCGGTGCACCCCCATTTAATGGGCCTCTGCCCAATGGGCACCTTTTCCTGCATCCACCACAAGCGGCACATCCAAATGCAACACCGGCTCTGCAGCGCCTTCCATTACAGATTTAACAACACTCACCAATGGATCCACTGCGTCCTCATTCACTTCGAACAAAAGTTCATCATGCACCTGTAAGAGCATTTTCGCAGGCAATCCTGCAATGGCATCAGGCATACGCACCATCGCGCGTCTGATAATATCTGCAGCCGCACCCTGAATTGGCGCATTGATCGCGGCACGTTTCGCGAAGCCGGCGGTTGGCCCCTTGGCGTTGATCTCAGGCGTGTGGATCACCCGCCCAAAAAGCGTTTCTACACGGTTATGTTTCTTGGCAAAATCCACCGTGTTGTCCATATATTCACGGATCCCCGGAAAGCGTTCGAAATACCGGTCAATAAATCCCTGTGCCTCTGCGCGTGGAATGCGCAAGTTGCGCGCCAAACCAAAGCCTGAAATCCCATAAATCACGCCGAAGTTAATCGCCTTTGCCTGCCGTCTGATATCAGAAGTCATCTGATCAAGCGGCACGTCGAACATTTCAGAAGCCGTCATTGCATGAATATCAAGCCCGTCGCGAAACGCTTTTTTCAGGCTGTCTATCCCTGCCACATGGGCGAGGATACGCAATTCAATCTGGCTATAGTCCAGACTGACCAGCACTTTACCCTCTTCTGCCACAAAGGCCTCCCGAATGCGCCGGCCGTCTTCTGTGCGCACGGGGATATTTTGCAAATTGGGATCAGTCGAGGCAAGCCGGCCGGTATTGGCCCCTGCAATCGAATAGGATGTATGCACCCGACCCGTTTCAGGATTAATATGATCCTGCAAAGCATCCGTATAAGTCGATTTAAGTTTGCTTAATTGGCGCCAATCCAAAACCCGCTTGGGTAAATCATGGATCGTCGCCAGATCTTCGAGCACATCGGCACCAGTTGCATAGGCTCCGGTTTTGCCTTTTTTTCCACCCTCATAACCAAGCTTATCAAACATGATCTCGCCCAGCTGCTTGGGACTGCCCACGTTAAAACTTTCGCCAGCCATCTCATGAATTTCTGCCTCAAGTGCCGCCATTTTCTGAGCAAAGGCATTAGACATACGCGACAGAGTATCACGGTTTACCTTAATGCCCGTCATCTCCATCTCTGCCAAAACTGGAACAAGAGGACGTTCGAGTGTCTCGTATACCCGCGTCACGCGGGCCTGATGAAGACGCGGTTTTAACATTTGCCACAGACGAAGGGTCACATCTGCGTCTTCGGCCGCATATGGGGTGGCATCGCTGATGCTGACCTTATCAAAGGTAATCGCGGATTTGCCGCTTCCCAAGAGAGGTTTGATCGGAATGGTTTCATGGGCCAGATACCTTTCTGACAAAGTATCCATACCATGGCCATGCAATCCTCCGTGAAGCGCGTAGGAAATCAGCATGGTGTCATCAATGGGGGCAACATTCACCCCATAGCGCGCGAAAATTTTCGCGTCATATTTCATATTTTGCCCGATCTTTAACACAGCGGGGTTTTCCAAAACCGGTTTTAGCACCTGTAAAACGTGATCAAGTGGCAATTGGTCTTTGGCAAGCTCTGTCGACCCGAAAAGATCATCCCCCCCATCGGCTTTATGGGTAAGAGGGATGTAACAGGCCTGCCCCGCCTCCACGCAGAGCGAAATGCCCACCAGCTCCGCACGCATTTCGTCCAAGGATGTTGTTTCTGTATCAATAGCGACATACCCGCGTTCATTTATCTGTCTTATCCATTGATCAAGCGCGCTCATACTGCGCACCGTTTCATATGTGTTTGTGTCAAAGGGCACGGGGGCCGCTGTTTCATCGGTCGATAATGACTGCGCGGTATCCTCAATTACGGGGGCATCAACGCCCAACTTATCAGCGATCCTGCGCGTCAGAGTGCGGAACTCCATCTCTTTGAGAAATCCCAAAAGCACCTCTGGATCCGGATCGCGCACCTCAAGATCGTCCAGTGTAAATCCAAGCGGGGTATTGGCATCCAACGTCACCAATTGTTTGGACAATCGGATTTGATCGGCGTGATTTATGAGTGTTTCACGGCGTTTGGGTTGTTTGATCTCTTCTGCTCTCTCCAAAAGTGTTTCAAGATCACCAAATTCATTGATCAACAAAGCCGCTGTTTTGACACCAATCCCAGGCGCACCCGGGACATTGTCCACGCTGTCACCCGCCAAGGCCTGAACATCCACAACCCGTTCCGGAAAAACGCCAAATTTTTCAAAGACACCGTCACGGTCAATCGTACGGTTTTTCATGGCGTCAAACATGTCAACCCCGTCCCCGACAAGCTGCATCAGGTCTTTGTCAGAGCTGATGATCGTTACGGACCCGCCTGCTTCGCGCGCCTGTACGGCAAGGGTCGCGATAATATCGTCGGCCTCGTAGCCGTCAATCTCTTCGCAAGCGATGTTAAACGCCCGCGTCGCCTCACGCGTAAGAGGCATTTGAGGACGTAGGTCTTCGGGCATTTCATCGCGGTTTGCTTTATATTGATCATAAAGATCATTGCGGAAAGTATGGCTGCCCTTGTCAAAAATCACAGCAACATGGGTTGGTGCATTGGCCCCTTGGTTACCTTCCACATACCGCTGTAACATGTTGCAAAACCCACTCACGGCACCGATCGGCAATCCATCCGATTTACGGGTCAAAGGCGGGAGGGCATGATAGGCGCGAAAAATAAACGCAGACCCGTCGATCAGGTGAAGATGATGTCCCTTGCCAAAACTCATGCCAAACAGTCCCTTTCAATGACGTTCCCACAGGCCAAAACCTATAGGAGAAGATACAGTTTGACCATTGGATATTGCACCGGAAACTTGAGAGAAAAATTCAAAATTCCATCCTTTTACAACCCCACCATAAAGCACTTTGGTGCAGCATAGAGTGAGGCCTAACAGGCTGAAGGCAATTGAGGATTGTACAATTTACATTTTCTCATTGCCCCGAAAAACCTACACTTAAGAATATAAATTAGAACTTTAAGAGCGATGATCAGACTTAAAAAACTTCGTTTTGCACTTTTTGCGCCCCTTTCGTTCTGCATAGTCCAGCCGTTAATGAAAAAGAGAGGCCAAGACCTAAAAGCTACTGGAGCCATCCCGATGGACATTTTTTGCCCGACTTGCCGCGAAGGGTATCGCATCCCATCCATGCGCGTCCCAAAAACATCGCGCATGGTGATGTGCAACTCATGCGGCACTGCGTGGAAACAGTTTTTTGGTGCAGAGCCTAATTTCATAGCCCCTGCGCTTGACCAACCGGTCAAAACACAGCGTGAGGTGCGACGCCCCATTTATTCCAAAGCAGTCCTACAGGTTTTGCGCGAAGAAGCCGCCTTAGAAGCAAAATTGCGCGCCTAACGCGCGAGTAATTGAACAGAATTTCAAAAAACTTTCGATTTGCAGGGGTGGCGGCGCCTAGACGGACGTCTATTTAAAATACAAATGGGACTCCATTATATCCCGACTGGCTAATTCTCTTTAGACAAAAATCAGTTAATTTCAAGGAAGAAGACATGGCATCCCGTCGTTAGAATGGGAGCCAAGAGGCAATCGACGGTAGGTTTTATAAAGAGGTCCACGATGTCTTTTGTGAATAATTTATCGCGCCTAATTGTTGGGTCATCGGACGCGATAATGTCTTTGCGCAAATCGGTTATCGACGTCGCAGAACACAATATTCCCGTTTTAATTTTGGGGCCAAGCGGATCGGGCAAAGAGCTCGTGGCACAGGCCTTGGCAGAATTATCAGGCCGTTCCGGCCGCCTTGTGTCTGTAAATTGCGCCTCTATCCCGCACAGTTTGCTAGAAGCTGAATTGTTTGGGTATGAAAAGGGCGCCTTCACAGGGGCCAGCAAATCTCACAAAGGAAAATTTGAGCAAGCTCACAATGGCACATTATTTCTCGATGAAATCGGAGATATGCCGCCGGATTTGCAATCAAAACTCTTGCGCGCCTTGGAAACAAAGACCTTTACACCTGTTGGATCTTCGCGCGAGGTGGCGGTAGATTTTAGACTGGTGTGTGCGACACATAAAAACCTCTATAAACAGGTTGTCACAAAAACCTTCCGGTCGGACTTGTTTTTCCGCATCAGTGCATTTCCTATTCGCATTCCTGCGCTTCGTGATCGCCCTGAAGACATCGAAAAACTGATCATGCATCTGGCACAGCAGCTGTCTATGGTTTTGGGAAATAGGTCCGAATTTGCAATCGAAAAAGATGCGATCTGGCTTTTGAAAACCTTCCCGTGGCCGGGAAATGTACGCCAACTACGCAATGTCGTAGAATGTCTGATTATCCGCTCAAATGGAGCCACCGTAACAGCCCAACAAGTCCAAAAGGTTTTGCGTGAACAAAGCAGGCAGAGATTGCACAAAGACACCAGCGCAGAGTCATCATACCCGACATCTCTCTCACCCGTTGAATCCGTGACGGATTACCGTTCTTTCTTCGTCTCCAACGGAAAATTGATCATCGCTGACCATCTTAAATCTGTCGAAAAAGAAGTCATCTCCGCCGCCATTACAGCAGCGCATCAGGATTATGATCTTGCTGCGCAGATGTTACATCTTTCAGTTTCTGAACTGTATGAGAAAAAGGAACTCCACGGGCTCTAGAGATGCCCGTCAGAGAACCATCATACATGATGTGCAGGGTTATGTCGTTTGCTCATCAACGATAGGATTCATCAAAGTTCCCAACCGTCCAATGTCGACCTCAACAACATCTCCTGCAAACATATAAACCGGTGGATCTCGTCTGTCACCCACGCCTCCGGGTGTACCTGTTACGATAACATCGCCGGGAGAAAGTGGCGTAAAAGCGGAACAATAACTGATCAGATCTTCGAGTGGAAAAATAAGGTCGGCCAAAGAGGCCTCCTGCATCACTTCACCGTTCAATCGGGTCTGGATGGGAAGCGTTTTATAATCACCCACTTCATCAGGTGTCACCATATAGGGTCCAAAGCCACCGGTGGCTGGGAAATTTTTACCGGGGGTAAACTGCGAGGTATGCCTCTGCCAGTTGCGTACGCTGCCATCGTTGTAACAGGCATAACCTGCAATGTGATCAAGCGCGTCTTCGGATGTGATGTTGCGCCCGCCACGCCCGATAATGACTGCCATTTCGCCCTCGTAATCAAATCTCTCTGACGATGTTGGTTTGACCATTGGTTGGCCATGGGCGACCTGAGAATCCGAAAAGCGCGTGAAAATCGTCGGATGATCAGCATCAGGCCGACCCGTTTCAATCTTGTGCTTTTGATAGTTCAACCCAATACAAAGGATCTTTGATGGATCTGGAATCACCGGCAGAAGCGTCACATCAGACCATCCAAGTTCTGGACTGCGCGCATTTGCATATTCTGTGGCCTCCTCAAGCCGAGACTGTTCAATCGCCTCGCGCAAAGTATTGACAGAGCTATCAAAGCGCCCCCCGATTTGAACAATCCCTTGCCCCATGACCGCTCCGAAGGTTGGTTGACCTTTTCTTAGAAAACTTAAAAATTTCATTGCAATTCAGCCCCTCTCAATTCCAGCAGATATCATATGCCAAGACGTTTAATTCAGCCTATAGCATCCTCTTTGCAGATGGGAAAAGGGTTTTAAAAAAACAAAAAAACGCGCCGAAACTTCAGCGCGTTCCCGTATAGAGATCTGTTTTGGTTTATTTCATCCGCCTACGTAAACTGATGACTTCGGACGGTACCATACTTTTTGGTTGTGAAGGTTGCCCAACACATCACGGATCTCAGACATTTCTCTGTGATGATCTTTGCATGAAGATTTAGATAGTTCATTTAAGCGCTGGCGAAGCGATACTTCGATGATATCCAAATCCCGCAGACCCATTTTAAAATTTGTATTAAAGCCCATTTAAAACCCCAACCGTAGCATATCGTGTCATTAGTTTCCTTTACGAAACACATAACTTTTAGATAAATTTAATCAAGCCATCAGAACTGTAAATTTTTCTAATCCAAATTAGAATTTTCTTAATCTCTGAAATGTTTCGAAGTATCGCTGGGAGAATAAATCTTAACTGTCTGTTTTATTTCAAAAAATATGCAGACACTTCTCTATATTGCGGGATGTTTCGATGTTCAAAAAGATAAATACCCTGCCATTGACCAAGGCTCATTTTTCCACCTGAAACAGGGATTGATAAAGAGGTCGGCAATAATGCTGCCTTTATATGTGCGGGCATGTCATCTGGTCCCTCATAGGTATGACGAAGATAGGACATTTGTGGATCATCGGCTTGTGGCACCAGACGTTCAAAAAACGCGTTTAAATCCCATTTCACGTCTGGATCAGCATTTTCCTGAATAAGCAGGCTCGCTGAGGTATGCCGGATGAAAAGCGTCAACAAGCCATCGGGTTCCTGACACACCCAAGACGCAACTTCACCCGTAAATTCATAAAGGCCAGGGCCGTTTGTTTGGAACCTAAATATAGTTTTCATGGTCATATTCAGACGCTTTTTTGTGTCAGCCTTGCTCTTAAAACACTACAGTTCCTAACCAACTGCAAAGTGTTTAATGGGGTTGGGCAGACTGGCTATGCCTGAACGCCCAATATATTCAGAAAATCTCGGCCATCCCAACACAAAAGAAACGTTCCATAGATTGCTTGATTTGGAAACACCGGAGCCTTCGGTTTACGAGCGCAAGTTAACCGCAATGATTGCTAAATTCTGTTACCTTTTCATGCAGCGCCCAGCCAAAGGACAGGTTAATCTATGGCCATCAACCATAGATGCGAGAATTCTGTCAACGTCGTGATCCTACTGGTCTAAAAAGCTGCGAAGCTTGCGCGACCGCGATGGATGCTTCAGTTTGCGCAGGGCTTTCGCTTCGATCTGACGGATACGTTCGCGCGTCACGCTGAACTGTTGACCCACCTCTTCGAGCGTATGATCTGTGTTCATACCGATGCCAAACCGCATCCGCAGCACACGTTCCTCGCGCGGCGTCAAAGAAGACAAAACACGTGTCGTCGTTTCCTTCAGGTTTTCCTGAATAGCACTGTCCAAAGGAAGAACTGCATTGCCATCGGGGATGAAATCGCCCAGTTGGCTGTCCTCTTCGTCCCCGATCGGTGTTTCCAAAGAAATCGGCTCTTTGGCAATTTTCATCACTTTACGCACTTTTTCCAGCGGCATCTGAAGCTTTTCAGCCAATTCTTCTGGCGTTGGTTCCCGCCCGATTTCATGCAGCATCTGACGCCCCGTGCGCACCAGTTTATTGATCGTTTCGATCATATGAACCGGTATACGGATCGTGCGGGCCTGATCCGCAATAGAGCGCGTAATTGCCTGACGGATCCACCAAGTCGCATAGGTCGAAAATTTGTATCCGCGGCGATATTCAAATTTATCCACCGCCTTCATGAGGCCGATATTGCCCTCTTGGATCAGATCAAGAAACTGAAGCCCGCGGTTTGTGTATTTCTTTGCAATGGAAATGACGAGGCGCAGGTTGGCTTCGACCATTTCTTTTTTTGCTTGGCGCGCTTCTTTCTCGCCCTTTTGAACCTGTGACACAATGCGGCGGAATTCACTGATATCCAACCCAACATATTGACCTACCTGTGCCATGTCAGAACGCAATTCATGCGCTTTATCAAAAGAGCGTTCGATGAACATCTGCCATCCGCGCCCTGATTTTTCCGCCATCCGGTCAAGCCAATTGGGATCCAATTCGTTGCCGCGGTATTCATCGATAAATTCGCGCCGGTTGATACGCGCCTGATCCGCCAGTTTAACCATTGAACTGTCAATCTGCATGATGCGGCGGTTGATCCCGTAAAGCTGATCGATCAAGGCTTCGATGCGGTTATTATGCAGATGAAGCTCATTCACAAGTTCCACTATTTCTGAGCGAAGCGCCTGATAGGTGCTCTCATCCTCATCGTTGAAACTTCCGTCTTCGTTCAAAGTGGCAGAAATACGCAAATCCTGCATCTCAGAAAGTTTTGAATAATCGAATGCAATCCGTTCCAAAGTTTCCAAAACCTGCGGCTTAAGCGTTGCCTCCATCGCAGCAAGGGACATATTGGAATGTTCATCATCATCGTCATCATCGTCAAGAAGGATTGGATTACCATCTGCATCCAATTCTGGCTCATCTTGCGCTTTGGGCTGGCCCACAGAGACCACATTGGTGTCAATCACGGGTTCCTGACCGTCCTCGTCACCCATCTGATTGCCAAATGTTGCTTCAAGATCAATCACGTCACGCAGCAAAATATCTTCGTTCAAAAGTTCGTCGCGCCAAATGGTGATTGCCTGAAATGTCAAAGGGCTTTCACAAAGACCCAAAATCATCGTATTGCGGCCCGCTTCAATACGCTTTGCGATTGCAATCTCGCCTTCGCGCGACAGCAACTCCACAGAGCCCATTTCGCGCAAATACATACGGACCGGATCATCGGTACGATCAAGCTTTTCATTTTCATTGCTAGCGAGCGCAACTTCTTTCGGACCTGTAGCCGCGACAAGGTCGGTTGTGCCCTTGTCTTCGTCTTCCACATCTTCGTCTTCGATGATGTTTATGCCCATTTCGGAAAGCATAGACATCACGTCTTCGATTTGCTCAGAAGATACCTGATCGGGCGGAAGCACCTGATTAAGCTGATCATAGGTTATGTAACCGCGCTCGCGTGCTTCTGCGATCATCTTTTTGACGGCGGCTTGGCTCATGTCCAAGGACATTTCCGCGTCCTGGTCTTCAGACTTGCGATCTTCGGTATCTTTGGCAGCCATTCAGCGCTCCTGTACGTGAAGGGGTGATTCGTGATTTCGAATCAATAAAGCAAAAAAGTGATTCGTGGACCTCTTTAGACTCATTTAATTAGTATTTCCTCAGCAAGTTTCACTTTTTTTCTTTGGAAAATGAGATTTCAGAGAGTAATTTTTCCCATCCGTCCTTTTCAGAACGATTTATGCGGGCACCGTTATCGGCCATATCATAGGCCGCCTTATCTTCAGATGCCGGCGCCAAAGTCGTATTTTTAGCCTCAACAGCGCGGGTGATACGCCAGACGCTAGTGTCATCGATGTCCTGTTCAGAGCCGCGCGACACCTCTTCTAATTCCGCGGCAAGGCCCCGTTGGATGGCAAGTTTTTGAACCTCGGCTTGAACCGTCATAATGGTCATTTCTACATTTTGGGGTTGTTTCATACAGGGCGCCACATGGACATGGTTCTCAGACCAAAGCATTTCAAGGACTCTTTTGCCCACCGCATCAGAAACGCATGCTTCTGCGTCCTCTCTGCTTTGTGGCAAATATTGGCAAAGCACTCTGAGAATCTCTCCATATTCGGAGGTTAAAAACTCAAATCCCTGCAATTCATCAAGCATCCCCTCAATTGCCTTGGGGCAATTAATGAGGGCCGCGATAATTACAGATTCCTTTAAATGATCTGCGGAAAATCCATCCCGCGCCGCAAGACGGGACGCTTTGGTGACCTGAGTGACCGGTGCTGAGTTTCTTCGCCCGCCTCCCTTTTGGGAGGTCAGATATCTTGGAGAGGTCTGGGCGCGGAAAAAATCCCATCGCTTGTCTCGAAGTGCTGTTTCGTAATTGCGTCGCAATCCGGCATCCTTAATCAAGCGCGTTTGATTTTGAAGCGCATGTTCCAAAGCGGATTTTCGTTCAGGACTGTCAAAACTCTGCCCCTCAGTTGCCTGACGCCACATTAGATCGACCATTGGAATCGCGTTTTCAAGAAGTGTTTGAAAGGCCTCAGGGCCACCTTTTTGGATTACATCATCGGGATCTTGCCCCTCTGGCATCAGGGCAAAGCGCAATGCGCGGCTGGCATCAATATGGGGCAGCGCGATATCAATCAAACGATACGCCGCGCGCAGACCAGCGGCATCCCCATCCAATGCCACCACAGGCTCAGGATGCAGGCGCCACATCATCTGTAACTGGTTTTCAGTGATTGCCGTGCCAAGTGGCGCGACAGCCGTTTCAAATCCCGCCTGCGACAGCGCAATAACGTCCATATAGCCTTCGCTCACAATCAAAGGGTGGTTCTTACCCAGCGCGGAACGTGCCGACCCTATGTTATAAAGCGACCGTCCCTTATCAAATAGAAGAGTTTCCGGAGAATTGAGATATTTGGCGCGTGCATTTTGATCCATCGCCCGCCCGCCAAAGGCAATACAGTGTCCCCGCGCATCGCGGATTGGAAACATGATCCTGTTGCGAAATCGGTCATAAGGCGCACCACCATTGTCCGGCGCAATACAAAGCCCGCATTCGATCAATTGCTCCTCTCGAACACCTTGCTCTGTCAGGGCCTTTAACAAGCCCTGCCGGTTGTCAGAAGCATAGCCAACATCAAACCGGTTTTGTGTGCCCTCGCTCAGGCCACGGCCATCAAGGTAAAGGGATGCCTCCCGTCCTGCTTGTGTTTTGATCATCATGCGGAAATAGCGCACCGCCTTTTCCATGACGTCGGCCAAAACGCTGCGAGCATCGATTTGCTTCTGAAGCCCCGGATCCCGTTCCGGCAGCGTCATGCCCGCTTGACGGGCCAGTTCCTGGACGGCCTCCATAAAGCTCAGGTTTTCGGCGTCCTTCAAAAAAGTGATTGCATCCCCTTTGGCATGACAGCCAAAGCAGTAATAATATCCTTCGCGATCCAAGACGTGAAAAGAGGCGGTCTTTTCCTGATGAAATGGACAGGGGGCCCACATATCCCCTTTGCCTTGATTGGATTTTCGCTGATCCCATTGCACTTTACGCCCTACCACAGAGGTCAGGCTCACGCGGGCGCGTAATTCATCAAGAAATCCAGACGGCAGACTCATTTTTCAAATATCGGGACTCTGAAGGCCAAAGTCCAGACCCCGCTTGGCGTGAAAGCATTAACCTTTGGCTCTGCTCTACTTCAAAAGGGAGGCTCTTGCCTCAACGGAGATCATTGCCCGTTCAAGATCATGCACCAGCGTTTGCGCCATGGAGCGAAAGACGATGACCTGAAAGGCACTGTCAGAGACGCGCGTGAGCGAGCCATGCATATGTTGGATCAAACTTCTTGCCGTATGGCCGCGCTTGAAATGCTTCTGAGCAAGATTTAAGGGCACAAGGCGGGCCAGAACAGCTTCGATGTCTTTGCCCTCAGCACGTAAAACCGCATAGCCATCCGAAACATCGCTGAGGCGCGCGATCTTCGTCAGCGCATCATCCGGTTTTGGCCCCAACAGGAGATGGTTTTTTCCGAACCAGATACAGCGGTTTTTCGCACTCCCCGTAGTTCGGTTCGCCGCGGGAAGCCCCATACCATGCGCGGATTTGAGAACCTCAGACACCTTGGCCTCTGTTCCCACAGGACAATCAATAATGCTCATGTTTTCAGGTGTGTCATCTGATAATGTGACCGTTCCTACGCTCAGCGGCAGAAGATCATCAAACGGCATTTTTGCAGAGAGCTTAAGCACGGATGCGTTCTCCTTTTGGATCGACAGCCACGGGGGGGATTATCTCACACAAGGCTTCGATATCGCGCAGATGATCCACCATACGGATTTTTTCTCCCATTCGCTCCTCAGCATTTTTGAGGAAGGCCAAGCCATGGTATCGCTCTAGCACAGGGGAGTAAGCAACAGATGTAATAAACCCCTGATCGTATGCGCTTTGCACTGGATCCGTTTCATTGAAAAGATGCGCCCCTGCTGTCAATTGTTTGACAGCTCCAACCGTTTTCAGCCCGATCAGACGGGGACGTTCGCAATCCATCAAGCCCGGCCGTTCTGAGGCCGTTTTACCGATGCAGTCTTTTTTCTGGCTCACCATCCGCTGAAGACCGAGATCCATCGCCGTGACGCGGCCATCAATTTCTGCATGGGTGATAAATCCTTTTTCCACCCGCAACACATTGAGCGCCTCCAACCCGTAGACACATCCCCCGAGCTCTTCGGCTTTGGTTATCAGGATCCGGAACAGGCTGTCCCCAAAGCGAGACGGCACAGCCAGTTCAAAGCCCAATTCTCCGCTGAAAGAGATGCGGAACAAGCGCCCCTTCACACCGAGAATACTTACCGCCCCGCAGCTCATGAAGGCCCAGTCCGCATCTTTTAGGGGATGGTCCAAAACAGCGCTCAAAAGCTGCCGTGCCTTCGGCCCGGCAATCGCAAATTGGGTCCAATGTTCGGTCACGGAATTGAAACTGACGTCCCATTCGGGATGGAGACATTGATGCACGAATTCAAGATGACCCATGACCTGACTGGCCGCCGCGGTGGTCGTTGTCATCAGATAATGGGTTTCAGACAGGCGCGCTGTGGTTCCGTCATCCATGACATATCCGTCTTCGCGCAGCATCAACCCGTATTTTACGCGTCCAATCGGCAAAGTGCTAAAAGTATTGGTATAGACAAAATCCAAAAGCTTTGCCGCATCTGGACCTTTTATATCAATCTTGCCCAAGGTCGATACATCACAAACACCCACATGGTGACGCACGGCAAGGACTTCTCGGTCACAGGATTGCCGCCATGTTTTTTCGCCAGCCTGAGGAAAATAACTTGGGCGATACCACAGCCCTGCTTCAATCAAGGGTGCGCCGCGTTCGAGCATGATCTGATGCGTCGATCCAAAGCGTTCTGGTGCAAATCCTTTGCCCTGCCCCTCTGAGCCCATTGCCGCAATCGAGACAGGCGAAAATGGCGGACGATAGGTCGTCGTTCCCGTCTCAGGAATACCCCGACCTGTTACATCGGCAAGAACCGCCAATGCGGTCACATTGGAATTTTTTCCCTGATCCGTGGCCATGCCTTGGGTGGTATAGCGTTTCATATGTTCAACAGAGCGGTAATTTTCGAGCACAGACTGTTCTATATCTTTGACGGTCACATCATTTTGAAAATCAACCCAAGCCCGCGTTCCCTTGCGCGTGTTCACAGACCAAAGCGGCTTGATGGCGTAAGGTGTGTCCTCTGCTTGGGGCAGTGTCAGGGATGCTGCTTTGGCGCCTAAATCCGAAATCACTTTTCTGGCAATTTCAGAGCCGGAGCGCAGACAGGCTGCCGTCGACATATGACCTGCAGCAGCGCCGGCATAAACCATGCCTGGGATTGCGCCCGATTGAGGCAGAAAGCTCTGTGTTGTCTCATCCCACTGCGGACGTCCATTCATGTGACAACTCAGATGCACAGTGGGGTTCCAGCCCCCAGATACCGCCAATACATCGGCGGAAATTTTGTCCTCCCCGCCCATATGGCGCAGCGTGATGGACTGCAAATCCCCTCGACCGGCCGTATTTGACACCACCGAACCCCGAAAAATCGGGAAGTCGCCTTGTATCGTCGTATCTGACCGGCTATCCACGTAAGCGGCAATATGAAGCCCCGCAGATTGCAGGCATCGCGCAGTTTCAAAGGCACTGTCGTTATT
>Ga0255761_10003745_pt1 | contig 13745 bp, 18 predicted proteins | sample 071ome_29_FD_179961 | JGI IMG/M metagenome (GOLD analysis project Ga0255761, IMG submission 179961) | Coastal salt marsh microbial communities from the Groves Creek Marsh, Skidaway Island, Georgia - 071407BT metaG (version 2) | ecosystem: Environmental > Aquatic > Marine > Intertidal zone >... | reverse complement strand
ATTGGTTGATTGGAGTAACTTTTGGTTCCATAAGAAAACAGGTGGCATGGCAGAATGGTGCGTTGATGAAATGTGGGATCCTGGATTTGCAGAAGGCAACCATCCTACAAAAGAACATCATGATAAGTTTGCTGAAGAAATTATCATACCAAGGATAGCAAGTTTGATATGACATCATTAATTATAGGTCAATACATCAAAGAAGAATCCATAAGTCAATTTGTCGACATTGGAGAAAATTACGAACTGGCATTTTATGGCAGTGATATTGATTATCCTTTTATCAAACATGATGTTTGGAATCACGGTGTGCCAAATGCAATCAAAATGGGTGGTAAGAAATTGTGTATATGTTATATGCGTGAACCTGCATTTGCACATGATCAGCATGTGGAAAAACAAATATTGCTTGGACATGACTTAGTCAACTATCACAATATTGATCCAAAAAGCATTTATTATTTTTATTCCACAGACTTAGGCAAAGAAACACATAAGACAATTGCTGAAAAGCACAACTTAGAACCAAAGCCATTTAATATTATTACATTTCCATATTATGAAGTAGATGCATACAAAAAGATTATCGAACAAAAAATTTGCGATCATGTTACTCCACAAGAAGCCAAAACCAAAAATGCTGTGAGAACATTCCTATCATTAAACGGTAAGCCAGACAAGTTTATGAGATTGAAACAGGTTGCACTTTATTGGCAACGTAGATTAATGAACAATGGATTAATTACTTTAACGAGAACAGAAGAAGATCAAAGACACTTCCCTAATCTAAAAGATTACTATCCATATGTGTCAAGCATACTGTCAGAAAAAGATTTTGAAAAGTTTTGTAAGCACTGGCCACATGCATTAGATGAAGAAAACGTTAATCAGGGTTTGTATGGCAAACACTTTAGTGGATATCCATTTGATAAAAAATTATTTGCTGACACATATTTAAGTGTTGTTTCTGAAACACACAGTGGAGCACACAATTGCAATCCACAATTTTTTCCAACTGAAAAAACATACAAAGCAATAGTTAACTGCCATCCATTTATAATGTTATCAACACAGCATTACTTAAAAGAACTACAAGCACAAGGATACAAAACATTTGCACCGTACATTGATGAATCTTATGACAACGAACCAAGTGCATACAAAAGAATGAATTTAGCAATTGATCAAGTTGAACATCTGTGCAAAAACGGTGTGCCTGTTGACATGTTGCAAACTGCCGTGTACAATTATGCACATTTACAAAGTAGAGTGCTAACGCATTTAGAATTAGTAAAAGGATTGATGCAGTGAAGACATATTACTTTTGGGTAACATTGAAAAACAAAGCACCTATGAAAGTCGCAGAAGATGGCAGAACAGCCAACGAGGCAAAGCAGATAGTTGAAGCAAGATTTCCAAATGCTAAAATTGTTTTTGCGGAGGGATTTTAGATGACAATGTTATACAACAGTTATCCTTATTGGAGATATACACCAAGCAAGAACGGAGAACGTGAAGGTTTGTTTGTAGGTGATCCTTTACCATTAATGGTTGCTCACGCAAACAAGTATCACCAATGCAAGGAAAACAACAAGCCTTGTGCATTTATTATTGAAGAACTTACTGAATCAGATTTACCAGGCCCATCATTGGAAGATGACTTACCTGTGTTTGAAATGCTACACAAACGTTTGCAAGAAAATGATATTGATCCAAATGATGTACATATAATAATGCCAAGCATAAACTTTAACGAACAGTATGATCGTTGGTGTGCTAACAGCAATCAAAATTATATTATAAAAAATAGATACACATATCCATTTTATTTTTTAACACTGCAACGCAAATATGAACATGTGCAAACTTTTAATTACAAACGTGATAAACATCTAATGAGTTTGAATGGTGCGGCTAAACCTATGCGTGTAGAGTTTGTAAACTTTTGTAAAGAAAACAGACTAATGCACAACTATATTAGTTTAGTTAATGTATACAATACAACCAATGAGCAAGTCGAATCTGTAAAATTAGATATAGAAGCAGACGACTTAATCAAAGATGATAAGATTGTTCCAAAAGAATTAATGTCTAATAGTTGGTTGAATATAATTAACGAAACACATGAAGATGACACTGTGTTCTTTACAGAAAAATCATGGAAGCCTATTTTAAACTTACAATTGTTTTTATACTACGGCACTGGCAATGCACAAGCATACTATGATAATTTAAGATCATACGGATTTAAATTGTACGATGAAATAATTGATTACAGTAACGATCCTAAAAATGAAATACTAAAATTTTGTAATACACCTTTAGATCAAATTGCAATTAATGTAGAAGCAGTAAAAGAAAAAATGCTGTACAATCAACAACTAGCACTTGACACAGACTGGCAAAACAAGTATCATAAGGAAATATATGAGCAAATATCTAATAACATCCGGCTGTAGTTTTACAGCTCATGCAGTTGAGCCAAACATTGCTTGGCCAAATCACATCACAGATTGGCAAGTAATCAACTGTGCAGAAATGGCCAGTGGCAACAGTTTAATCAGTAGAAATTTAATTGCTACTATTCCTCACTATGTAGATAAAAATCCCACAGTGGCAGTGATGTGGTCAAATCCAAATAGGTTTGAATTATTTTACAATCAAGAATCTCCTAACTATGATAAAATTTATCAAAACATGAACGGCAATGGTGGATTCCAAAATCAACCATATACAGGCAAATGGCAAACACATGCTACATCTAATTGGGTAAAAAGTGGAGGAGGATTTGGTCATTGGGAGTTTGACAGCAAAGAATTAAATCAAGATATGAAATTGTATATTACAAATTACCACAACGAAGAATTACAATTTGTACAAACACTTGAGCATATATTGAGAATACAATGGTACTGTAAAGCATACAATTTAAAATTAATCAACATGTGTTGGCAAGATATATTCACAGGCAAAAACAATGCTGATGGCAACAACTCAAACGAACACGGTGATCTAATTGTTAATCGTTTTGAAAATGCTGTGCATCTTTGGGAACAAGTTGATTGGTCAACATGGTGGTTCCATCATAGCCCACAACAAGAATGGACTAATCAGTATGGTGGACTAAGAGAATGGTGTGTTGATCAAGGTTACAAACAATTTCCTGGTAGTCATCCAACTACTGAAGCACAACAGCATTTTGCAAAAGAAATAGTACAAGGATTATTAAATGATTAATATTATAACTGGTGGATGTTCATTTACACATGATCCAAATAGTTGGGCAAACATATTAAAAAATAAACTATCCAATGATTATACTGTCACTAATATCGCAGAGGGTGGCGTAGGACAAGAATACATAGTTCGTTGTACTATTGATAAATTAGAAAAAACACAAGGACCAAAAATCTGCATGGTTCAATTTTCCGGTTGGAGTAGATTAGAATTAATTATTGACAAGAACGAAAACGAAGAAAAGTTTAAAAAATTAAATAATGAAAAAAATTTTCGTGGTACTGATCCAAGACGATTGTGGTACGATGACCCAGCAGTGCTTTTATTAAGAACAACAGACCGAGGACACAACTGGTTTGAATTTGGATCGTATGCTAGTAAATCAGTAGATAACGTTAATAAAACAATTAGTTTTGATCAAAGGTTGATGTGGAGTTATGAACATATTGCAAGACTGCAATGGTATTGCAAAATCAACAACATTCCGTTGTTTTGTTTTTATGGTTGGCAAGACTGTAAAGAAAAAGGTTATAATGATAACTTGGTTAATAAATCACATAGACTAGTTGATTGGGATAACTTTTGGTTCTACGGCAAAGAAGGTGGCATGGCAGAATGGATGTTGGATCACGGCCATCATGGAAAACTAGAAGAAGATAAAACTAATACACCCCCAACTGGTATTGGATTTAATCCAGTACTTAATAGATCAATGATGATTGGACACCCTACACCAGAAGCTCACAATCATTTTTGTGATGAAATAATTATACCATGGATAAAAGAAAATGAATGAAAAAATTAATATCTTAGATTTTATTAGAACAGTTCCAAACTATCCTAAACAAGGAATCAACTTTTACGACCTCAACAGTTTATTTGCAAGTAATGTGTTTAGTGATGTTATGTACGACTTATCAAAAATGATAACTGACAACACAGATTATCCTACACACATTGCTGGAGTAGAAAGCAGAGGATTTGCAATTGGCAGTGCTGTTGCATGTGAACTTGGATTACCTTTTGTAATGATACGCAAAGAACATTCTAAATACCCAGGCAAGTTGCACAGCGAAAGTTATGATTTAGAATATGGTTCTAACACATTAGTATTGCAACAAGGTTTAATAGGTCATACTAGTCGTGTAGTGTTAGTTGATGATTTAATTGCCACTGGTGGTAGTTTGTTAGCAAGTCAAAAGTTGTGTGAAAGTTTTGAATCTACTGTGATAGGTAATGTTGCACTGTTGGATTTAAAATATATCAACACACAAGAAAAACAGCAATTAAAAAATACAATAGTATATCAGGAAGTAAACAGTGATTAATTTATTATACCAAACCTGGATTAATAGTGTGCCTATATCAAACAGTGTGCCACCACACAAACGTAAGATAGAATCTAACGGATATGGCAATGTTAAATGCAACTATTTGGAAAAAATGTTAGAAGTAGTTGGTATAGAATGGAAATCTTTAACTGTGGATAATTTTGATCCAAATGAAATCACATATTATCATGTACAACCAGAATGGATTGACTTGGCATTCTTTTACGAAAATGTTTTTCATCACATTGACGACAAGGTGTTAAACTTGTTGCGTGATCCAAACAACAAAGTTAGATTGCTGATATGGTTTCCAAGCGAAGGCTTTCATTTGTCAATGCCAAGATTTTTAGATGACATAACTTGGAGTATCAACGACAAAGGCATACCTTTTGACAAAGTAAGAATGGTGTATGGTGATTTAAAAATTGAACACAACTATGACCGATACCTGTTTCATAAACATTTAGGTGATGATCAAAAGATCACAATGTATCCATTTAATGTGTTTGAAACAAATTATCGTCATGAATGTGATTTAAGATATTTTATGAATCATCAACGCAAAGGTGTTGATGCTGGACGAGAATTGATTGATCCAAAAGAACTTGATCGTAATCATATACGTTCACACAAATTTTTATGTAAGAATGCCAATCCAAGAGAACATAGAATTTACATCATGAGTGAAATATATAGACGTGGTTGGCAAGATCAAACTATACACAGTTTTTTAAACAGGTACTTTACACCAGACAGCATTGGTAATCTTGACAGTTATATCACTGAAACACAACAACACTATAGAGATGAAATCGATCAATACAGTCAAAAATGGTTAAAAACAAAAACACCAATCATACTAGATTATGATGCCAACAACATTGGCGATGATATGAATCAACGTATGCTTGTTAAAGAACACTTCACAGAAACATATTTTAGTTTTGTAACTGAAACTGTGTTTGATTCTAATCCGGCGGCGCCGTTGTTTATCACAGAAAAAACTTATATGCCATTTGTGAATTATCATCCGTTTATTATTACAAGTGGCCCAGGTTGTTTGTCTTATCTACGTGAACAAGGCTACGAAACATTTCCAGAACTTTTTGATGAATCATATGATGGAATAACTGATAGAGCAAAACGTTTAGCAATCATAATGAACAATATTGAAAAATGGTGTGAACGTGACATTAGCGATTTACACAAAGCATATTGGAGTGTGTGGGACAAACTTGAACACAATCGCAATCACTTTTTTGCAAGAAAGCATGTATCGGAATGGCAAGATTTATTAAATAAATTAAATGATAAGTAATAGTATATGTTAAACAATGTACAACCACATGTGAGTAAAATCAGAGGCAAAATGCTGATATCAATGCCGCATCTTGCTGACCCAAGATTTTATCATACCACTTTAGCAATGTACAAACACGACGATGATGGAGCAGGTGGAGTCATATTTAACAAACCAGCAAAGACAATTATTCTAAGTGATTTATTTGGAGATATGGGAATATCATTGTTACCAGACATGCACGAAATACCTGTGTACTATGGTGGCCCAGTTAATACAAATCAAGTGTTTGTGTTGCACTCACATGATTATTTAGATCGAGACACTGTGCCTGTGTGTGCAGGAATATCAATGACTACCAATCGTCATATTCTCACAGCAATTGCAAATAAAACAGGACCTGACAAATATAAAATATGTTTAGGTCATGCTGTGTGGGGACCAAGACAATTAGAAAGTGAATTGTCTGGTGCTTGGCAACACAACGAGTTAAGCAGTTGGTTATACAACGAGTTAACTCCACATGATATGTTTTCAACTGTTAATGTATGGCCTGTGGCTGTAGAAAGATACAGCAAAGGTATTGCCGGAAACATTTTGAATTATATGGAAAAGAAATATGCCCCAACAAACAAATCATAACAACAACACATACATAGTTTACGATTTTGATTGCGGTCGTGATAGAGGCATGGCTGATTTAAAAAACACCATCAATCAATATGCAAGTCAAAAAGAAAAACCATACATTGTGATTTCAAATGCATTTGAAGGTGAGATTCATTTTAAACAGCCTGATACATTTTTAGAAAACTTACACACATACTTGAGAGAATACCCAAGCGATAAAATTGTACTTGTAATGTGTGATGCTAACTTAGAACAAAACTACAAACGTTGGTGCAAAAATCACAAAGAAAAACCAGTGATAGGTCACTGTGTGTATTTTCCTTACACACTGTTGCAAAGAACAATTAATCATTACAACAAACACAGAATTAGAAAAAAACATTTGGCAAACAAATATCGTCATTACATTTGTATGAATGGTGCGGCCAAACCACACAGATTTAGAATGGTTGAAAAACTATTTTCAAATAGTTGGGATGCAAAAGGTTATATCACATATCTAAACAGATACGGTGCTAATACCAAACATCTTGCTAATGAAAACTTCCAAGGCCAAGAACTGTTGCTGGACTTTGATGCTAAAACCATAGACGAACAAAGTAATCAAGAAATATTACCAGAACAATATAGACAAGCAGTGTTTGATATTGTTAATGAAAGTATAGTGAGTGATACTAGTGTGTTTGTTACAGAAAAAACTTGGAAACCAATATTATACAAAAGTCCTTTTATGATTTTAGGATCAAAAGGAACTTGTAAACATTTAGAAAAATTCTTTGGTATTAAGATGTTTCCTGATATGATCAATTACAGTTTTGATTATGTTGATTATCCAAAAAGATTTGATAGATTGGTCAATGATAATCTAAGACGTATTATGGAAATGCCTTTAGAAGATGTAAACAAATGGTTGAATTCTACCAAAGTTCAAAGTATACTATCATATAATCAAACAAAACTAATTAATATGCAAATACCAAATCAAATAGATTATATAGATAAACAAATACATGGATAAAGAATACGCACTTAAAAAATCAAAACGTTTTTGCATGTTGCCTTGGACGCATTTGCATTCATGGCCTGATGGCAGAGTATTGCCATGTTGTATGGCACCAATGAATGAGATACTTGGTAACCTAAAAGATCAATCGTTTGAAGAAATATGGAATTCAGAAAAACTTAGAAAGATGCGTGTGGCTATGTTAAACGACAAGCCAACCAAAGAATGCACTCGTTGTTACTCTATGGAAAACAGCGGATTGAATACAACAAGAACGTGGGCCAACGAAGCATTTGAAAATCATTTTGACAAAGTAGGAACCACACAGGATGATGGCACAGTTGAAAAAATTAACTTGCCATATATTGATTTTAGATTTTCAAACTTGTGTAACTTCAAATGTAGAACTTGTGGACCAGACTTGTCATCATCATGGTACGATGATAATGTTAAACTATACGGACCATTACCACACAAAAAAATCATAAGACCTTACAAAGACGAGGAAACATTTTGGAAAAAGGTTGAACCATATATGGACGGACTTGAAGAAATATATTTTGCAGGTGGCGAGCCACTGATCATGGAAGAGCATTATAGAATTCTTAAAAAACTCGATGAACGCAAAATGTATCATGTAAGATTAAAATACAACACAAACTTTTCACAAATGGTTTACAAAGGTCTTGATGTTATGGAAATATGGAATCGTTTTGATTCTGTTAAGATTGGTGCATCATTAGATGGTATGGGTAAACGTGGTGAATACTTGCGTAAAGGACAGTCATGGGAACAAGTTGAAGAAAATAGAAAACGTATGTTTGAAGTATGTCCAAATGTGTATGTGTTCCTTGCTACTTGTTTAAATGTGTACAACTGTTTTCACGTGCCAGACTTTCATCATGAATGGATACAGAAAGGTTGGGTCGACGCTGTAGGTGGCAGTCTAATTAATCCATTGTTTGTGCCAGAAGAACTTTCTATACAGATACTGCCAACAGAAATTAAAAAACGTTTAGAAGAAAGATACCTTAAAGAACAAGAATGGTTTGACACACATACTAACAACAAAGAAAAACGCTACGACAAACTTATTCATTTCATGTATGAAAAAGATCACTCACATCTTATTCCAAAGTTTTGGGAAAGAACCAATGCTGTTGATAAATTACGTGGCGAAGATTTTATTTCATTGTTTCCAGAACTTGCGGACCTAAGAATTCCTGAACAAGTCTAGTGTTACCTTTTACACCAAAATGATGTCCTCGATCAATTGCAAATGAATTAAACAATTTGTCACCAAAGAAATTTTCGATTGACGGATACTGTCTTAACGGTACAAGTTGGTTTTTAAAATTATTATACACTTGTGGATGAAACCAAAAAAATGGAATAACTTTTTTACCTTTTGCTTCTAACTGATCAATTAAAAAATATAAGGTATTTAAATATTGATATCTACTATAGTTTTGATTATTTGCTTCTTGTTCCCACCAAATGCTCACATAGTCGCTGAACTCAGATAAAGATATATCTGGAGCAACTTTTCCTTTTATTCTATCTTTCCACATTCGTTCAACTATATCATTAAAAGTTTCTTTTAACTGTTTTTTATCTTGTGCAATTGTTTTCCAAAATAGTTTGCTAGTGTCTGTCATGCTATGACGATCACGACTAGCAGTTAACGGAGCAACCCATCCCATTCCGGGACTGAGGTGTATAAGATTTACGTTATTGTCCCAAATTTTGTAATAGCCTTTTTCTTCTTCGTCATAACCAAATTGCATTTGGTTTTGTTCTTCTAATAACAAATCTAGTTTCATAAAATTTCTATCCGCTGTAGTAATTTGTATAACAAACACATCAGGATCAAATTGTTCTAAAACATAGTCAGTCATAAATGGATAAAAATGAACTGAACTACCGGCTCTTCCAGCATTGTATACTGTGGCTTCGCAGTTTTTTTTAGATAAAAATTGCTTTAAGATATACGGATATGTTGTTTTGTGTGACTGCCAAATACCTTGTTTTGCATTAATTTTCTTTTCTATTTTTGGTTCCATTACTACAGTACCTTCTGTCCATGAACAACCTATACATGCAATTTTCATTTTATATTTTTCCTTTTATCGATTGTACAACAATTTTATTACCTTGCATGTATGAACAACTTACACATGCTATCTTAAATTTTTGTTGCATATTCTTTTACTTTCCCAAACATGTTGTAGGCACCATTACGTCTATTTTGAGATAGTATTGATGTCAGTTGTAGACCTTGTATAAACTGATCCATATCTATGCTGTTTATTTGTTCTTTGGTTGCTCCGCTGAAAATGTCAGCAACCATTGTAGCAACACCTTTAGTAATCATAGCATCTGAATCTGACATGAACTGTATCACTTCTTCTTCATACTTAGGTACCAACCACAGTTGACTGATACAACCTGGAACCAAAAATGTGTCTACTCGGTACTCTGCAGGCATACCACCTTTTTTGCCAAGCTCAATTAGATACTGATACTTATCAATGTTATCTTCAAGTAGTTCTAGGTTTTCTTTGTACTGATTGTATTTTTCTTCTATAGACATTTGATCAATTATATGTTATGTTAAATACAGTTATGCAAGTTCCAAAATCATTTTGTATATTACCTTGGATTTCATTAGAGTCTGGCGCGGCCGGACTTGTGAAACCTTGTTGTATGTATAATATTAACATGACCAATGAAAATAATCAAGAGTTTAATTTAAAGACAGATACTCTTGATACTGCTTGGAACAGCGAGTATTATAGAAACCTAAGACAACAATTCCTAAATGGTGAGAAACCAAAAGGTTGTTCTAGATGTTGGAAAGAGGAAGCCAGTGGTAAAACTTCCAAACGTATCAGAGACAATGCTAGATTCAAGCATCACATTACACAGGATATAATTGATACCCCACAGATAAAATACTTAGATCTCAAACTTGGAAACATCTGTAATTTAAAATGTCGTATATGTGGTACACATTCATCATCAAAATGGATTGCAGAACAACAGCACTATGATCGTGAGGACAACAAAGATCACAAGCATATTAGACACAACTGGCCTGAAACCAACAAAACTTTTTGGCAAGAACTAGAACAGTTGTTGCCAACATTAGAATACATTGACTTTACAGGCGGCGAACCTTTTATGATTAAAGAACAATTTAAATTGTTAAAGTTCTGTGTTAACAAAGGATACGCAAAAAATATTGGCATACACTACAACACTAATGCAACACAGTTGCCAACAGATGCATTAGAAAACATATGGCCACATTTTAAATCTGTTGACGTGCAATTTTCAATCGATGGTATTGGTGCACAGTTTGAATATCAACGACATCCTGCTAAATGGAAAACTGCTACAGAAATATTGCAAACATTTAAAAACAAACAAAGCAAACAGTTCACAGTTGGCATTTGTCATACTATTAATGTGTTTAATGTTTATTACATACCAGAGTTTTTAAAATGGGCAGAACATTTTGGCATAGGTGTGTATCTCAACAGTTTGCATTATCCAAATCATTACAATGTACAGTGTTTGCCTTTGATTGCTAAAAAAAGTATATCTGATAGATTAAAAGATCATCCTAATACAAATGTAAAAACATTTATTGATTACATGAATCAAGATGTTGATGGTTATCATGATTGGATGAAATTTATCAATTGGACACAACGTAAAGATAAGTTTAGAAATGAAAAATTTGCAAACATATTCCCAGAACTAGCAGAAATAACAGAATATAACAAATACATCAACAATAAATAACACAAAAGGAAAAACAAATGTTTATAATTAACTGGATTAAAAGTAAGTGGATGGATTTTAAAATCTGGAGAGCTTACCGAAAGAAAATTAAAAAATTAAGAAAACAAGATCCATTTATCTACAGATAGGATTACAATGGATGATTGGTTATATGACGATTGTCGTTTAGAAAATAACAATGTTATTCGCAAGGGCTGTGGTTATAATAAATCTTTCAAATATCACGCAACATTAAAAAACAAAATTAATATGAATTTGATACAATGGTGTGATCGCAACTGTGTAGGCAAGTATGGTTGGTACTTCAAAGATCAACGTTGGGATATGCATCACATCATAAGTAGATCAACTATTTTTACTTTTGAAAAGAAAATTGATTGTTTTAATTTTAAATTAAAGCAATTATAGTTGACAAATATAAAAAATAGTATATTATAAAACTATGAATATTGATAAACACGAATCAGAAATGGTTAAGATTACATGTACAGACACTGGCATAACATCAGAAGCTGAAGTATGGAAACGTCATCCAAATGGTGACATCTCTATGTTATTAGAGAATTCTATAAAAATGCACTTCAAACAATACAATGGTAATGTTTGGACTTGTGAAATGATTGGTAAAGAGTTTGTGTATGATATTAGGCAACAGAAATAAAATACTTGTACTTGCAATAGTATTTGTTGTAATAGGACTAGTTCCTTATGCTATAGGACAATGGATAGATGGTGATAATCTATTGTTTGGTTTAGAACTTAAACCTTTTTGGCAATTCCAAATACGTGATTGTCCTGCTTGTTAAACTTTTAATAGAGTTTTAATTTCCAACACATTGTAGTTAGGATCTTCAATAAAGAACGTTTCTTGTTCTGTGTCTTTGCCTTCATATCTTACGTAAGGACGATCTAAGTAATCAACGTGTTGTTCTATACGTGCTTTAACAACATCAAATACTTCTCTTGGTAAATGTATACCAAAGTGAGGAATACACACAATGCCCATGTCTACTGCATGACGTTCGCGTTCTGGATGATCATGTTTACTGGATCTTGGTGCTGTTTCATGTAGTGTTAATTCATTTCCCCAAAAGTCTATGTCTTGATATCTACCTTCTTCAGCTGGTCCTAATGCACATCCTAATACATTTACATAAAAAGGCACAGTTACAGATAAGTTGCCTCCGGGAATTGCTAAATGAAATATATTGCTCATAACAACTGTATTTACAAAAACTTTAATAATATTAACATAAGTGTTCCTGACACAACAGTGCCTGCTAACATAGATAACCAAAATCCATACTGTGATAACATGAATACAAATATAGGAAAGAACAACAAACTAATCAACACAAAGTACACAGTTTGCATACTCACAGTTTTGAATGTGTCAGTGTCAACACCTGCATAGTACATAAAGATAAATGATACAAATGTTGCCAGCGGTATGCCTAGTATGAATGCACCTATAGTAGGATAACGTTCACTAACTGTGCTAACAGTAGCAATAACAAAACCACCTACGATTGCTTTGATTAATAGTTCCATACTTGTATTTAATCAGAGGGGTCATATATTGCATCTTTTGTATGCGAAAATTTTTTTGCAGGGGTGTATATATTGCATTTTTGTATTAGCGATTTTTGTATGTGCGGGGTAGATATTGTATTATATTGTATTTGCGGTGTATGTGGCGGTTATATTGTATAGTTTGTATGTGCGGCGGTTAATTTGTATTTGCTTGTATTTGCGACCAAATTTACCAACGTATAGAAACCTGTTATACAATGCACAATAGTAATAGATACGGTTTACCTTCTCGCTAAAGGAAAATACACTTACGTGCATTTTCCAGCTCTCGCAGGGACTCTAACTATAGGCCACTATTCTCCACCATGTGCAATGTTAAATAAACGTTATGCGCCACAGTATACAACAGTATAAACTCTACTTCACCGTTCTCTCTATGCTTGTACTCACAGGGTGTAGCAGTAGTATAAACTGGTTCCCCAGCAGTCAGTTCACTAAAGATAATTGGCGTCACAGTCCTGTTTTAAGCGTCACACAGCAGTGTGTAGATGAAGTTTGGCACACACGTAGCATTGACACAGTTGATTGGCGTACATGTGCTGAGTTGAAGATTACAATTGCTGAGTTTTAGGCCTATAAATACATACATAATGAATGATCGTAGTGCTGTTATAGTGATCACTGTTGCTGTTGTGTGGTGGCTGATCTTTGCATATATGTTTCTAGCATAGTCCACAGTGAACCACAGTTAATCATAGTTGAGTTGTATCTCGCCGCGGCAGACACAGTCATATAGCGATTTACATCGCTATATGTGTACACGTTCTGAATACTGGACCACTATGCTTCACACTGCTCCATTCTGATCAATAGCTTCACTACTGTTGAGGGTTCACAGTGC
>Ga0255761_10003726_pt1 | contig 13794 bp, 17 predicted proteins | sample 071ome_29_FD_179961 | JGI IMG/M metagenome (GOLD analysis project Ga0255761, IMG submission 179961) | Coastal salt marsh microbial communities from the Groves Creek Marsh, Skidaway Island, Georgia - 071407BT metaG (version 2) | ecosystem: Environmental > Aquatic > Marine > Intertidal zone >... | reverse complement strand
GGAATCTTGTTCTTTGTCAAGCCCCTCTGCTTCTAAAATCCATTTAATGGCAGTTTCTCTACTATCTGCACCAAGTTTCATATTTTCTGCAACTTGGTTTTCAAATTTATCATAAGCTTCAGCTTCAAATTTTTCTTCAGCTTCACGCTCTGCTTGTGCTACTTTACAAAGCCTTTCTAATTCTTCTTCTAATTCTTTGTTTGACATATTGTCAAAATCATAATGACGGCCTTTTACGCCATATGCATCTTTGTGCATTTCATACACACTTGTGATAAGATTGCTACGCTCATATTCTTCAACTGTAAAAATACCTTGGTCATTCCAGAATTTAATATCTTCTGGTACCATACCAGCCCAACTGCCTGGATTTTCATCCATCCACTTTTTAGATTGAGCGTTAATATTTTTAATGTGTTGAAGTAATGTCATCTTATTCACCTTTCGTTGCATAATATAAGTATTCATCAATTTGGTCTTCGTATTCAATACCAACTAATTCTAAGGCATAGTTATCTTTGTTTTGTTTGATTTCTTCTACACCTTGTTCTAAGGTTATCATATTTGACTTGATTTTGGCAACCACCTGGTCAACAAAATTTTCAGCTTCGTCCCAAAGCCAGTTTTTTACTTTACTCATAGTGTTTTCCTTTCTTTTTAATCACTTTATACACATATCCTATCATAGGTAAATACCATAGGCAAGCGTTATTTACGCTTTTTTTCATTTTTTTTCAATAAAAAAGCGTTATAAATCAATGATTTTTAGGCTGCGTCAAAATGCACAGCTGAGGGAAGGGTGATTTTTAGCAGTTTTTTGCTATTTCCAGTGGTTTTTGACCCATTCCTGGTCACATTCGTGTGGGTCTGGCTTGCCGTGGAACACAGCCACTTTGCCTGTACCTCGTTCAAATGTCCATTCTGTCTTATGAAACCTTGGTTTCTGTCTGGAAAACCACTTAGTTGAGAAAGTCCACTCGTCTGGAAATATTCTAAATTTGGGGTTGTTTGATGCAAGTTTAGATATTACATCTTGGTCGCCTGGCATTCTTTGTAATTCGTTTCTATTTTGTAACCAAGGATTCCATATAATATTGGTTGCTGTCTTATTGTTAAACTTCATAATACTAGAATTGAATATCTTTGTAGATAAGTTGAAGTTATTAATAATACTAAAGGTATCAGGTTCGCCGTGTGTAAACATATCATCTATGTTTTCTAAAATAACCACATCTAAGTCCATATACAATGTTTGACCAACTAGATTGGCCTCAGGACTAAACAGTTGTAGTTTATTCCACCAAGTCTGATAATCGTGGAAAGGTAGAGGTCTAACTTCTATATTACCCTCTACTAGTTTTGGTAATTTTACATGGTCTGTAAAACAAATAAATCGGTGTTGCAAAGTGGTATTTCTTTGCACCATATTATAAAGTTTTTGGACATATTCGTGTGAATACTTATCGCCCCATAACACACATACAAAATTCATCCTATCAACCAGTTCCATATTGCTCTAATCCCTAATAACAAATACATAAACTCCATCAAACCTCTTGGAGTATCTTTATCTTTATACGCCATATAAATCCAAATACTACAACTCACACAAGCAATTGACCAACCAATCCATTGAGTTGATACATCTGCGTTTGATAATATAAAAGCCGCAACTATGGCTAATATAAAACCAAGCCAACGCCAACCATCTATGTCTTTGTAGTATCTTATTTTCATAATTGATATTGTACTTTCAATGTATCATAAGCAACACCATCTTCAATCTCTTGTATAGTAAATTGATGATTAGCAATTAATTGTAACCACTCTTGTACTGTTTTTCTTCCAGGTTTAAATGGTTTTTCAACAAATTCTAATTTTCTACTTGTTACAAAACTGGCCACATTTCTTTGATGTGTTATTGCTGGTGTCATATTTAATATGCCGTCTATAGCACTTAATGACATATTAGTTACTACACACCAAGCGTTTTTCAAATCATCTTTTATATCTGTATCCCAAAACTCATTCCCAGGTCTTGGTTTATTTCTAATCTTAATTGGTCTATCTGTGATTTCTGATAGTTGTAATCCTACTCTAGCAATCCATTCTTTTTGGTCTATACCGTGTATAAACTGGCATACAGTTGGTGATGAAGGACATAATAGAATATGGTCACCACTATCTCTCCAACCTTTAAACTCTACATCTATACCTTGTTTTTGTAATACATTCCACCTATCTGGTGATGCACTATGCATACGAATTGTGTGTATATTACCTTTACATATTCTAAAATATGTTGTGTCATAGTCATTGATTTTAGGTTCTGGATATCTTGTAATCTGATTGGTCAAGTAACCAACATCTACATACCACCACTCTTCTCCGTTCGCCTCACACTGGTTTATTTCAGCTATATTCTTACCTGCTAAACCCCAAAAGAAGTGTACATTTTTACCATTATCTTTCCAACCCTTTTCTATGGCTGGCCAGATTTGGTGAGATAGACATTTATCCCAAGCTAATTTATGAGTTATTATTGCCATTTTGTAACCTATCTATTGTTCTTTTAGCTGTACCGTTTCTGATTTCTTCTTCTATAAACTGATTAGCTAATAAACTATCTATCCACTTATTAGTTAATTCATCATCTCTTACATACTCATTTTCAATGTCTTTATAATCAATAGAAATAGGTCTACACATACTTACTTTATCACATATTACAGGTATACCTCTTACTTGTGCCTGAATACCAACTGCTGATTGTAATGTAATTACCACATGAGCATCATCTAAATCTTGTTGTAAAGGTTTATCAGTATCTTTTTCTCTAAAAACAACTTCTCTATCTGTATGATTTTTTAACTTATCACCTAATTGTAATTTCCACTGTTTTAAACTATGAATACCATAATATCTACAAACTGCATCTGTTGGTGGTGCAACTAATATCTTTTGACCTTTTCTATTATTAGTTATCTCAGGCATTTTTATTTTATATTTTTGTATTCTATCGTAATCTTCTTGTTCTAGTTCTGTGATGTAATTTAAATTTTCACCATTTAAAGTAATACGATATGCTCTGTGACCTATTTGTTCATTTGGTTTATGTGCGTGTGCTTTAAAGAAATAAGCGTGGTCAAAATAATAAAAATCAACACCAAACTCTTTACATTTCCATAATACTTTTTCAGTACCTCTTAAAATGCCAAATACCACACTTGGTGGTTTTTCTTCTAACCATCTATTGTGATTGTAACCTGCCCAGCGTGTCTGTTCGAATTTATCAACTGCACTTAAACCGTCCTGATGAATTGGTCTAAACCAAGTACCACTAGCCGCACTTACAAATGGTTGTATAACTTCATCTGTAACTTTTCTTGTACCGAAACCAACTAAATTCCAAGGTATCATTTTAAATTAATCTTTACAGTTTCTTGGTAATTTAAATACCAATCGGATGAATAATCACAAGTATTGTATTCATTAAACCAAGGACCGCCCTCAGTGTAATGTACATTGTAAACATCATCTCTATGTTCGTATTCACCAACTAACCAGTTCCATTCTAATGGTAATTCACCAATCAAGTCATCACTTTCTAACCATTTAAATTGATGCAATTCTAAACCACTAGCAGAATTAACATAGTCTGGTGTTAATGCACTACACTTAGCACAATTCATTAACATAAAACTAGACCAATTCTTTTTAGGATAGGCCGTCTGTGTATGGCCTAAAAACTTGGTAGTATTCTTTGGTGTATAATCGTGTTTACAAACCTGTACTGCATACTTGTCATCTCTTAAACGCCATAGTTCTGCAATATCTTCAAACATTAACATATCACAATCCATAAACAATGCCCACCCTCTATAATTCATAAGGTGTGGAATAATAAATCTACTAAAAGAAAACTCAGTAGAAGATAAATTATTTCTTTCTCTTACAAAGTCATCTTTTATATTGTTTAATGCAATTGGTGTAATTGCAACTGGTTTTGTGCTATTCTGTATAATACTATGCGATAATACATTATATGCCACTATTTCTTTACTATCATATCCAATAAAGACATTAATCATTTAACTCTCGCTTCCTCACTACGACCTTTTAGTTTCCTAGGTCCTTTAGTATGGTCGTAAACTTCACCTAAAATAGACCTTGCTTGTACATGGCCAGATTTGCCATCACCAATGTCATAATTTTTGACATTAAACTCTTTTTCAAATTTATTCTTTACATGATTCCAAATGAAACTATCGTGTTGTTCCTGCAACTTATATATTTCATCTGTATCATAAATTCTTTTCATTTCTTTAGCATAATTTTTTGTTTCTTTATGCTTCATATTAAAATATAAAAAACCACATTCTGGATATTGATTTACACCTCTACCCAAATATGTTAACATACAATCATCTTTATGAATATTGTTTTTAATCCAATCAACATCTATTGATTTATAGAATACACTGTCTGCATCTATACCAATAATAGCATCATAGTCCTCATTGTTTATAATTTGGTCTGTGTATGCATATACTTTGTAACAAAATCTCACACCATCTGTTTTGAATTTCATCTCTTTATCTTTTGTTTCAAAACTAGACAATTCTTGTTTATCTTTATTTCTGTTAACAAACTCCTCACAACTAGGCACTTCATCAAATATACTTCTTACAACTATATTAGAGTGTGGTATATCTAACATATCTTCACTATACACAATTAAATCAAATGGCCAATTATAGGTTTCAAAAAACCTGTGGCCATATTGTTTGTATAGTTTTTTATTTAAAGTTGTAATTACGCCTATATTCATCTTCTTTCAAATACCAATCCGTTGTCACGCCAGAATTCTCTACCCATTGTAGATTTTTCTTTTGATTGTTTTGTTAAATCTTCTCTATATGTAAAACCGTGTTTATCAAATAATTTAATCCAATAATGCATTGGTTCTAAATTTACATGATGATAACCACCTTTGCCTGGCGGTGAGTATGTAACAAAGATATATTTACCTTTCTTCATTGCATCTAACCAGTTTTCTTCATATTTCTTTTCAACATGTTCTATAAACTCACAACACCAAACCATATCAAAGTTCATATCTAAATCTTTAATAGGTCCTTTTGTAAAATCGTGTGTTACAAATAGTTCTGCTTTTTCTCTTTCTACTCTATGGTCGCCATCAATACCTCTTGCATCTAATCCTAGTCTATGTGCCTCTAACACTTGACCACCAGGACCACAACCAATATCTAACATTGATTTACAACCTAGTTCATCTCTTGCCATTTCTATTAGGCCTGTATCTATATGTGTACGACCAAAATGTCCACCTAAATGTTTTGGCAACTCTTCTTCTTTTATTTTACCTTTATGTAAAACACCACCTAAATCAGCCATTAATTAACTCCTCTATTCTTTCTATTATGCTTGGGTCTTCCAATTCTTTCATTGTGAATTCTGTACTAATCATTTCTTTATACCATTTATATACATCATTACTATTTGCATAATGTATATTTTCTATTTTACTTAGTTCAAAATTACCTAATGGATAACCAAAACTATAAACAGTTGTAAATGTAGGAATACCTAGTTCTATTAATTGAAAGATACTTGTACTACTATCTAAAACACCACAGTATGTGTCTTTGGCCATATCACCAATAGTATTTTTACCAATATAAATTTCTACATTTGGTATTTGTTTTAAATTATCATATGTCAACTTACTTACTGGATGTGCCTTTACAACAATTTTCCTATCTGTATGTTGTCTAATTTCTTTTACACTTTCAGTTACCCATTGTTCTACAGGTGTGGAGCTTGTAGGGTCATCTTCTAAACCAGGCAGAATTAAGATAGAACCATCTTTATTATTTTTCCATTGATGATTGAATATGTTTTGTATTTTAAAAGTATTACTTTCTTCTATCTCTTTAATTTTTTCTTCTAAACGGCCTTCAATAGGTTTACACCACTTTGTATGTTTCCATACCCAATGGCCTAATCCCATTCTATAATATCTTGGTTTAATTAATTTAAAATGTCTGTTGTCGTAATTGTTTTTAACACGACTTAATGTGGCACTTTCAAATACGATAAGTGGTTTATTAAAGTATTTTGCAAACATATTTGCAATACTATTTCTGAATTCAAAATGAGCAAACTTTCTACCATAACCATCAGCTGTTTTGTCTGTTTCAGGTGTCCATTGTCTAGTAGGATGGTCACTACCAAATGTGCCATAGTTCATCATAAAATCACAAGTCTTAATGTGATAAATGTCTTCGTATGTGAATTCTCTTTTGCCTGATAAATCTATGAATTGGTGGCCAGATAAGGCCTTTTGAATTGCTTGTGCGGCTTTTGTATCATCAAACTTTACTATTTTCATAACCAACCTTTTGTATAAAGTAACTATCTGCAATATCAGATATTGGATTACCTACTTTATCTGTATCAAATATCTTTTTTAAATCTATTTTGGTTTCTTTTGTAAAGGCATCATACATCATATCTTTGTCTGCGTTACCTTTACCTGTTGCACCCTTTTTAACCACACTAGGTACAACTGTACCGTAATCTACGCCTAGTTCTTGTAATCTATATTTGAGAATACCACAGTTCTCAGCAATTTGAAAGATACCTTGGCCTTTAGAACCAAAAGAGTATCCTTCAATATATACTTGCTGTTGTTTGTGAAAGGTATCTTTGAGAATATCAAATACCCAATCGGATATTTGACTAAATCTTTTTATAGGTGTATCGTATTCTTGGTGTTCATAACCTATAATATTTTTGGCCATTTGACCAATATATTTTTTCTTACTAGTTAAATAGTAAAACATCAAATCACCTTCATCATTTATACAAACTGCTGGACTTGTTAAACTATAATCAATTCCAATTATCGTCTTCGGCTTGCTGTTCGTTTGTCCAAATTTCTTCATCTTCTTCCTGTTCAACTTCATATCCACAAAATGGGCAAGTTAACGGCTCTAAATCTTGCTCGTCAATATCCCATTGTACGGTATATTTAGTTTCACAGGAAGAACAGTTTTTTATTCGTTTTTCAGTCATTATAGTTTAAATTTCTTAAATTGGTCTTTTGTAACATCTTGTTTAATACCACCAATCACATAACTTTCGATTTCAGTTTCTTGTGGTGCGTTTTGTGTAGACCTGCTGTTTAACCAATGGTCTACCCAAGGCAGTGGATTTTGTTTTTGTTCGTATTTCGGTTCTAGGCCGATTGCTTTCATTCGTCTGTTCGCCATATATTCTACAAACTGGTGTAACAGTTTTTCGGATAAACCAATCATACTTCCTTTGGAAAATAGATATGTTGCCCACCTTTTCTCCTCTTGTACTGCTTCGTCATACATTGTATAGACTTCTTTTTCAACTTCTTTTCTAATCTTTAACATATCTTTATCATCATTCTTGTCGTGCCAGTTATTAATAACTGTTTGTGACATTGCAAGGTGTTGACTTTCATCTCTTGCAATAAATGAGATAATCTTTGCTGAACCTTCTAAAAGTTTTAATTCACCAAATGCAAATGAACAAGCAAACGATACATAGAACCTTAAGCCTTCTAAGATGTTTACTGTAACCATTGCAAGGTACATTTTCTTTTTCAATTCATATAAATCAACTTTACTTTCATCTAAATGCCATTTATAACCCATTGCAATTAAATCATCATAAGTCTTAGTGATAGATTTAGACCTTGCTTGAATTTTATCATCCATCATAATTGTATCAAACACTTCACCTGGATTTGCATATAAGTTTTTAATAATGTATGTATAACTTCTACTGTGAATGGTCTCAATAAAGTCCCAAGTCACAATACAGCCTTCTAATTCTGGTAGTGAAACAAATGGTAAAAATGCTAAACAAGGACCACGACCTTGTACACTATCTAACATAGTTTGATATTTCAGATTACTTGTAAAGATAAACTTTTGTTGTTCGTTTAATTGTAAGTAATCGTTTCTATCTTTCTGTAAAGATACTTCTTCAGGTCTCCAAAAATACCCTAATTGTTGTTGGTTCAGTTTGTCAAAGATAGGATATTTCATATCGTCATATCTTTGTACTTGCAATTCAGGACCAAAAAACATTGGTTGTTTGGTAAAGTCCAAATTCTTTTCTTTGTTCAGCACACTTCTCATTCGTTTTCCTCTTTCAGTTCATAAAAAAATTTATCATCATCACCTGCTGTCCACTTCTCTTCACTCTCAACTGAAAACTCAGTAGTGGATACTTTAAAGTCTGGAAACTTTAGTTCACTTGGCGTCAATGACTTGTCAAAGAACAATACTCTATTGTTCGGTTGGGCTGCAAAATGCCCGTTTTCCAGTTTTAAAATATTGAAAGATTTATGTTGACTTGGTATTTCACTATAAGTCACATTTCTTTCTAAGTTAGTAGAGTTACAATTATCTATAGTAAACATATACCAACCCTTGTACCATTTTTTAGTAGGCGATAGATACTTTACTCTATTGCCTGTCATTATAGTCTTCTCTACAATTGCAATATCGTAACTAAAACAATCCCACAACTGTAATTCTGTCAAAGGTATATCACCTTCGAAATCTTTTTTCCACACAAAAGCAGAAATTGGTAACTTGTCATATAAAGCACCATACTCAGGTAAGTATGTTTCAAAATACAATGCTCTGCCTTGTATAGACTTTGCCGTTACCCAAACACCTTCAACTAGTTCACCGTGACCTTTTTGGCCATCATAAAGGTATTCTTTTTTGACAAACACATCTATATGAGGCGTATTTACACATAAAAATGCCATAACGCTCCCTTAGATTGTGCAACTGTCACAAGCTTCATCATCTTGTAAGTCAGTTGCTTGTTTAACTTCTTCTACATTGTCTTTCCAACCAACTGGATGAGATGGTTCGTCAATATCTTTCTTAGCGTCATATGTGTTCTGATAGTATGAAGTTTTCCAACCATACTTGTAAGTATTCAATAGGTCTTGTGCCATAACAGACACAGGCACCTGATTGTCTTCATAATGTTCAGGATTATATGACCAGTTACCAGAAATAGCTTGGTCAAAGTATTTCTGCATTACTGCAACGATATTTATATATCCTTCATTATTAGGCATATCCCACAATAAAGTGTAATTATTCTTTAATGTTTGATACTGAGGTACAATTTGTTTCAGTGTACCTTTCTTTGATTTTTTCACACTTAAATAGTCCCTAGGTGGTTCAATGCCGTTTGTAGCATTAGAAACCACACTAGAGGATTCGGATGGCATTTGGGCTGTGAGTGTGCTATGTCGTAGCCCATGTTTTGCAATATCTTTCCTTAGATGCTCCCAATCGTATTTGAAATTTGGTTTCACCAACTCATCTACTTCTTTTTTGTAAGTATCAATAGGAAGAATACCATCGGAATATTTGGTTCTGTTAAAGTATTCACAAGGTCCTTTTTCTTCAGCAAGTTCATTTGAAGCGGCCAATAAGTAATATTGGAATGCTTCTGTTAATTCATCTACAAGTTTTAATGCATCTTTATCACCATATTTAACTTTGTGTTTTGCTAGATAATGTGCAAGACCAATATAACCAATACCTAAACTTCTTCGTGCCTTTGTAGATACTTCGGCAGCCTTAACTGGATATTTTTGATGGTCAATAATCTCATCTAAACTTCTTACTGCAAGTTCACATAGAGGTTCTAATTCTTCTATGTTACTAATTTTACCAACATTAATTGCTGATAGAATACACAATGCAATCTCACCCTCACCATCAATGTGTTGAATAGGGTCAGTAGGTAGTGTAATTTCCTGGCATAAGTTTGACATATAAACTCTATCTTTAAAACTAGAATGAGTATTACAGTGGTCAATATTCATAATATAGATACGACCAGTTTCAGCTCTTTCTTTTAACATAGAGAAAATTAACTCTTGTGCTGATACTTTCTTTTTACTTACACTTGTTTTTCTTTCTGCAATTTCATACAGTTCATCAAACTTATCAGTACCCCAAGCTTCATACAATTCAGGTACTTCGTGTGGTGAAAATAAAGTTATATCTTCATCATTAATAAATCTTTCGTAAAACAGTTTAGATAACTGAATAGAGTAATCTAATTTTCTTACTCGGTTGTCTTCCGTTCCTTTGTTGTTTTTAAGGACCAAAATGTCTTCAATTTCTTTATGCCAAATTGGGAAATGAACCGTAGCGGAGCCTCCACGAACACCATTTTGAGTACAGCACTTAACTGTTGCCTCGAATTTTTTGAGAAACGGTATAACTCCTGTGTGTTGTACCTCGCCTCCTCTAATTCTGGAATTGATGCCCCTAATCCGACCTGCGTTAATACCAATTCCAGCCCTTTGTGCAACATAATTGCCAATAGCCATATCACTACTGAAAATAGATGGAAGAGTATCATCAACATCAACAAGCACACAACTAGCATACTGGCGAATAGGTGTTCTAACACCAGCCATAACCGGGGTAGGAATGTTGATTTTAAACCTTGAAATTGCGTCATAATATTTTTTAACATATGTCATTCTTTGGCCATTTTTGTAGTCTTTGAAAATAGTAGCCGCAATTAACATATACATAAACTGAGGCGTTTCAAAAACTTGACCATTGCTCCTATCTTGTACTAAGTATTTGTCAATAACTTGTCTTAACCCAGCGTAAGTGAAATCATAATCTCTTTCGTGGTTAATCCAGTTTTCCATTCTGTCGAAATCTTTTTTGTCATACCATTTTAAGATTTCGGGGTCATACACACCTTTATCTACACCTGTTTTTACATGGTCATAGATATGTGGGTGGTCCCATAATTTACCCATAACTTGTTTTCTCAAACTAAACAATAAAAGTCTAGCCGCTACAAATTGGTAATTAGGGTGTTCTAAAGAAATTAAATCGGATGCCGACTTAATTAAAATCTGTTGAATTTCATCTGTTGTAATACCATCATAAAATTGTAGTCCTGAATTCATCTCAACCTGAGATGCTGATACACCAGAAATATCTTCACAAGCATACTCTACCATCTCGTGTATCTTTTCAATGTTAAGAGGTTCTTTTCCTCGTCCGCCTCGTTTGACTACTTGCAATTCACTATTTTCTACCATATTTCCTCCTAACACTTCTTATAGTAACTTAATTTTGTTAATGCTTCTAATTTGGCAAAGGTGTTGGTACTTATAATATCACTAACTTCCTCTTTGCTCATTCCTGATTTAATCATATCATTTACATCTTTGGATTGTATATGTTCTGGCCATATCACAATATTAAAATCTTTTTCTATCACATCATACATTCTTTTAATTATCTCTTTATTTCTTGGTTCGTTATCAAATATATATGTTATTTGTTCAGCAGGAACACGGTCAAAAAACATATCTGCACCACCCATTGCCAAACAATTATCAATAAACAAACTATCAATAGGACCCTCTACAATATTAATAGGCAATTGTAGATTGACACGCTCAAGGCCATAAATCTTGCGCTTGCTTTCTTTTAGTTTAATTGTTAAGTATTTTGGTTGTTCTTTACCAAATGCACGACCTTGAAAAGCAAATAATTTGCCGTCATAATCGTAAAAAGGTATAATCAACCTTGGATGGTCTTGTTTAATAAAAGGAAAAGTTTGAGGCTTAACCTTGTTAACAAACTCCATAAACTTATCGCAAAGATATAACTTGTCATAATGTTCTTCAGGTATCTTTCTGTCTTGTACATATTCAAGCACAGGATGATTTTCTGATAACTCACTAACTTTCGTTAATTCATCTAGTAAGTTTGCCTTTGTTTCTTTTTCATCAAACTGAGGTTTGAAATCAAAATTTAACTTAGGCTTTTGCGTGGAAGGGGCTGACCCTTTATATCTTTCCAACAAATACTGGTCGTGTAGTTTAGGGTCTATGAATTTAATAAAATTCGCTAAACTTTGACCTTCGCCACAATTGTGGCATTTGAAGAACATATCGTTCTTCACTCTATAAAAATATGCTCTTGCCTTGGTCTTATTCTTCTTGGAATCTCCACAATGTGGACATCTGAAGTTGTATAGATAGTCGCTTTTTCGTTTAAACTGCGACAATCTGGCAGACATATCATTAATAAATTTTAAATCAATATAACTTGACATAGCACTTTCACTTTATTTAATACTCTAATATACACTAAATCTCTTTAATTGTCAAGCTTGAAAAACTTCCATACTTAAAAAATACCAGAGAATTTTCAGCGCTGTTTTTTCAATAAAACAGCACCAGTCCTGAAGCTACGAAAGCATCTGGATTATATGTGCAAAGTTCTTGGATAGTATGAAGCCTACAACTATGGCACCACCCATAATAATCCATCTGTATTTCTCTAGTATACCAACTCTGGCCCCAATGTCAAGCTTAATTGACTTGATTTCGATAAGTAATCTTTTTTCAACATTTTGTATTTCCTTGTGCAAATCTCTATACACAGTGTCAATTTCGGTAGCTCTTTCTTTTAACTTATCAAATATAATTTCGTCTATCTGTTCCTGTCTACCTATCTTTTCTTCGTGGACAGCTAACATTTGTTTAATAGATGTAGATACATCTGTTAATTTATCAATAGCCACATCTAAGCGATTATTGAGATTATTAACATTCTCTATATCTTTTTTAAGACCTGCAATTTGTACCTTGAGGTCTGTTGTTCCGTTAGTTGTTTCCATTACTCTCTCTTTTTTGATAATATACAATCTCTTTGGGAGACGGATAGAAACGGGCTCAAAATTATAACTTGACTACACACATTGGGTGTACTAAACTATATTACCCGTATATTATTATTTATCAAAATTAGGCAGTCAGTTTAAGTGTTCCGCTTCTTAATTCCCTTTCTCTTTCCATTCGATAGAGTTTGGCCATACATTTTCGCCTTCGTCTATCTTTTTGTTTTCTAATTCGTTGCCATTCTATACAATATAATTCAAATCTGTTTTGTTTTACTCTTCTAAATTGCTTGAATACAAGCTTTCTAAGTTTCCTTAGTTCTAGTTGTGTTAACAAATGTATCTCCTATGTTATTAGAAAACATAATATAAGATTGTATTTACCTCCTTTAATTGATTATTACTCTTTTCCATTCCCATTTAGGGACTGGTGCCCAAAACTCTTTTGGTGTTGTGAATGTTTGTGACCACATTTTATGTGTCACTCTTGTATCATAATATATGTAGGTCGTCCAAACAATGGCTGATGTGATAATCAGACCACATATTAAAAAATATATTTTTTCTTTTGTACTATAAAGTTCATACATCTACCTAGCCTTTCTTACTTACTAGTAGCCATATTAGATAATGGATTTTCTAATGCCTTTTTGATTTGTTCTTCAACTTCTTTTCTAAGTTCTCTTAAATCAGCATCCATTTCTCTTTGTCTATCTTTAGTGGTTCTTTCGACTTGTTCAATAATGCCTTCAACTTTTCTTACATCTTGTTTTAAATCATTTTTAATATCTCTAACATAGTCGTTAGTAGCGGTTGTAGTTTCTTCAATCACCGTTAATCGTTTGTCGAATCCACTTAAATCTGGTGCAACATAACTTTGTATTTGTGCTTTCATATCCAGATAGTCTTTATAAAATGTGAAACCTCCCCACAAAGCACCAACTAAAGAGGACAATACGGTAAGAACAAGAAACATTTTACCGCCTCTTAGTTTTATACCTGCAACTTCTATTTCTGTTGACATAGTTCCTC
>Ga0255761_10003691_pt1 | contig 13848 bp, 14 predicted proteins | sample 071ome_29_FD_179961 | JGI IMG/M metagenome (GOLD analysis project Ga0255761, IMG submission 179961) | Coastal salt marsh microbial communities from the Groves Creek Marsh, Skidaway Island, Georgia - 071407BT metaG (version 2) | ecosystem: Environmental > Aquatic > Marine > Intertidal zone >... | reverse complement strand
ATTGCTCTTACAATTTTTGCTTTCACTTTAATTGCTTTCTTTAATTGAGACAAAGTTATAGTAGAAATGAAACTCACAACAGTTTGATAAGATTTAAATTTTAAATCTTTAATAATTTTTTCACCGACGGTCGGTGTTACAGATAAAAAAACCCAATTACACTGGTCTACAATTTGCTGATTGTTTTTGGCTATTACAATTTTTTTAAACTTTCTTTTTAAACCCTGTGCTATTTTTTTATTTCTTGGAGAGATTATAATTTTTTTATATGAGATTTTTGATTTACATATTCCAGTAATAACTGAAGATGCAATTTTACCTGTACCAATAAAACCTAAATTCATAATTTTTTGGTTACTTTATATTGATTATATTGAATTAATTAACAAAAAAAGATCCTCTAATTCGTAACAATTCTCTGCTTAATTCCTTATTTTCTTTAAATGGCTTTCTGCCATGAAGCCAAAAGTAATTATTTGCAATTATTGAACAACCTACAGGTAGTTTTGTTATTACTTTATTTTTACTTTCCTCCAATGCATCCGATAACCTTTGCAGAAAATTTCCTTGATCCATATTTTTTGGTTCTGGAAATTGATCAATATAAGAAATTTGCGGTCTACCTTTTTCATCTGATGAAAATACTGGATGTTCAACTTTGTAATCTACATTTTTACTTTTTGGAGATCCCCAAATAAAATCTTGTTTACCAACTGGATCATTTGATAAGTCATGACAATGCTCCCAATCATCTAAATGAAGCATGGCCGTTTCTCCACCTTCAACATTTTTTTCTTCTAACTTAGTCATTACCAACCAATCAGTTACCTCTTTTACATAAGTACCATCAGTATGAAGATCCATATTTCTGTATGCTTTTCTTAAGTATGAGTCGCTTGCATCTTCATGTTTTACATGAAACCTAGCATAATATTTTCCTGCCATAGAGTCATGATTGGGAATACCAATTAAGTATGCAACAGCTGTAGACAATTTGACTAAAAATTTATCATTTATTTTTGAAGAAATATTACTTGGACCAATAATGAAGCAACCTGTAGATCTATCTCTTATTATGGAATTCATCAACTTGCTTAGTTTATTTTCTGTTAAATCATCTAAACTCTTAGCAATAGTAAATCTTGTAAATGGTTTTAGTTCTAACGCGGTTAAATCAAACTTATTAAAAGGGAAAATTAATTTTTCGATTATTTCATCATTTAATCTAATATTTAAAATTCTTTTTGATTTTTCGTGCTCCTGTACATCTATGCCAGATATTTTTTCCATAAGAAATTTTAGGTTAACTTAAATAATAAATCAATTTTAATTCAAATAACTTGCTAATACAGCCATACAGACTGCAGAAAAAATTGTTGGATATACATAATTTCTTTTTGAAACAAAAAATACTGCCAGAGACAATATAACAACAGCAAGTCTTATTAAATATCCTGCTTCATTTAAAACTCCAACAGGGAAAATGATTGTTCTTGCTATCAAAGCAGCTAAGGTTGCATAGGCTAAACAATTAAACCATTTAAAGATTTTTGAAGTTTCTTTTATTCCTTGAGAACTTACTGCTCCAAGAAACCTTGATAAAAAAGTTGCAAGCGAAGTAACCAAAATTGCGTAAACTACACTAACTGACATTTATTTCTCCAATAAGATAAGCTGCTGTTCCACCTACTACACCACCTAATAAAATCGACCACTCTGGTGAAAAAAAATAAAAAATTGGTCCTAATATAGCACCCAACAAAACCGATAGTGTAATTTGGATTGTTTTAGATGCTCCAACCATCATGCATAAAAAATAAATAGGATTTAAAATTGCTAAACCCATCATTATTTCTTTATTGAGAAATTCTGAAAAATAAAAACCGATAAAAGTACCTAAGACAGCAACGCTCCATGTCGCACTTCCTATTCCAATCCAATAATCAATTCTATGTTCTTTAGAGATTGATTTGTAATTACTTTTCATAATCAACCAAGCGGACACAGCTATAAAGTGGCATGAAAAGTAATATTTCCATTTTGGTTGATTTTTATGCATCATTAATGGAAATAGAGAGACAGCCATTGGATATAAACGAGCATTTACAAACCAAACTGCTAAAAAAATATTTAACAGTGATGCTCCAACTAATAAAGACTCTGCCATAACCAAAGATCCTGGCAAAGCATAAGTCAACATTGTTGAAAAAATACTTTCCTGAATATTAAATCCTAAATTTTTAAGAAGTGCTCCAATAGCAATAAAACAACATCCTAAAGCAATTGCAGGACTGTCATGTGCTAAAATTGATTTATATCCTTTAAAGAAAATTTTTTTATTAATCATTAACCGCCAAGGAATAGTCTACCGACATCTGGATTTTGCAATAACTCATCTCCTTTGCCGGCAATTGCAGTTTGACCCGATACCAAAACGTATCCTATATCTGCAAACTCTAAACCTTTTTTGGCATTTTGCTCAACTAGAATTATAGTTTTCTTTTCATTCTGTTGAAGGTCTCTCAAAATTTCAAACACCATATCAATGTATCTTGGTTCTAAACCAATTGATGGCTCATCTACCAATAATACAGATGGTTTCATAACTAAAGCTCTAGATATTTCTAATAATCTTCTTTCACCGCCCGATAGTACTTTTGCAGGCTGGTTTCTTCTATTTCTTAATCTTTCATATTTTTCTAAAATTCTTTCTGCTTCTTGAAATGATTCTTCTGTTTTATCTTTAATATATCCACCCATTAATAAGTTTTCTTCGACTGTCATGTCTGGAAAAACTGAATTATCTTGTAAAATGTATGCGATACCAACTGACTTTAGTTTTTCAGCTGGTGTTAGATTAGTAATTTCTTTTCCATCTATTTCTATTTGACCTGAAAAAATATTTGTAAAACCATAAATTGAATGAAGTATTGTAGATTTACCTGCTCCATTTGGGCCAATTAAACATAGTGATTGTGCTTTATTTACAAATAAATCAAAGTTATGCAAAATTTCCATTTTTCCATAACCAGCACTCAAATTTTTAATTGTTAAATGAATTTCATTTGGAGACAGTTTTTTTAAATCTTCTGGTGTTGGAGCTTTACCTAAAACTTCATATTGATTTGACATTATTGAGCTCCTAAATAAGCATCGATAACACGCTTATCATTTTTAATTTCATCTGGAGAACCATTAGCTAACATTTTACCATGAGCTAAACAAAAAATATTCTCTGCTAATTGCATTATTACTCTCATGTTGTGCTCAATAACTAAAAGAGTAATTCCAAAGTCTTGATTTACTTTTATCAATCTATCTATAATTCCATTGATCAAAGTAGGATTTATTCCTGCAGTTGGTTCATCTAATAAAAGCATTTCTGGCTCATTCATTAATGCCATAGCAAGCTCAAGAAGCTTTTGCTGTCCAAAAGATAAATCCCCAGCTCTTAATTTTCTCTTTTGATATAGTCCAACAAAATTTAATAAATTTTCTGCTTTTTCAGTTAATTCCTGCGGGATCTTTGAAAATAGTTTTAATATACTTTCATCGCTACCTTTATGGCTTATAAGCATGTTATCTATACAATTTAATTTTCCATAAATTCTTGTTTGTTGAAAAGTTCTTAATAAACCAAGTTTAGCTATAACTGGTACTGGAAGTTCTGATACTTCCTTACCATTAAATTTAATTGATCCTTGATCGATAGGATAAGTTCCAACAATAGAATTAAACAATGTTGTTTTTCCAGATCCATTCGGACCGATTAATCCCACTATTTTTCCTTTTTCAACAGACATAGAAATATCAACATTAGCTTTTACTCCTCCAAAAGATTTACTAACGTTATTCACTTCAAGAATACTCATTTTATTTCTACCTGTGCCTTTCGGTCTGCTTCATCAACTACTTCTCCAAATCGTTCTGGATATTTTTCTCTTAGCCACCCCATAATTCCTTCTGGGAAATAAATTACAATTACAACAATCAAAACTCCCAAAGCAACATATTGCCAACCCAAAAAGAATGTCCAAAAACCTTCTTTAAATATATGAAATACAGTTGCTCCAATAACTGGTCCCCATAAAGTTCCTTTACCACCTAATATTGCCATTAGAACCATGAACACTCCCATTTCTCTTCCATCGAATGCAACATCAGTTGAGTCGATGTATCCAACTAAGCCACCCATTATTCCACCTGCTAGACCACAGAAGAAAGCAGATATCATCCAACCAATAATTTTATATTTCATTGTTTCTATTCCCATTGCTTCCGCTTTATCCTCATTATCTCTGATTGCATTTAAGATTAATTTAAATCTAGTAGAATAGATTGCTTTGACAGCAACGAATGTAAGAATCAAAACTATGAAACTTAAAAAATAGAAAAATTCTCCTCTAGCTTCTAATCCTCCTACATTAGGAAAAGGTGGAGTAGTAAAACCCTGTCCTGCTCCAATAATTTCAATTCCTCCAGAAATTTCTCCCGCCGCGACACCCAAACCTAATGTACAAATTGCAAAATAATGTCCTCTAAGTCCAAGAATAGAATATCCAATTAAGCCAGCAACAATTGTTGGTACCACGGCGGCAACGACAAGTCCCATAGCCATACCTTGAAAAAATTGAGTTGGCGTATGAACGAAAGTTTTTTCACCACCACTTTCTGTCCATTCAGCTAATGGAAAAAACATTCCTACTTGAACCGAGGCACATAAATACATTCCTAGTCCATAAAATAATATATTCCCAAAAGTGTTATATCCCATCTCTCCACCTTGAATATTCCAAGTAATTGCAAGAACTATTAGTATGCAAAGAATTGACAATTGGACTTTAAAGGCTGGAAATACAAAAGGAGCGGCTAACCCAAAAATTAGTATACCTATGTATAATATTAAATTATTTTTGTTCATATAAGCTCTTGATTTTGTCTCTGAAATTCTGATCTACTGTAAAATAATGGCCATCTTCATCATGAACACTTGAACCTGAAGAATGATATTCATCTAAATGCCTTTTAAATTCATCTATATCAATCTCAACAGATTTCCCCTCGTTATCATTAATTTTAACTTTTCTCATTTTAAATACTCTCTTTTTCTAGAAAGTTTAAATCTTCTGTAAACTAGGATTAAAACCAATAATAAAAAAACTGAACCAATTCTAAATTCTGTTCCTAAAATATAATCTGCAAACTCCTCAAAAACTCCTAATCCCATTCCTGACATTGCAACACCAGGCAAGTTTCCTAATCCTGCTACAATCACAATCATAAAAGATCTAATCGTATATGGTAAACCCATATAAGGATGAATAGTAAATGTTATTGAAATTAATGCTCCAGCAACACCACATAGAGCAGCATTTATTCCAAATGTTGCTGCATAAACTTTTTCTGTATCAACTCCTAAAATCTTTGCAGCTCTTGCATTTTGAGCTGTAGCTCTAATAGCTCGGCCTAGCTTAGATTTTTTCATGTAAATTACTAAACAAATAGCAAATACAATACTTATAAAAGCTGAAAATATTTTTGAATTAGGTAACACAACGTTGTTATCAAACAACATTGTTGTTCCGTAACCAGAGTTTGCAAGTACAACATCTGCACCAAATGCAAAGTTCATTAATTGCATGAACAGAATACTTATCCCAAAAGTCGCTAAAATAGAGATAAATAGATCTCTATCTACTACTTTATTAATTACTAGTTTGTAAATCGCTATACCTACAAAATACATTATAACTGGTGCAACAATTACTCCCCATGCTGGATGAATACCGTAGAGATACATAAAATATGCAATGTATCCTCCTAAAATAACAAGATCACCTTGTGCAATGTTAATTATATTCATCACTCCCCATTGAAGTGCCATTCCATATGCAATCAATGCAAACAAAACTCCAAGAAGAATTCCATCCAAGCAAGCTTGAACTGTTATCATAGGGTATTGAAATACAAGAAAATCCATAAAAAGTATTTTGGTTTATATAAAAAAAAGCCCCCTATGACTAGGGGGCTTCAATATTTTATTTTATCTTTCTGACCACTTAGGCACTGGGTGAATTAACTTAGCTGATGCCCATTTTAATGGAGCAACAACTTTATTTTCACACTTACCAGCGTCATCACACATTACTTGGAAGAGTACCATTGGCTTGTCAACGTTCTGACCACCAGGTGCAAATTTAATATTTCCATAGAATGTTTGCATGTTAGTAGCTGCAAGAGCATCTCTTACTTTCTTTTGATCGAAAGAATTTGCTCTTTCAAATGCATCTTTGAATACCAATAAAGCAGCTGAAGATTCAGCAGATTGGTAAGGTGGATCGTATCCAAACTCTTTCTCAAAGTCTGCAGCGTAAGTCATACCATCTTTAAAGAAGTCATCTTTATAAGTTAGTGACTTATGCCATTGAGAGGCACAAAGTGCATACTGTGAATTTTTACCATGCTGTTTAGATAGCTTGGCTGCATCACAGTGTGTCATAGCTAGCATTGGAACGTCAACTTTCATTTCAGCAATTTGTCTGATTGCAGTTAATGCTCCTTTTGTATGACCTGATACAACAAGCACATCTGGTTTCATTTGTTTTACTTTAACCAAAGTAGCAGCCATATCATTAAGCTCTTTAGGCAATTTATCGTCAATTATGATTTCAGATCCAGTTCTTTCTGCAGCATCTAAAATACCTAATCTAACATCCTGTGAAAAAGCATCTTGTTCAAACGCTTGAGCAATTCTTACTGGTTTTCCACCATTTAACTCAACTGCTGTTTCGATAGCAACATCAAGATATAGGTTAGCTGGAGCTAATACAGCAAATAGATATTTGTAACCTTTTGTAAACAAAGATCTAGATGCACCATTTGCTTCAACCATTGGAACACCATATTTTTCAGTCACTGGCGCAATCGCTTTAGTTAAACCAGAACTGTAAGGGCCAAGCATGAACTCAACACCATCTTGTGAAATCAATCTTTCTGCAAGCTGTGCAGCTCTCTTAGGGTTTGATTCATCATCATAATAAATAATGTCAAACTTATAAGTCTTTCCACCAACTTTAACACCACCCATGCTGTTAATTCTATCAACGGCCATATTGTAACCATTTTGAGTATGAACACCATTTGATGAGTATTTACCAGTTAGGGAAATCGCAGCACCTAAAATAATTTTATCACCAACAACTTTTGCAAAGGATGCTACAGAAGTTGAAAATAGAATTACTAATGCAGAAACAAAACTTAAAATTATTTTATTTAATTTCATTTTATTTCCTCTCTAATTAATTAATTATAAATTGATTAAATAAAGAAATTTAATTTATTGCAAGTGACAATAAAACCGCGTGTAGATCTAATATTGTTGCATTACAACAATAATACAGGCAATAATTACTAGAACACTCGCAGAAATTGTATTAATGGTTTTTGGATTTGCAGTAATCCATTTTATTAATTTTTGTGCAAGTATTGCGTAACCAATCAAGGATAAAAAATCTAAAGCGATATAAGTTGTAATTAAAATTATAAATTGTGCTAATAAATTTGAATTAAAATCAATAAATTGCGGGAAAATAAAAGGAAAAAACATCCAAGCCTTAGGACTTGTGCCAGCAACTAAAAAGCCATCTTTAAAAAAAGATAAGTTACTTTTTTTTATTTCTTCTTGGTTTGAAATACTTTTTGGTCGAGATTTATAAATATCATAAGCTAAATATAATAAATAAATTATACCTATCCATTTAAACACATTCAGTATTGTAGAATTCTCAGAAAAAAAAGATCCAATAACAAAAATAACTAGGGTTGCCTGAATTAAGTTTGCAGTAACGTCACCTAATGCTGACCAAATACATTTACCTACCCCATAATTCATTGAATAAGAGATAATTACAATTCTAGGGGTTCCAGGTGTGATGAATAAAAAAATTATAATTTGAAGGTAAAGAATAAAATCTAGGGGGAGCATAAAAGAAGATAGTCCTTAAAAACCGGGAGCTAAAGATGGCTAAGAAGGACTATCTTATACATAATATCAAAGGCTAAAAAAAATGCATTAATTTTTTTTTTCAAATATAAAGGATTTATGAAAAAAAAAGGTCACATCCCGATTACCCGCGTCAAAAATCCAGAGCCCAAAATGGACGATCCTGATTGGATCATTTGGGCAGCCTGGGCAGATAGGATAACCTTTGAAGAAATCGAAAAAAAAACTGGGAAGAAAGAATCTGATGTAATTAAAATTATGCGAAGATCTTTAAAACCATCTTCTTTTAGATTGTGGAGAAAAAGAGTAAACCAAAAAAGTATAAAACATCGAAAAAAGTTTGAATACTCTAGAAAAAAAATAACTAGTAAAATTAAAAAAGGTGACTATCTATAGCTTATGAAAAAAATTACTATGTATACAGGTCCACTATGTAATTATTGTGAGGCTGCAAAAAGATTATTAGCCAGAAATAATGCTCCCTATAATGAAATTGATATTTCAAAAGTAGATGGTGCAATGGATGAAATGATTAAAAAAGCTAATGGTAAAAGAACTATTCCACAAATTTTTTTTGATGAGCAACATATTGGTGGTTATGATGAAGTTAGAGCTTTAGAAAAAGAAAATAAACTTCAGGATCTTTTAAATAATTAACTCCATTCCTCTAAAGCTAACTGTTTCTTTGCTAATAAACTTAAATCTTCTAACTTAACTCTTCCTTTGTAATTTATTTCATAATCCTCAGCAGAAAAATCTGGTGGGCTTTTACCTTCTAGAAATTTTTTTGATTGTTTTATTGTGTAATCAAGATTTTTTTTACAATAAGGTGTTGCACCAACATAAATAACATTAGAATAATTTTTTCCTGAATGTTTGTCTTCAACAGCATGGATAACATCTGGATGCCACCAAACAGTATCACCTGGTTTCATCTTTGGAATTGAAACTAAACCTTTTAGAAGTAATGAGTGATAATCTTTATTGACAGATAAAGCTCTACCAAGTTTTGATCCGCACAATTCATTTTCAGGAACATCATCTTGCAATGCTCTTGTTAAAACATATGTCATTGCTTTAGCAATTGGTATTAATTGTAAAGTTCCATCGTTAGGACCTTGCTCTGTTAAAGCTGTCCAACCTTGAAAAGTTCTAAAAACATGTGCAACTGCAGGAGACTCGAACTCTATTGTTTTATCCCTATATTTTGCTTCAAATGGATTATATTTTTCAAAGTTGTCAGAAAATATATCTCTATAAATTTTTTGATAATGACTATCAGTCCATCTTTCAATAGATCCAGCATCGCAATGAGGAGAAAGTCCCAAAGTATCATCCCCTGGCTCTCTTCTTCTAACTCTATCTGCATAAGATAATTCTTTATTAGGATCAAAAACCTCATATTCTTCATTTTTATAAACCCAAAGATTATTAAGCCATTTTTTTACTTTAGCCATTTGCTCTGAATGTCTAATTTCTATTTGTGCTTTGGACCAATAAAGGCCGAATATTTGAGGTTTGCCTGATTTAAGATCACTAAAATATTTATCTAGATCAGCTTTCTTCTTTTGATCTTCATAATAATTATTTTCGTCAATATATTTCTCTAATTGAAGATTTAAATTTTCAATAAATTTGTCTTCAAAAACATCTCGGATTATTATACACCCCCTTTTTTTTATATCTTCTATTACTCTTGTTTTGTTTAGATCTATTTCATTAAAACTAATTTCTGGAATTATGGATTTATTGTTTTTTTTGAAATTTAATATTTCTTGTATTTCAGCTTCTATAAACTTTTCAATTTTAGCAAAATTTTCTCTGTAATTTTTTGAGTGATTTCTGAGTTCTTCTTTGACTTTTTTAATATCAATATTTTCGAACATAATATTTAGGTCTTTGGTTTAAAGACTAAACATACTCCATTATTGCAAAATCGCTTTCCTGTAGGTTTGGGCCCATCATCAAATATATGACCATGATGACCTCCACATTTCTTACAATGATATTCAGTTCTTGCGTAGCCTAAATGGTGATCTGTTTTTGTTTCAAACACATCTGGTAGAGACTCATAAAAAGAAGGCCAACCAGAACCACTCTCATATTTTGTTTTTGAATCGAATAATTTTTCACCACAATTTGCACAATGAAAACTTCCTTCTCTTTTTTCATTATTAAGTTCACTAGAACCTGGAAGCTCAGTTCCTTCTTCAAATAAAATTAATTTTTGCTCTGCTGTTAAATTTGGATTTATTTTTTTTGTCATGAGCTTATATATTTAGCACAAGATTGATGTAACATTGAATGTAATTCAACAAGTTTATTGAAATCCTTGTTGTAACCGCCACCCAAAACCCCACAAAATGGTATTCGTCTTGAAAAAAAGTTTTCTACTACTAGCTCATCTCTTAACTGAATGCCCTCGTCAGAGATTTTTAATTTTCCTAATCGGTCATTAAAATGAATATCGACACCAGCAATATAAAAAACAAAATCAAAATTTTCTTGATTTAACTCATTTAAATAATGTTTAAGTGTTTTGATATAAGCATCATCCTCTAAATTATCCTCAAGCTCTACATCTAAGTTACTATTTGATTTTTTTGCTGGATAATTGGTTTTTGAATGCATACTAAATGTAAAAACACTTCTATTATCTTTAAAAATTTCTGAGTTACCATTTCCTTGATGAACATCTAAATCAACGATTAAAATTTTATTAGCTAGACCTCTATTAAGTAAATAATGTGATGCAACCGCAACATCATTAAATACGCAATAACCCGCTCCTTCATCATAGCTCGCATGGTGACTGCCACCTGCAGTATTGCATGAAATACCATAATTGATTGCAAGTTTAGATGCTAAAACAGTACCGCCTGTAGCGACTAAAGATCTTTGTACAACACTATCTACAAGTGGAAATCCAATTTTTTTTACTCCCTCTTTACTTAAAGTTTTATTTTGAATATCTAAAATATAATTTTTTGAATGTGCATAACTTAATGTTTCAAATGAACAAGCTGAAGGTTTGTGAAATTTTTTTACTATTTTATTTTGAATTAAGTAGTTTGCCAATTCGCCAAATTTATTAATAGGAAATTTATGATCATCACCAATTTTAGCAAAATAATCCTCGTGATTAACAACAGGTAGTTCCATTTTTACTCTAGAACTCTTATAGGCTTTCCATTCACGCAAGCCTCTAACCCTTCAATCATTTGATTATAAAAAATACTATAATTTTCAGCTGTAACATAACCAATGTGAGGAGTGAGCAATGCATTTGGTAAAAATCTAAGCTTATTATTTTCAGGTAAAGGTTCTTTTTCATACACATCAATTCCTGCACCAGCAATTACATTAGTTGATAAAGCAATAATTAAATCATCCTCATTTACAATAGGTCCACGAGATGTGTTTATTAAAAAAGCTGTTTTTTTCATTTTATCTAGTTCTTTTAAAGTAATGCAGTCTTTGTATCTTTCACCTCCTTGAACATGAATTGAAAGAACATCAGAATTTGTAATTAAATCTTCTTTACTGCAAGGTAGCACGTCTAATTCTTTACACTTATCTAAGTTTAGATTTTCACTCCAAGCCATTACTTGCATACCAAAAGCTTTTCCAATTTTAGCGACTTCACTGCCTACCCTGCCTAATCCAATTAAACCTAAAATTTTTCCCTTTAATTCTACACCTATAGTTGTTTGCCAATATCCTTGATACATATTATCAAACTCTTCTTTAAAGTTTCTCGCCAGGCCAAGAATTAGTGCCCAAGTTAATTCAGGCGTTGGGTTGATATTTATATCTGTTCCACAAACTATAATTTTTCTTTTCTTAGCAGCCTCTAAATCAATAGATCTATTACGTAATCCACTTGTTATTACAAATTTTAAAACATTTAAATTATCAATTAAATTTTTTGTGATTGGAGTTCTTTCTCTCATTATTAACAAAGCTTCAAAATCAGCTAATTGATCAATTGCATCTGCTTCATCTACAAAAGGTTCGCTAAAAATCTTAAATTCATATTTTCCAGATAGTTTTTCTAAATCTACAAATTGTTGAGCAACATTTTGATAATCATCTAATATAGCGACCTTAAGCATTTTTAACTTTCTTATTTGATAACAATATTCCTGTCATAATAAAACAAGCGCCTAAAATATGATAAAACATAAATTTTTCACTAAAAAAAATCATCGCCATTATTGCGCTCAAAATTGGCATTAGGTGCAAAAAAACACCAGAACGATTAGCACCAATCATAGATATTCCTTTTATCCATAAAATAAAAGATGCCAAACCTGGAAACAAAACTACATAAGATAAAATTAAAATAAAAGGTAATTCTAAATTAATCCTAAAGCCAATTTGATATTCTATAAAATAAACTGGTATCAAAAATATTAAACCAAAAGTAATTACTACTTGAAGTAATGATATTTGAGTTAAATCATATCGTTTTCCCTTTAACAATGTTGAATATAATGCCCATGAAAACATTGCTATCACCATTGTAATATCACCTTTATTGAAATCTAAATTTTTTAATATTTCCAAATTTGCTTTTGTAATAATCACAATTACACCAGCAAAAGAAAACACTACCCCTATAATTTGAAAAATATTTGTCTTTTCAATTTTTAAAATTGAAGAAAACAACATAATCATCACAGGTATAGTTGAAATCATTAAAACTCCACTAATCACCTGAGTAAAATTTAATGAATAATAAACAATTGAATTAAAAACCGTAATACTAGTAACTCCCAAAACAATGAAAAGCTTATAGTTTTTAATTATATAGTTTCTTTTCTCTAATATTTCAGGAATTGTAAAAGGCGCTAAAATTAACCAAGCAAAAAGCCAGCGATAAAAATTTAGTGAAAAAGGTGGAACTTCATAAAAACTTGCAAGTTTACCTACTACAAAATTACCTGCCCAAAAAGTTACGGTTAAAAATAGATATAAATAAGCTAAAAAATTATTATCTTTAGTCACTTAACTAAATCTAAGCGAACTATAAGGTTTTAAATCTAAATTTGTATTTTCGTTCGCTATCATCCCTGAAACAATCTTTCCAGAAATCGGACCTAAAGTCCATCCTAAATGATGATGCCCAAAGCAATAATAAATATTTTTATGATTTTTTGATGGTCCCATAACAGGTAAAAAATCTGGTAAAGTTGGTCTAAATCCTAACCACTCATCCTCATGCTCAGGTAAATCACCAAGCATATATTTGGCATTATTTATCAAATTTTTAACTCTTGATTTAGATAATGGATTATCTAATCCGCCAAATTCTACAGTTCCAACAACTCTTAAACCTTGTTCCATCGGTGTAATTCCAAATCCACGGTTGGAAAATATTACAGGTCTAGTTAGTAAATGATCACAATTTTTAAAATGAACATGATATCCACGCTCTGTGTCTAAAGGTATTTTTTCACCAAGATTATCTGTTAATTTTTTTGAAAAAGCTCCACAAGCTATTACAGCTTTATCAAAAACATAACTTTGAGTTTCGGTTTTAAAAACTGGTTTATCTTTATCAAAACTAATATCTTTAATATTTACTTTGTTAAATTTTCCACCTTTTTGCAAAAATAAATCAAACAATTTTAAAAGAATTCTTTTTGGGTTTCTTGCATGTCTTGCATAAGGATAATAAACGCCTGCATGGTAAAATGGTTTAATGTGTGGTTCAAGATCGTGTATTTCTGCTTTGGTTACTAATTGTTGTTCAACACCTAATTCATCCCTAACTTTAATTTCTAATTCTCTACTTTTTAAATCTTTATCATTCCAGATATAAAGAATTCCTTTGTTTTCAA
>Ga0255761_10003678_pt1 | contig 13873 bp, 9 predicted proteins | sample 071ome_29_FD_179961 | JGI IMG/M metagenome (GOLD analysis project Ga0255761, IMG submission 179961) | Coastal salt marsh microbial communities from the Groves Creek Marsh, Skidaway Island, Georgia - 071407BT metaG (version 2) | ecosystem: Environmental > Aquatic > Marine > Intertidal zone > Salt... | reverse complement strand
AATTAAAATATAATAAACAATACGATGGATTATATGTTGGACTTGAAGACGTGCGTTTATTAACAAATAAATTAGGAATATGTTTTAATGCTAATCGAGGACTATCATATGGAAAGATAATGATTGAAACTGGAACTATTGATATTAAGTCACAAAATACGGATTCATCATTAGTTTATAAAGATGATTTACAGAATGTAGAAAAGAATTGGGTGCTATTCAATACGGTATCGGAACGTGTTAAAGTAATATATAAATGGTATCCTTTAACAATAGGCGAATATATGTTAGATGAAAATGACAAAACCACATTTTTTACTACAAATACCATTGATACACCAGTCATATGTAAACTCATGCGAGGTTCAACAAATGGGGTTACTATTAATAATGAAATATGGTTTATTACACATTATGTAAGTCACGAATCGTTAAGGTATTATTATCATATGTTTGTTGTATTAGACATAGATACCTTTAAAATAAAACGTTATAGCATTCCATTTACTTTTGAAAAGAATCGCATTGAATATACACTTGGTTTTGTTTTTAATGAAAAAACGAATAATTTTATAATTGGCTATAGCACTATGGATAGAACTACAAATTATATGGAAATAGCAAAAGAAAATATTGATAAATTGTTTATGTAATAATTTTATTCAATTTCTGTAACCGTAGCTGTCTTACAACAACCAAAACTACGTCTATGCCATTGTGTAATACCATGTTCTTTAATACCAGACATATGTGCTTTGGTTCCGTAACCTACATTTTTATCAAGACCGTATTTTTCTGATAAAATTGGATATTTTTCACACATTTCTAATACATAATCATCACGAGCAGTCTTTGCTAATATACTTGCGGCTGCAATTGCCATATATTTACCATCTCCTTGTTCTACTGTAACGTGTGGAATTTGTTGATAATCATTAGTACTAGAATCAAAGTGACAATATGGTTTGAAGTAATTACCATCTACTATTGCCATAAACTTTGATGTATTATGTTGAATATTTGTGACTTCATTTACTTTTGTTATAGAATTGCGAATACATTTATGCATACCTTCCATAACACACATTAATATATTTTTATCATCAATTTCATTCGCATCAGCATATTCAATATGCCATACTAGAGCATTTTGTTTGATATATTCAGCAGCTTCACGTAATTTTGTTTTTGATGAGAATTTTTTACTATCTTTAATATTGACACCAGAAAACAATTCTGGATTTTTAGGAAGAACTACAGATGCAATATATACACGTCCAAACATACAACCACGACCTGCTTCATCCATAGATATTTCATACAATTCATCATTATCAGTGTAGAACCGCTCTAATAATGGTGTTTCTTTTTTAACCCGTGTTTTTCTAGGAGTTTCCATCGTTAGTTTAAATAATTATAAAAATAAAGTTTCTATTCAATTTTTCGTCACAAAATATTTTTCGTTATATAGTCTATATATAATGAAGAGTTTCAAATTAACACCTCTAATGATATTTTTAATAATTTTGATTATTTTAGCAATATCAATTTACATGAAGAACTCATACTTTGTAGAAGGTGTTGAGAACATGTTTAATGATAAAGGTCAGTTTAGCGAATTTATATTACCTGAATATTGTCCGAACTCACCTTTGACACAATTAACCGAGACTATTTTCTTCGATAAGAAAAATGGCAATATTGTAGAAGCAGTAGTTGAATGGACGTCTCAGGGTGAACAACAACCTGAATTAACTGAGCTACAAATGAAGCTAAGAAAGATTTTTTCTGACGACCGATGGAACCAATTCCAGATAGAATACGTTTTTCCCAGAAAAGGATATGATGAACTGATATGTAATTCAGAAGGGATGGATGAAGAACAAGTAAAACAACAATTAAAAGAAGATATAAGTAATATTCTACCAAAATTGTCAGCCGAAGACAAAGAGTTTATTACTCTAAATGAAAATCTAATTATAGATCATTTTGCAAGGGAGGTCTTAAACCCTACTTACTCCAAAGATAGGATTGAGGGTGTGCGTAATAAATGTAAATTAGATGCTGCTACTGCTCCTGCTGATGCTACTGCTCCTGCTGATGCTACTGCTACTGCTACTGCTACTGCTCCTGCTACTGCTCCTGTTGATGCTACTGCTGAAGCAATGACTACAATGTATGAAGGACATGAAAATATGGGTTCCCAAACACCTACTTTAAAACAATTATTAATTACTCCTCGCAATGGCGGCGAAAGTTATATTTATGACATTGAAAATACACCAGAATGTGTTAAGAAACCTACACAAGAAAGTTTAAATGATACTATAGATACTACTTGTGGTTGCTGGAGTTATGTAAGTGTAAGTGAATTCGCTCCTGAAACAACCGTATTTTATATGCCTTGGAAAACAGAAACATATTTAGCAATTTATGAGAATTCTGAAGGAAAAATGAATGCGAGAGGTGTATTCCATTTCTCAAAAGAAAAGAACCAAGTTGTAAATATAAATTCAGTTGAAATGACAAATTATATTAACACACAAGATGATAATAATAATAAATATGTAAAAGATGAAAAGTATGGAGATCACGATTTATATCAGGTAGACAAATTTGTATTGTATGATATTCCTACTTCTCACTTGATTGTTCGTAAAGAACATAATACTGGAAGCATCAATATCTATAATGGTAGTGGTGAAACCATATCTCAAGAAAAGGTAAATGAATTATACTCTTCAAATAAAACACATGAGAACCAAGAAAAATTCGCAGAATTGAAAGCTTGGAGTGTTTTAGACGGACAAGGTGAAAATACAATTATTTATATTAAGAACGTTGACAAAACTGTAGTAGCTGTTTGTGGATTCGAATCAAGCACTATGGATTCATTTGTATTGAAAAATGTAAAGAGATTTACTTTGTATGGAATGGATACTTGTGATAAAATCGAAAAGCCTACACCGGCTTGTGATGCTAAAACAGAACCCGCAACAGAACCTGCGACAGAAGAGAAAAAGGAAGAAACAAAGACCACTGAACCAACATCAGAAGATTATATTTTAAAAACACAAATAGTACCTCCAGTATGTCCTTCATGTCCTATGTGTCCTAATGATGTAACATGCACCAACTGTGGTGGAAATGGTGGTTGTGGAACAAAGGACAAAGACGGAAAGTCTATGGTTAAAGATGAACCAAAGAAAGAAGTAGTAAAACAAGTAGTAGATGAGAATGGTAATGTAATATCCGAAACAGTTGGAGAAGTAACTGACCTTGCTCGTGATGCTGCTACCGGTGCTGTTGGCTTAGGTAAAGAAACCGTAGGTGGTGCTCTTGGATTAGGACGTGAAATTGTAGGTGGAACTGTTGGTCTTGGACGTGAAATTGTAGGCGGAGCAACTGGATTAGTTGGTAATATTGCAGGTGGTATTACAGGATTAGTTCGTGATGCCGGAAGTGGTGCTGTAAGTGTATTAACACCTCAACAACAAATGCAACAACAACAAAGACAAGGTGGACGTATGGCTTATCAACAAGTTGGAGGAGCTCAAGGACAGTATTACGGAACAAATAATAACTATACAAGATACGGAGCATTACCCGAAAAACAAAGTAACTTCATTCCCAGAACAGCTGATTTCAGTGCGTTTGCTTAATTAGAATAATATTATAATTGTAAAATATTATTCGTATAAAATGAATTATAAAAATGGGTTTATAGTATATTATAATAAATAATACTATAAATGGAACATATCATTAATAATATTGAATTAAATAATATATTTGAAAGAGGGCATATATCAACTGAAATAAAATCTATATTGAATGATTTTGATAAAAGGTATAATGAGTTAACATACAAAAAAGGAATATATATTTATGGTTCTCCGGGTTCTGGAAAAACAACATTTGTTATGAATTTATTAAAAGAAATGAATTATGATGTTATTAAATATGATGCGGGTGATATACGTAATGCTGGATTAATCAATACGATTACTAGTAATAACATATCAAATAGAAATGTTCTCGATATGATGACAAAAAAAGTGAAGAAAATAGCTATTGTAATGGATGAAATAGATGGGATGAATAATGGCGATAAAGGAGGTATAACAGCATTAATTAAGTTGATACGTCAAAAGAAGACAAAAAAACAAAAGTTAGAACATTCAACAATGAATCCAATTATATGCATAGGAAATTATTGTATAGATAAGAAAATTCGTGAGCTAATGAAAGTGTGTAATACATTTGAAATAAAATTACCTACACAAACCCAAATAAAACAAATACTAACAAATATTATCCCAGATTTGAATAATTCAAATAAAATAAAAAAACTTTTGGATTATATACAATGCGATGTTCGTAAATTGAATTTTATATATGATATTTATAAAAAGAAGCCGGAATTATTAGAAGACGACTCGCTATCTTTAATTTTTCAACAAAAATCAAACAATGAAGATTCTAAACGCATTACACAAACCTTGATAAATAATTATATTCCATTAAATAGCCATAACCGTTTTATGAATGAAACAGAAAGGACTATTGTAGCATTATTATGGCATGAAAATATTGCTGATATGATAGAAAAGTATGATAAGAGTAAATCGGTTCCAATATATGAAAAAATATTGAATAAAATGTGTTATGCTGATTATATTGATAGGATTACTTTTCAGAATCAAATATGGCAATTTAATGAAATGAGTTCTCTAATGAAGACCTTTCATAATAACAAAATATATCACGATAACTTTCCTGAAAATAAAGATAAATTTCAACCAAGTGAAGTTCGTTTTACAAAGGTTTTAACAAAGTATTCAACAGAATACAATAATATGGTGTTTATTTACAATTTATGTCAAGAACTAGACTTGGATAAATATGATTTGATTTCAATGTTTCAAGAAATACGGTTATTACAAAATGACAATAAACTATCATATGCTGAATCTATAAACGAAATTGAAAAAATATTTGAAAATTATAACATTAATAAATTAGATATACAACGCATATATAGATATATAGATAAGAGTGTAAAAAAGGACCAAGTAAATAATGATATTGAAGAGGCAGATTAAATTGATGAAATTACAATAATTTCACCAATTAGCAAAAAATATTTATGATTTATTATTTTCAGTTTTTAATTTTTCATTTTCACTCTGACAAAGACTAAGTTTTTCTTCTAACATTTCATTTCTTAGTGTAAGAGCTTTAATTTGTTGTATAAGTGTTTCATTATCAGTAATATTGGGTAAAGGTGGAGGATTTGATTTATTATTTTTATTCAAATCAATGACCTTTTGTTGTAACAATTGTATAAATCGTTGTTGTTCCTCGTTTCTTTTGGTAAATTCTTGTATTTGTTTTTTCTGTTGTTCTATAATTTGAACGATTTGTTGGCTATTTAGTTGTACTGGTGGACCGCCATTTTGTGACATCATAATAGGTCCATTCATTTTTTGTTGTTCTTCCATTTGTCTTATCATTTCAGCACGTTTTGCTTCAATTTCTTTAATCTGTTTTAAAACATCCGGTTTCATTTCTGGTTTTCCAGGGTCATATTTTTCTAATAAACCATCAATATCCTCCATAAAGAATTTTTTTATATCTTTTTCATTTTCATTTCGAATAAAAGTATCGACAGTTTTGGAAGACTCTTTGAAAAACTGTGGGTCTTGTTTCTGGTCGAACATTTTGCGTTTATCAAATGTATTATGTTCGTGGGAAAATACAAGAATACTCTTCAAAGGGTCTAATTGAACGAACGGAATCGTATATTCTTTTAAAAATGCTTTTTCTTCAGCAAGTGCAGCACCATCTTCATATCTTGTTTGTTCTAACAATTTAGTTCGAAAAGCAAATGTTCCAGCGGTTGCGTGATTTGGACCATATGGTCCACATTGTATCATTTTATCCATTCCTTTAAAATATACGTAAATTTCACTAGAACCAGCACATAACGCATTAGGGTCTGATTGTAAACGTTCTACAGCGTGTGAAACACGATTTGGTGGATAATAATCATCATCATCCATATATACAATTATAGAACCTCTTACGAATTTATGCATATAATTACGCTTTTCACCAAGAAACATTTTTTTTTCAACTTCAAAATACCGGATTTGAGGAATATTAGAATCTACAATTAAATCTTTGATTTTATCCGTTCCATCATCTACGATAATCCATTCTATTCTGTCTTTTGGATAATCTTGATTACGAAAACAAGTAAACATATTTTCAATAAATGGGCGTCGATTGAAAGTAGGCGTACATATACTCACAAAAGGATACTTTTCAAAATATTCTTTATTATTAGGTTTGTTTTTACCCATTCAATTTATAAATATAATATTATTAACTATTTATATTTATAAATCAAAACTAATATATTTTAATAATCAATAGCGTCCTTTTTTAATAATTCACCACAAATATAATCCAATATTTCTTTGTTAAATCTATCAAATGGATGAATACCGAAAGCGGTTAATGGATGAATATCATAAATATTATGCAAGAAATTAACACAAAATTTTGATGGTTCGTCTTGAATTGTATGTGAAGGGGAAGGGTATCCTAATACGGTTAATGCATTTTCAAAAAAGACATCTTCCGGTATAATAAATTCGTTGATAAATAAGTAATTAGGTAAATTATTAGATGCTCTATATTGTATAATATTATCATATGTCACATTATTTATACAGTCAATCATAGCTGATTTTCTTCTATAAGAAAATCCACCACACATCGGGTCATTACCTATTATCGGATTAGCCAAATCAAGTCGTGTTCCATTATTATCATGCAATCTGTATCGTGCACCTAGGTAAGGGTACTTAGTTGGTATTCTATAATCATTATTTATATTAATTATAAAGGAATCAGTTTGAAAAATCAAAATATGTTCCTCTTTTATGTTATTCCAAAATTGAGAACTTTGAAGTAATAAGCTATATGCAGCAGGAGAAATTAAATCATTAATTTCCATATTTATAAATTTATAATTTCCTTTTATCTTTTCTTTTACAGTTTTTTCATTCATATTGCTCCCAAAAATCTGTAAGTTCCATTTATTACCGATTTTACTCATTACTTGTTTTATTATGGGAATAAGATATTCATGATTTCTTGGTTCTACTATAACTGCTACTTGATTGTTATTTTCATTATTATTAATAATAATATCAAGATTTTCATAATATTTGATAAAAGTTTCAAACATGTTAATAATTATATTAATACCAATGTAATTATTTAAATTATTTGAAGAGTTAATTATTTTCCGATTTTTTGTAAATTAGATAATAAATTCACGCCCTTTTTTAACCCATCTTGAAGTTCCTTATTATCATCAACATTTAACTTTTCAGATATGTTTTTTACTGTATCTTGTAAATCTTCTGGTTTTATTGTTTCCTTTATAGTTTCCATTGCGTGTAAAGGGTTCGTAGTTGTAGTAGGTGTTTCTTCATTGGTTGTTGGGTTTGAAGTTTCGTTGTTTTTATCACCTTTTATAATGGATATAATTGTATAGGCTGCTACTATCATTATACCAGCTACTGAAGAAACCATAGTTGTTGATTTTAATGTATTGCTTTTTAGATTTATTCCTGAATCAATTAAAGCGTATAACATCACCATAACAAATCCTAATTGAATACAATTATCATACATGTAATTGAAAATCATTACCATATAGTTTATTACTTTCTCGAAAAAGGATAGTGGCTGACAAGGTGTGTCTCTTCGTTCATTCGGTTTGTATTCATCAAAAAATTTATCAATCAATGTTTTTATTTCTAGTATGCTATGGTCGCCTTTAAAAATGGGTATAGAAAAGAACGTATAAGATATTATAAATGTAAGACATAAACAAGTTGCGAGCGGAACACCCAAGAAGAATAAATACAATGCTATAATGATTTTTTCAAACCAGAAATAAGGGTTCAAAACTTTGAATAATGACCAAAGCCCACCCCCTCCCGGTAGTAAAGATGCTAATGGATTTGATTCTATAAATGTTAATAAGAACATAATCAAAGTAACAAAATAAATAATGATTGTAAGTATACCACTAAAATCAAATTTCGCAATATCTAATAATATGTTTTTAATCAGTTCACCAGAATTATTTGCTAAAAATGTAAATGAAACCAATATAGCCATAAATATCAATATTAACACAATCTTACTCATACCATTTTTATCTATTTTTGAGGTTATAAAATCGGGTAAAATACTTGTGGTAAAAACTATCAGAAAATCAGGAAAAAATAGAGGTATATTTATAAATTTATCTATTAACCAAAATAACGGATTGAATAAAGTATTATGATGAATAAAATTTCTAGGAGTTTTCCATACATTTACTTTTGAACCATTTTCAAATCGAAAAAATGTAATAAACGCCCAATTATATACAGCAATTGATGCTACAATTATTGATAAAATCCAATTAAAATATTTTTTAACATGTTTTACATCAGATTCATTAAATGTATCTCCAGAAAAAGTCTTAGTTAAATGATATATAAAGTTGTCATATTTATCTTTTATTTTTCTATATGTATCTTCTATGATTTCAGCATAGGATCTTGCTTTATAAAGTGTCTTTTTACCACCTTCGTATATATCGTCTGTGTCAGTCCATTCATCATCTTTAAATGATACTATTGGATTTAAATTAAGACCTTCTATTATTGGTTTTTTGTTGTTATTTTCTTCTTCTGGCATTTCATGAATATTAACAAGCGGTTCTATGTTTTTGATATTCATCATTTTTTTCTTTTTCTTCACATTTTTTATTTTATTCTTCATATGTTCCGTTTCAAAATCAAGTATATTCTTTTTCTTATTTACATCACTAAATACTTTATTTCCTTTTACTTGTTCTTTCATTTATATATTATACTATTATTAGTTATAATATACAATTGTATAAAAAATCTATATAATCCGCATTAGAATTATCTAGCATATAACATACCGCAAGAACCATTTATAAATGATAATACATTATAGCGTTCTTCATATAAAGTCAAATTATAGTTATAATCATATAATCTCCAATTTTCTTTACGGAAACCTATTGGATTTCCTTCACCATCACATATGACATCAAACCGTGAATTTATTTCATCTATTGGTGGCACGTAAGTAGTTATTTCTAATTCTATATTTTTAAATTTACTCAAATTAATTGCTCCCGAAGGTTGATATTCAAATGGACTTGTGTCTAAACAGAAATTATAACAATAAATACCTTCTTTTGCTGAACCCTTAGTTCGTGTATATTTTTCTATATAATCATAAATACCACGCGTTAGAATATTTTCACGATAAGCACCGTCTAATTCAATACCCATAGTTTCTAATATATCTTTTCTATTTTCTACTGAAAAATTACCAGTTGTTGATAAACCAGTAACACGTATATCAATTGGGTCTACATTTGGTAACGCACCGCGCATATTAGTATTATTATAAGGAACTATGTCATTGGGTAATGTTCTATAAGGCCAGTTTGTATAATTGTTCCACTCGTTACGCATATTTACATCATTTCTCTGTAGATACCACATCCAACTTGAAACCATTCCTGAAGAAGACTGTAGTTTTAATTTACGTGTTCCGGTTATGTTTTCAAATTTATGGGCGAATACATCTTTCACTAAATACACTTGGTCTTTTCTTGCAAATAATTCTGCTTCTTCTTTTGATAAGAAACAATATGTAGAAATCAAATGAACGTCAGCATTCCAAGTAGAAATTTTATTAGTATAATTATCTGCCGTCAATTCAATTGAAGGGGGAGTTTGTAAAAAACGATACATTTGAAAACGAGATTCGTTGAAATTAGGTCTTATATAAGGAAAATTATATTGTGAATCAAATACATCTCTTACTTGAAATAAATCTTGTATAGGTCTAAATGTAACATTAACATGGAGTTCGTTATATTGAAGTGCTATTAGTGGGAACGCACAAGAACTATTCAAAGTAAACCAAGCATTTATAGGTATGTATAAGTTACGACCACGAATAGATGGTTCAGCACCAGCGGTATGTGGAGTATAAAATGCAGATGGATATGTATTAACACGTCCATTACAATTTGCTGGGTCATTTAGTTCTGGTATATTACCAGTCATTTTGTTAAATAAATCTTTCTTCTCACTGGTAAAATCACGTTCTACAATCATTGATAAGTATTCACCTGTATATTTTTGAAGAGTTAATGAACCACATGTTATTTCTATTTCTTGTATCATTGACGCACCAATATTTTCAATCCATCTAAAATCGTATGGAGCCCAACGACATCCCGTATCACTTCCATTCACTAAATCTGGTATTATATTTTGTCCTTCTTCTCTTATAATTGGTGTTGGTAATGGATGATGTATAGGACTCCATATATCTGGCAAAGTAACAACTATATATGTATCCATCAATAATTCAGCATGTCTTGGTATTTTAAATCGAAATGTAGAAGGTTCAGTTAATCTTAACTCTCTTAAACCATCATAATCAATACGAAATTTTTGAAGACCAAAATTACTATATTTACAATACGTTACTTTAAAAAATGTTTTGCTAGGATTCCCTGTTAAAAATATATTTGCTTGTCCTACAGCGGCTATGTTTAGTAATCCACCTGCCATTATATTATAATTTTATATATAATTACTATTATATTAGTTAGTGGATAATATATTATAATTTATATATATATCAAATATGAATAACATCCAGAGTATTTTATTATTTATTACATTTTGCATTTTAATATATGTTATATATCGTTTTATATGGAAACGTAATATGATTACACGTATTATAAATAAATTACAACGTAAATGTTTACAATCAAATAATCGGTGTAAGAATGATGAATGTAAATGTAATACAATAGAAGGATTTGGTAGTGGAACTCCTGAAAGTGAATATGAAAGTTTAACAGAAGGAAATGAACCAACACAAATTGTATCACTACCTCCAGGTCATTTTTTCATATCAGAAAGAGAATATAACAAACACGTTTTAAAGGATTATATAATTAAATCATCATACAATAGTGCTGTTACAGGAAAACACGTAAATATAGATATGGTGAAGCATTTATTAAATCGTGGTGTAAGATTATTAGATTTTGAAGTCATGTTAATTGATAACGCACCTATGATTACTTATACAGACGATAAAAATTTAGAAAGTATTAATACAGATAACACTTTATTATTAGACAACGTATTTAGTATGATTGTAACCAATGCTTTCGTTCAGCCTACACCTAATGTAAAAGACCCTTTATTTATTCATTTAAGAATAAAATCAAAAGATGACGATAAACGATTATATCGATTAATAGCAAAATCTATAGATTCTACATTAAAGGATAAAATATATTCAGGAAAAATTACAAAGGAAACACCCCTTAGCGAAATAATGGGAAAAATTGTTATTATCGTAGACAAGACTATTACACGCAATTATATTAAAATATCGGAATGTGAAGCAGATGAAAAACATTGTTATGATTTAAAGAATTTTGTAAATTTAGAAAGTGGTTCTGATGATTTATTTTTACATAAATATACCGAATTATTGAATTTAAGTTACGATCATATACGTGTCGAAGACAGATGTTCTTTATGTACTAGTACTGAAAATATGAGATTGGTTACACCAGATTCGATTAATATGAATTCAAAAAACCCCGATATAGATGATTTTATTTTAAATTATGGTTCTCAGTTTGTATTGTATAAATTCTATTCCAAAGATGAAAATTTGGAAAAATATGAAAAGATGTTTGATGATAACAAAGGTGGTATTATTCCTTTAGCATATACAATCGATTATCTTAAAAAGAATAAAAACACATATCAGTAAAGTATTATGGTAAATAATTATATGTTATATTGTATATACTAATGAGTAAATACAATAAAAGAAACAAAACCGTTAAGAAAAAATTTAATGTTAGCATTTGTGATGATAAAATGACATTTAATGATTGTGAAATGGCTATATTACGTCAAGCTATCAAAGATAATGAAAAAATAAAGGGCAGAAAAGTGGTTGGTAATGAAGAAGTTCAGAAAATTATAAAGATAGTTGAAGATTTTATTATTAAGAAGAAATTGGTATGCTATGGTGGAACTGCTATTAATAATATATTACCCGAAGAAGCCCAGTTTTACGATAAAGAAGCTGAAATACCTGATTATGACTTTTTTTCATCTACCGCATTTGACGATGCCAAAGAATTGGCAGATATTTACTATAAAGAAGGATATAATAATGTAGAAGCTAAAGCTGGAATGCATTATGGAACGTATAAAGTATTTGTTAATTTTATACCTATTGCTGATATTACACAGTTAGTAAAACCTTTATTTGATTCTATCAAAAAGGAAGCTATTAAAAAATCTGGTATTCTCTATACACCTCCCAATTATCTTAGAATGTCTATGTATCTTGAATTATCTAGACCTGATGGAGATATTTCACGTTGGGAAAAAGTATTAAAACGTTTGAATTTATTAAACAAGTATTATCCATTAACCGCGAATAACTGTGATATGATTGATTTTCAAAGAAAAATGGATAATAAAATGGAAGATAATGAAAAAATATATTTCATGACGCGTGATTTGTTTATTGATGAAGGACTTGTATTTTTCGGAGGATATGCTTCCTCGCTATATTCAAAATATATAGATGATAGTTTTAAAAGTAAATCTCATAAGATACCCGATTTTGACGTTCTTTCTGAAGACCCTGAAAAAATAGCCTTATTGTTAAAAGAAAAATTAGAAAGCAACGGAATAAAAAACATTAAAATTAAAAATAACGATGCGGTTGGTGAAGTTGTGCCAGAAAATATTGAGATTATTGTTGGTAAGGATGATACGATTGCTATGATACATAAACCAATTGCGTGTCATAGTTATAATGAAATTACTATTGATAATAGAAAAATTAAAGTAGCAACAATTGATACCATAATGAGTTTATATTTATGTTTTATTTATCTAGACAAAGATTTACATTGTATTCGATTATTATGTATGTCTATGTATTTGTTCTCAATTCAAGAGAAAAATAAACTAAATCAAAGAGGTCTTTTAAAAAGATTTACAAATAAATGTTACGGAAAACAAGAAACATTAGAAGATATTCGTTCTGAAAAAACAAATAAATTCAAGGAATTAAAAGCAAAACCAAATTCCAGAGAATATCAAGAGTGGTTTTTAAAATATGCTCCCGGTGAGAAAAAACCTGTCAAAAAACAAACCAAAAAAAATAAAGAAAGCACAAAATCAAAAGGCATTTTTAAAATGTTTGGATTTTAAGCCATACAGCAAAAAAGAGCAGGGATTTTATTTTAATGCGTCAATTCATATGCTATATCCGTTATCAGCAACATTAGCAAAATCGATATCATAAATGATACCATCAAAATGAAAATATCACGAGAAGGTAACAATATCAACGCAAATAAGAAGAGTAACTGAATCATAATAATAATTTGTTGGGTTCTTTAGTAATTGCTATTTTCGATATTCATAAAAAGTTTTCAATTTTATGAATATGTAAGTGGATACAAATTTATAGACTAATCAAAAAGTTTGTAACTTTGGTAACAAAATAATATATGCTACCAAAAATCCAACTTTTAAAAACCAAACCATAAAAATTAAAATTACCATCATCATTATAAATGGATAAAAACGAAAAACGTTTGAATATATATGCATTTATAATGGGAAGTTGAAACATAAAATACAATATACTTACGAATATAGGAACCTGTAAATCTGTCAAA
>Ga0255761_10003672_pt1 | contig 13878 bp, 12 predicted proteins | sample 071ome_29_FD_179961 | JGI IMG/M metagenome (GOLD analysis project Ga0255761, IMG submission 179961) | Coastal salt marsh microbial communities from the Groves Creek Marsh, Skidaway Island, Georgia - 071407BT metaG (version 2) | ecosystem: Environmental > Aquatic > Marine > Intertidal zone >... | reverse complement strand
AAAATTATTTGAGAATGTGTGTATGAAATATACTATTACCTTACCCCACATAGTTTGGGATAAAGGTTGAAAATGTGGTTATTGAATATTTAAGACTTTTCTTTGTAAAACACTTCAATTTTTCTCTGAAGAATTGGAACCACATCTTCAATTTGATCTACTATTTGGATTTGTTCAATATCTTTCTTGTCAATTAATTTCTTTTTTAACTGATTTTCTTTCATCCAATCAATTAAACCTCCCCACATATGTCCTACCAAAATAATTGGTCTTTCTTTAATATGACCGACCTGTATTAGTTGCCATGCATAATACAATTCTAATAAGGTACCAATTCCACCTGGAGCAACAATAATAGCGTTGCTTAGTCTCATAAACTCATCCAATCTAGAAGAAAATTTCTTGTGAAAGAACTTAATATCTAAATGAGAATTAAAATCCGATTCAAATGGTAGATTAATTCTTAATCCAAATGACTTTGATTTCTTGCTGCCTTCTTTTGCACCTGCATTTGCCGCTTCCATTAAACCAGGACCTCCTCCTGTAACAATATCTGCTCCAAGCTGTGCAAGGCTTTTGGCTAACTCATATACACTTTGGTATTCAGGTGTGTTTTTAACAATTCTAGCTGATCCGAAAATGGTAACTCTGTAGTACTCTGTACCAATATCAGTTACCAAATCATCCAAATCAGCAACAATACTGCTCAGCTCTTGAATTTGTTTAGATAATAATTTTCGTACTCTTTCTTGCTTTACCTTCATTGTATTCTAGTTAAAATGTAGAATTGCATAAGCAAGACGAGAACTCCAATGATAGTTCGTATAAACTCCATTAGATGATTGTGCCTATCAAAGAATCTCTCAATTTTATACCATATACTTTTTTCATAACTCATAACATATCCTCATTTTTTTTCGAAACGTAATATAAGAGATTTTAGGATAAAAATTTAAAAATTTTGTAAAGACATACTTCTATATTATACAATTACTCTACTCCACCTTGATTTTGATTTAGGTTGAGAATGCTTATTGGGAAAATTCCCAAACAGCACTATCTCCATCATAATACAATGTCACTTTTAACATGATATCTTTTAGATAAGTAGACTGACTATCAATATCTAAATCAATAACTCCTTTATACTCATTAGAAGATGTTTCAACTAATGAGAAGTTAATAGATTGGATATCATCTATTGGGAAATTGTAAAAATCCGCAATATCCTCAATAATATACTCTTCGTAATATTCTGCAATCTCTGAAGAAGATAGAGGAGTAAAATAAAAGTAGGCTTCCAGGATAAACCATGCTGAAAAAAATAAAATTAAAAATTTGCTATAATTGCTCACTATGAAATATACAAAAAATCATTTGAGAATGTGTGTGAATTGTTATTCCTCTGCTAACCACAAGTCTTATTCCTTTATCATTGCTTGGCAATAATAATAGTTCATACCATAAGCAGCAAATGAAACACCATCAACTAATCTCCAACCCTCACTATGCCACATTTCAACTCTAGTTGCTAATTCTTTACCTGAATCTGCCTCAACAACTTTATACTTCATAACACTCTCCTTTACAGTAGTTCATTTTTTAGTTATTCTTTCATTATAATCACCAAACTTGGATTTGATTGGATTTTTCTTTTCTTGTTCTCTCATTAATTTTTCTCTTTTGACTAACTCACCTCTAAATTGAGTTTCACTATCAACCTCATCGTAGTAATTCTCACTATCTCTTATAATTTTATTATATTTGTTACTCATTTAAAAAATTACAAAAAATTATTTGAGAATGTGTGTGTGAAATATTCTATAGCCCAAATTTTCTTTAAAGACTACTTCTTTGACTTTTTTTCCACAGCTTCTTTTTCTTTTTAGATTTTTTGATTGACTGCATATTATTGGTCGGCTCAAAACCTTCAATGGGATACATTGGTAGTTTTTGATTTAAGAGTTGCTGAATGTCGCTTAATAATTTTTGTTGATCATTACATACAAAAGATATTGCTTTTCCTGATTTTCCAGCTCTGCCAGTTCTACCAATTCTATGAATATAATCTTTTGCAACATTAGGAAGATCAAAATTCACTACTTGATTCATATTTTTAACATCTATTCCTCTTGCTGCTACATCAGTTGCGACCAGTATTTGAATATGGTTCTTCTTGAATTTATATAGAGCTTTTGTTCTATAATTTTGTGTTTTATTGCTATGAATCGCAATTGCTGTAATCTTGGCATTAATGAGTTTTTTTGTAAGCTTATTTGCACCATGCTTTGTTCTAGTAAACACAAGTGCTTGATTCCATTTTTCATTTTTTATCAAATGAATGAGTAATTTTGCTTTGTTGCTTGCATCAACAGGGTGACAATAATGTTCAATATTTTTTCCAGTTTCATTATCTTTAACTACTGATATTTCAATAGGGTTTTTTGAAAATTGTTTAACTAATGATCTGAATGGATCAGAAAATGTAGCAGTAAACATTAAATTTTGTCTATCATTGGGAAGATATTTATCAATTTTCTTTATATCATTTATAAAACCCATATCTAACATTTGATCGGCCTCATCAAGCACCAAAATTTTTATATTGCTAAAATTAATGGCTTTCTGGTGATACAAATCTAACAGTCTACCAGGTGTTGCAACTATAATATCCACACCTTTATTTATAACTTGTTTTTGATTTACATCTGAAACACCTCCGTAGATTGCTACAGATTTTAAGGATAAATATTTACCATACGATTTAATGCTATCATGCACCTGTGCAGCCAATTCTCTAGTTGGGGTTACAATTAGAGCATTTAATTCATGGCTATTCGTTTTATCAAGCTTGTCAGATAAAATTTCTAAAATAGGCAAAGTAAAACATGCTGTTTTTCCAGTACCAGTTTGTGCTGCAGCCATTACATCTTTATTTCTCATTATCGATGATATTGCTGTTTTTTGAATTGGTGTTGGCTCTTTATATCCTTTTTGTTGTAGTGCTTTTAGAATAGGTTCATTTAAACCAATTTGTTTGAAAGACATAATTATTTAACTACCATGTAAGTCGCAATTTACAATAAAGCATAAACTATCATAGTCTTTTATTTTATTTAAAAATGTGTCTGAATAATACTATTACCCTACCCCGTCTTGTTTTTGATTTAGGTTGAGAATTTTGGTTGAAAATTTGAGATTGAAAGTAAGAGTAAGGCTCACGATCAAGCCTATCGGCTTGTCGTTCGTCTATTATTCGTACCACTCGTACCATTACTCGTACCATTTTTTGAAAGTATTTGATGATATATGGTGGGTTATAATACAAGAAAGGCTACCGAAGTAGCCTCTCTATTTTCCCTGTGTAATAGTCAATCTATCTCACAAATATTTAAAGTCGGGGTGGCAGGATTTGAACCTGCGACCCCCTGCTCCCAAAGAACAAGTTATCTCCTCTTTAAAATGTGTAAAGTAAATTTATTCGTTTAAAATTAGTCCCCATTTAAGTCAAGAAGTAGAATAAATCCATCCCAGTCTCCACTACTTGATTGTGTGCTTCCTGTAATAGCAATTCCAGTGCTATTAGATCCAAACTGAATTGAGGTTGCACCTCCAAGCTTATCTTTCTGACTTAAACTAGTAATATCTAAAGTTTTTTCCCATTCTACAGATAAATTATCTGATAGTTTTACCACATTAATATTTGGTGATCCGCTACCACTATCTGTTTGAGCAACAATATAGAAGGAAGTACTAGCACCAACTATTTCTATATAATTAGCATTTCTGTAACCATTTAAATCAAAAGTTCCTTTGATTTGTGCATTGCCTGAAGAATCAATATTGTATCTTGTAAGTTCATTATTATCTGTTACTATCACAAATTCAGCATCAGAGCTGCTGGTTCCAGGTAAATATGCCATTGTATCAATGTCATAACTACTAGTAAATGAAGTAGGGCTATTAGAAATGGAAGAAGATAAATCAACATGCTGAGTGATTGATAAAGCACTTCCACTATCATCAACTTTATAAAACTGTATTGCATTTGAATTAGATATACCAACTCTACTCGTACTAGCTACTAAATAATAGACAGATTCATCGCCATCACCGACTTGGACCATACCTTGTGCTTGTGCCCCATATGTCGAAGATGAATTTGCAACATGACTATCTAATACTTTAAAATAATCCACATTTAATGATGCATCTAGCTTTGCAATAACAGGATATCTATCTTGAAAATTACCACTTTTAGATGTGGTACCAAAAATAAGGAATCCTCCATCAGAAGTAGGATAACTTTGTTTAATATAATCTACCCATCTATAGGTGCTATCTAATGACCCAGATAATTGCTTATATGTGACTCCGCCGCTAGAATCTACTAGCCATAAATAATCACTTCGAGTTGATAGTAAATAATTGCTGGATAGCGATCGTTCGCTAATAGAGAACTGATGAGCGCTATTTGTATAGCTATCACCAGGATCCCCCCATCCACCTAAAGTGGTAGAAATAGTTTCATATGATGAAGCATCTAAGCTTGAATCCGTTCTTAAATGAAACATCTCTTTAGTACCGCCCGATCCATTATCATTTTTATCAAGACTTATTCCAGCAACAATAAATCCTCCAGTTGACTCGTCATACACAATATCATGAAACCATTCATTATAATCTGATGTTAAGTCAGGATAAACTTTCAACGTTCCTACTACTTCTTTAACTGTAACAGTGACAGTTCCTGATTCTGATGAACCAGCTTCAGTAGAATACACAAACTCATCCGTACCAAAAAATCCATTATTAGGAGTATAGGTAGCTATTTTTTTTGTAGCGTCCAATACAACTGAACCATTTGATGGTTGCGTCCATATTTCATAAGTCAAATCTGGCCAAGTATCTCCATCTACATCTTCATACTGTAGAGTAATATCAACACTATTATCTTCTGCTGTTGATGCTGTGAAATCAATTGCTGTTGGTAAATCATCTACAGGATTAACAGTTATAGTAATGGTTGCTTCATTTAAACTCCAATCAGAGCTAGTTGCATTACCTCCAGCAATATGTGACCCTCGATAAGCAAAAGTATCAGTACCATTAAAATTATCGTTGGGAGTATACATCATAAGAATACCAGTATTAGTAGCAGTTCCATTTTGAGGCGGTATTGAAAAATAGATGTCATTCATTGACAAACCATCTGGATTGGTTCCAATATAACTGTCATCAATATTTACTTGTAATTCGTTATCTTCATCGACTTCAAATGCAGCATCTTTAACATAAAATAAATCTAATATTGGATTAACAGTAATTGTAACAGTAGCAATATTGCTATCCAATAATCCGTCATTAGCCTTAAAAGTAAATGTATCAGTTCCATTAAAATTTTCATTTGGATTATAAATGGTAAAGAAAGATGTTAATTCATCTCCAGCAACTAAGGCATCTCCAGCTGGAATGCCTCCGCCTGAATCGTTATAAATATTACCATTTGATGGAGGAGAAATAATACTAAAAGTTAATGCATCGCCATCAACATCTGATCCTCCTTCACTATCTCCTACAATCTTCAGAGTATGTCCAGTCATATCCTCATCAACAGAACTACTAATATCATATGCCACTGGGGCATCAGGAATACTATTTACTGTAATCGTTACAGTTGCAGTATTACTATCCACCGTGCCATCATTAGCAACATAGGTAAAGCTATCTTCTCCATTCCAGTCTTGCGTTGGCTCATAGGTTGCGATTGCTCCATTAATCGCTACAGAACCATTGTTGGTTGCAACCACACTATAGGTTAGGTTATCGCCATCCACATCGGTTCCGTCTAGGGTAATATCTACGCTATTCGAATTACCAAAGGACGATGTCTCTTTTATGTTATTATTAAACAAGATATCATTATCAGCGTCATAGGTAATATCAATTTTAGTATTGTTTCTACTAAATAAATTTTCATCAGTGGATGTAGTCACATCGTTTGCTGTTGGCGCATCATTGACGGGATTAACGGTAATCGTTGCTGTTGCAACATTCATTGTCCTTCCAGTATCATCCGTCGCTTCAAAGGTAAAGGTGTCTGTTCCATTCCAATCTTGGTTTGGGGTATAAGTAACCGTACTCCCATTTAGTGAAGTGGTACCGTTGGATACATCGGTAATAATAGCAAATGAATAACTATCTCCATCGTATTCTTCTGCGGATAAATTTACAGCTACTGCAACATCTTCATCTGTGGTAGTTGCAACATCTAAGGTGTTTGGTTCATCATCTTCTGCTGACACCGTCATGGTGACTGTGGCAATATTACTATCACTTGTGCCGTCGTTTGCCTTATACGTAAAGGTATCAGTTCCGTTAAAGTTTGCATCAGGAGTATAATTGGCCACATTGCCACTTAAAGTAACCGTGGCATTGTTGACTTCTAAAATCGTATAGGTTAAGGATTCACCTTCTGGATCAGAACCTGCAAGTGTTATATTAATGGGGGTATCCTCACCAGTAGATGCTGACATATCATTAGCTACTGGCGGTTTTAAAAATTGGTTAATTTCTGTTTCAAAATCTGGGATGGTTGCTGTAATACCTAATGCAGTAAATCGAGCAGATAAGTTAGAACGAATCTCCGCAAAATCTAATCCTTGAGTATTGGTAATTAACTGCGATTGCAAGCTGGAATCATCTAAGGTTCCATCCGCAGAAAGATCAGTGCTAATATTAGCAAGTAGTTCTGACATTTGCCCAACGGTTTGATCTCCTTGCAGAATAGCAGAAATGGCTAAGAGTTTTGCATTGGCTGCACCGCCTTGACTAATATCAAGTAGCTCTGATTCAGGGACATTCGCTCGGGAATAATCAAAAATAGCTAACACTTCTTCTTGTGCTTGTAGTTTGGCTTGTGCAAAGGTTTTTGGATTATCACCTGACATCAATGTGACCATTCTATTTTTTTCAAGGTGCGTTAGGATATTCACATTTAATGAAGTCTTGCCTGTCAAATTAGATAAAGCAAATAGCGTTAATTGACCAGATGAAATCTCATTTGCAACCTCATTAAAATAATATCCATTTGCTCGTAATTCTACATATGGGGATTCCAACTGCACATTGGCTACTGCAAAACGTCCTGTATTATCCGTAATAGCAGATGAAAAATTCCGTCCTGTTGGACTTAAGGTATTGTTCAGCTCAGCAATGTTAATAGTAGTACCATTGTTGAACGGACCTTTTTGTGCTTGTCCAGTTAAAGAGGTAAGATTTACAACAATAGGTGGTTCTTCAGGGCCTGTTGCTTTATCGCCTCCATCGCTACACGTCCACAACCAACATACACTTAATACTATCCAAAAACGTTTCATTAAAAAAAGCTTAAATAAATTAAAAATCATCAAAGTTGCATTCATCTTGTTTTGTTGAGTAATATGTCTTTTCCAGGATACCATCATTATTTTTCCAAAAATATCCGTAAGTATAACCTTCTCCGCTTTCGATTCTTTCGTCATCTCTTTCAAAACAGTAGCAGCATGTTCCGTTATGCCATGAATTATTTCTAAAATTCATTGCGTGCCAAATAAAAATATCTTTATCTCCATCATTGTCAAAGTCCCAAGCTTGAGTATTGTTTTGCGGACCAAAAAAACCTTCAAATTCAATATTTAAATCTGTGTTATCATATAATTCTAGGTTTCCACTATTATTTTTAAAGTATCTTAACTTAAAAACATTTTCTTGCCCATAAACACCAGGGACATAAACCATCAATAAAATTTCTTTAAAACCATCATTATCAACATCAACAATAGTTAAATCTTGAGCATCATAATTATCAGCATCGAATGGCACTTCAGTTATATTGAAGCTTTCATAATCTGATGTTCCGTATGCAACATATAGAGATGAAGGATTAATTGTTCCTTTTCCATAGGAAACCATATCTATGTAACCATCACTATTTATATCCACATCTCTAAATTGATTTATAGAAAAATTATCAATTGGTAATATTCTCTTTGTAAATGTTCCATCATTATTATTTTGATAAATAATTAAATTGTCAAGAGTTTGGTTGTATTCAGAATTTTGGCCAACAATATCAATATATCCGTCTCTATTAAAGTCAAAGAATTGTATATATCCATTTTGCCAAAAGAATTGTTCTGTTTCATCTATTATTGAAAAATTATAATCATACCCCGAACTTAAACCTACAATAACTGGCCCTGGAGCTGTAGAACCATCAGTATTAGGGTTATCTTTTTGAGGGTTAATAAATAAGTCAGCTATTCCATCATTATTTAAATCTCCATCAGACTGAATTACGCCTTTATCAAGTTCAAAAAAATCTACTTCATCAGTAGTAAAATAATCACTCAAATTATATGTAAATCTAATTTCATAATCCCATTGATTATATATATTATAGTTTCCCTTACTTGCTATTTGGAATACTCCTGAAATTAAATAACCAATCATATCAGGGTCTGCGTCTTGATCGTAATTAAACTGCTTACCCTCCCAATCTACAATTTGTTGATGAAAAGTTGAATCAATGCTCCACATGTCAACAATAAACGGCCAGTCCCTAGGGCCTCTGTCAATGAACAATGGTATCTTCTTTGCCTCACTATATTCTGTTCCATCATAGGCTTTATACGTCAAGCTATCTGCTCCATAAAAGTCCTGGTTAGGGGTATAGGTAAAGGTAGTACCATTTTCAGTAATGGTGCCTTGGGTAGGTACTGCATCTACTTCGAAGGATAGGTTGTCTCCATCGATATCTGTTCCAGTTAAGGTAATAGTAAGTTCAGTGTCTTCCACTCCTTCTACTTCCTGCATATCCTCTACTGCTGGTGCATCATTAATAGGATTAATGGTAATAGAGGCGGTAGCTGTATTTAAGATTGTTTTAGCTGTGGTATCGACTGCTTCAAAGGTAAAAGAGTCTGCACCAAAATAGTTTTCATTAGGCGTATAAGTGGCTTTGTCTCCGCTGAGGGTTACTGCTCCATTAGCAGGATTATCTTTAATATTGAAGCTAATAGTGTCCCCATCGTATTCTTCTGCTTCTAAGGTGATTTCTACTGCGTTATCCTCATCCGTGACTGCTGATACGTTCATGGTATTCGGATTATCATCTACTGGTGCAATGGTAATGGTAGCTACACCTGCCGTACTGGTTAAAGTTCCATTGGTTGCAATAAATCCAAAGGTATCCTCCCCATTATAGTTGGCCTTAGGAGTATAGGTTCCAGAAGAACCGCTGGTAGTTAAAGTACCATGTTGCGGCTGAGTTGCTATGCTAAAGGTTAAAGCAAAGTTACCAGGATCGGTTCCTGTCATGGTAAAGGTGGTTGGGGTATCTTCATTGGTAGTAAGGGTGAGGTTGTTTACCGTTGGAGGCTGGGTGGGAACGGTTGGTTCAGTGGGTTTACTACTGCTGGAAGAACAGGTCCAGATCAATACAATACTTAATAGTATTAAAACACGTTTCATATAAAAAGTTACAAAAAATTATTTGAGAATGTGTGTGTGAAATATACTATTACCCTACCCCGCCTTGTTTTTGATTTAGGTTGAGAAATTTGGTTGAGAAATTAAAACTGTGGAATGAATTTAGAACCATTCCATTCCCATCTTAAAGCATAAGGACCGTTTGAAGCGTCCTTGATATCTCTAAATAAATCAATACTTCCATTATTATCTATATCTTGAAGTCTTATTCTAAAAGTTACATCATCCTCACCTGGAGTATCTACATAATGATTCTCAATAAAGTCTGATGTTTTATCTTGGTAATTAAAATCTCCATCGTGAGAGTAAATAACTATTTGACTATCAGTATAATCAAAAGTAACTGTACCAATAATTTCGATATTTCCATCACCATCTAAGTCTCCAAAACAATGATCTATAATTGCAGGAGTAGATGAATAGTTAGAATTTTGTGCTGGTGGCAAAGAAAAACTATTGGATGTATCAAAACTACCACCATTGTTCCAAAAAATCATATTTATGTTATCATTAGGTGATTGAACTCCCCAAAGGTGTCCATCAATGATTAAATCAGGATAATTATCACCATTCAAATCATAAAACTCAGCTTCCCAAAATGTTCTATCTTGACTATCAATAATCGAATAATTTTCAGTAAAATTTCCATTTCCATCATTTTCAAGTAGCACTCCTTCAATATTATCTTGAGATGCACATAGAAAAATATCTAAATCACCATCAAGATCAACATCAGCAGAAGCGCCTCCATGAGTAAAGCCATGATAATGAATATCATCATAAATAATATTTTCGTATGTCCCATCTCCATTACTCATTAAAGAAGACTGATGTTCTATACCAACAGCATGTGTTCCATGTCCAATAAAGAACACATCGGGATAATTATCTCCATTAAAATCACCTATAAGCTCTTTTCTCATAAAAATAGTACCAGTATTATTGTTTATAAGTTCATTAGCTTTGTAAAAAGTATTATCTCCATTGTTTATAAAAAGATCTAATTCTTTTCTGACATTAACTTCACTTGTTTTTCCAAATACAACATCTATATACCCATCACCATTAAAATCTGCCTCTGAAACTCCAAGGTCTTGACCAAGAGATTCATCTCCAAAAGTATCTCTAAAATACCATTGTTCGTACCAATATTCATTGTGTTTCAATTCATAAGAAGACCTATTGTAATTGATATAACGTTTAAAGGTAATATCTACTTTAGCCGTTTCACCATAGTTGGTTCCATCATAAGCGTAATAGGTTAAGCTATCTGCTCCCCAGAAGGAGCTAGACTTGTTAATAGTTAACGTAGTTCCATCAATAGCAGCATTGACATTGACAGGATTATCAACGATATGGAAGGTGATATTATCTCCTTCAACATCGGTTCCAGTTAAGGTAATGGTAATATCTTTATTGTTCCACTCTTCTACTGTGATATCTTCCACTACTGGTGCGTCATTAATTGGGTTGATGGTAATTGATGCTGTTGCAGTATTTAAAATCTTCTTCGCTGTATAGTCCACTGCTTCAAAGGTAAAGCTATCACTTCCAAAGTAATTTTCGTTGGGAGTATACGTTGCTTTATCTCCTGTTAAAGAGACGGTTCCACTGGTTGGATTATCTTTAATGTTAAAGCTAATAGTATCTCCATCGTATTCTTCTGCTTCTAAGGTAATTTCTACTGCGTTATCTTCATCCGTGATGGCACTAACATTCATGGTATTAGGGTCATCATCAACTGCGGTGATGGTTACACTTACTAAGCCAGCAGTACTGGATAAGGCTCCATCACTTGCAATATAGGCAAAGGTATCTGTTCCGTTAAAGTTTTCGTTAGGCGTGTAGGTTCCAGCTGCACCACTTGCTGTTACTACACCATTTTGTGGTTGGGTTGAGATACTAAAGGTTAAGGCTGCGCCTTCTGGATCAGCTCCAGTCATGGTGAACGTCGTTGGAGTATCCTCATTGGTGGTAATACTTAAGTTGTTTACTGTGGGTGGTTGTGGAGCTGGTTCACTCTTGGTTGGTGAAGAGCAGGTCCAGATCAATACAATACTTAATAGTATTAAAACACGTTTCATATAAAAAGTTACAAAAAATTATTTGAGAATGTGTATGTGAAATATACTAGTACCCTACCCCGCCTTGTTTTTGATTTAGGTTGAGAATTTTGGTTGAGAAATTGTATTACCTTTTGTATTACCTTTAATTGTCGTCTAATGACGCTTTATGGATAATCTATGGAATAACAAAGGGCAACCGAAGTTGCCCTTTATTTGTCGTCAATCGAACGTTTTACTGTCTAAGTGGGCGATACTGGATTCGAACCAGTGACCCTCTGCGTGTCGAGAAGATACTCCTTCCTCTATTAAAGCCCATTTTCATGCGATAGTAGTCGCATAGTAGTCATATTTTACGCAGTAAACTGCTCATTTTCCACCTGTTTCAACCATCCCAAGTGCTCATCATTCAAGTACCGTTGCGTTGTATTTAAACTACTATGACGCATCTTAAGTGCTAATAAATATGCATCTTGATGAAGTAAGGATTGATTTGAACAGAAACTATGTCTTAGATCGTGAAACCGATACTGAGATAATCCCGCTTTGTTACATGCCTTCTTAAACTTCTTACTAATAGTCGTTGGATGCAGTCTATGGGCTGGTTTTACCATCATATCATACTCTTCTTTGATATCATCAGGTAAGATAACCTCAGCTACTTTTCCTCCTTTTCCATGCACTTTTAAGCACCATAAGCCATCTTTACTGCTTAGTGAGTGATATAGTCCATTAAAGTGCTCATCATCAGGATTAGTGTTTAATTCACATTTTCTAAGGCCTGTGTAATAACTTACCACTGCATAGGACCTTGATACTTTATCCATATGACCAATTATCTCTTCAAACTCTTCAGGCTTTATCCACGATTGTGTACGAGCTTCTACTTTGATTTGCTTGATGGTAAATGGTAGTGAAGATAGATATCCTACCTCCTGACACCAGCGTAGAAATTGCATCACATTTCTAGAGTAAATGTTGATGGTATTATCCTTGTAAGACCGATTATGTAGCTCTTTTTCAATTTGGATTTTATGTATAGCAGATATTTGTGAAATAGGAAGATCCCCAATCACACTTACTAGCAACGATTGTGCTGCTAAATAGGCATTGATTGTTTGCTGTTTGGTAATTTCTTTATGCAGTTTCTTTGTAGCAATTAATTCCTCAAATCCTTCTGTAATAGTTGGGATTGCTTCTTGATAATTAGGAATTAAATCCTGCCGAGCACAAACTGTATATACTTTAACCTGCCAATCTTCCATGGTGGGAAAATGTTTGGACTGCTTTTCAATCTCCTTGACCTTGTGCAAGAACCTGGTTGCTTCTTTTTTACAACGTACTCCTTTTAAGGTGATGCGGTGTTTACAACCAAATAAGGTGTAAATGATTGACCAGTTGTATTGTTTTAAAATACCATCAACTGTTTTGGTATTTGGTTTTAAATATGCCATGTCATACCTCCTTGTTTGTTGGTATGCGACAAGACATTATATAGACCAAATAACTTAGTGGATTATTGAACATAAAGCAACTCCTTGACCTGTGATTTTTGCTGATTGGTACATTGATGAAATGGTTTTTGAAACAGCATACAGGCATGAACATCTACTACCAAAAAATATGGTTTGCCTGTTCCAGCTAAATACCGAGCCTGTATCGGTAATCCAGCTAACTTTCTATGCAGCGTACGCTTGGAACAGGATAGTAATACCATCAGATCACCGTAGGTATAATAATGCTTAATCATCCATACCTCCAAAATCAGACTTCAGGTTGGAATTAAGACCCGTATTATTACCCCTTTTGGACACAAATTCGTTTTCTATCGCATCAAATTCTAGCTTGGGGTATGAATACCTGAGTAAAGTACGGTTGATGCTTTTTAAAGCGGTTTTTTTGTTGCAAAAGGTTCCACAGAACATCCACTGGTTGGGATCACTGATAGAACATTCGGTAAACTTTGTGCGCTTGCGAAATGATTGAGCTAGTTTTTTATCTCCATGTATATGGATTCTCCAATCACGAGCAAACTGTTTAGAGTTTGGCATTACCTGCCAAACGTATATTTCTAATTTCAACTAATTTTAAATCTCACCCTTTTATATCAATATTCTCAGCGTCAAACGACACTATTTCTCGAAAAGAGATTAATTTTTTGCAAATACATAGCTTTCGAAAAGCTAATTGGCTGGCATATTCATATGGAATTTCTTTCTTTTTTTTTATGTGAGTCAAGCGATAAAATGAAAAAAAAAATTTTGAATCCCCTTCTTATATACTT
>Ga0255761_10003657_pt1 | contig 13903 bp, 13 predicted proteins | sample 071ome_29_FD_179961 | JGI IMG/M metagenome (GOLD analysis project Ga0255761, IMG submission 179961) | Coastal salt marsh microbial communities from the Groves Creek Marsh, Skidaway Island, Georgia - 071407BT metaG (version 2) | ecosystem: Environmental > Aquatic > Marine > Intertidal zone >... | reverse complement strand
TTCAAGCAGTAGCGATTCGGAAACCGAGTCTGGCCGAGATAGTGCTGAAGGAAACGATGAGCAAACCAAGCGGTGGAGGAGTAGCCGAAATATTGAAGATTTCCTTGCTGGCACTGTTAATAACTTTAAAGTTCAGGTGAGTGTTGGTCATGAGAAAAGTTTGCTGGTAGATTGCGCTGTTAACACTAATTCGAAGTTGATATTTGCCAATGTCTGGGTGGCTGGAGACGCCGATTTCTATGAGCTTGTTGCTAATAATGTTGAGTCTCTCGCGTCACGGTTTAAAACTCAGGATCTTAGCCTATTTGGTTATAACATCTATAACAAAGAGCCACCTGTTTATGCGCAACAATCGGGCCTCAACCGGTCAGGTAATATAAATCTAGAAGCGTAGGTAAAGCGTGTACAACATTGAAATTAAGCTGAATAAAGCCGCAAGCATTAAGTACGATAGCCCTGATTCGCCGAAGTTGATTAAATCTGTCTCTGGCGAATATGCCGAAATTATGGTCGAAAGCGCCAAGGAAGTAGGAATCCCCGTCGTGAGGAGTCCGAGCTTAGTAGAAGCGCTTAGCGCTCTTCCTGAGGATACTGAAGTGCCAGAAGAGTTGTTTGAAATGGTTGCTGTTGTATTAAGCTGGGCTTACTGGATTAAGTCCAAGTCTCCAGAGGAAAACCCATAAGACTGAGAGTGATTACTAGAGTAACTATCGCAAATTCTCATATGTATGAGAAGCAGTTTGACGGCCATGATAAATAAGATGGTCAAGGGCCCCTTGAACTGCCTGTAACTGCTTGTCGACCAATATTTGGTTCTTCAATTGCAGAGTACGGCATTTTTCAGCAAGTTCGCTATGCTCTGAAAGTTTTTCTGTGCATGATGCATCGGACTTACTCGCCTTTTGGAACGAAAGTAGTATATCTGTCTTGTTTTTCTGAATTTCAGGTAGTTGCTCGAATGATCTTGCTGACAACATCGAAAATTCCTGCTCCAGTAAACTTTCTAGTAGCTGAAGCCGCTCGAGATAGTTGCTAGGAATTTGGGTATCCACTTCTTGCACCTTTGACCATTGAGTTAGTTATTAATCAGTTTCTCAAGAGGTACGAAGCTCTCCGCCATCTTTTGATTATCCAATGGATATGAGTTGTTGCGGATTGCCTCTTTGATTTGTTCAACCTTTTCTCTGTTAAAAACTGCTTCTTCAGCGCTTTTTCTCGCTTCGGAAGAGATATTTACAGTCGACTGAGGGCTGGTTTTTTTCTCAGTACGATCAACATCTGACTGGCTCGCTTTCGCTGCTTCAGATACATTATCTGAGGAGTTGGTTGTTTTGTTGAACCTAGGTAATTGATTTTTATCAAAATTACCTGAAATAGGGTCTGCCATAATGATTCTCAATGCAGCCAATTAGAGGCTGCTGCTAGTTCCTTCATGAGGGATAATCGACACATCACCGTTCAATATTAATAAAATTTACTTTATTGCGCGATTTTTGCCTGAAACCGTTGCCGTGATAGTTGCTCCGGATTCAGGGTTGGCTAACTTTATCGAATCCCCGATAAAGGCTGACTCGAGGGCGACAACGTCCATTTCTAGTTGAAATGACTCTCGCGTCACAGTTAGTCTGATTTCCTCACCTTTTTTTACGTCTGCTTCACGCCTTGCATCTATATATCGCAAGATACTACCAGGTTGTATTTGAGAAGTTGCCACGCTCCGACCCAAAGCGCTGAGGTCTGACACGGCGCCATCTGGTACGCCGGTTAATATCTCTTGGTGTTTTGTGTTACGGTCCGTGAGAGTTTCTCCCGGTCTGATTAGCGATTCTGCAACCAGGACTCTAATAGGCCGCCCGATGGCGTTTTTTCTGACTATTTCTCCTTTGACCATGGTTACAGAGGCTTTCGAATTTTCTCCGAAAGTATGGTCTGCCGGCAGGGCATTTTCCGACTCTACGGAAGGCGCAGTTGTCTGTTCAAAATTTACCTCGGAAACCGTCATTCCAATTGGAATATATTCGCTTGCTATCCAAACAAGCTGACCTCGCTCCAGCATAGATGCGGTGACTACCGCTCCAGCAGCTGCTGGAACCTTCATAAATACGCCTGACTTTATTAGTGTACTAAGTTCTTCCGGCAAAGAATCATCTGCGTCCAATGCGAAGTCTTCGATCTGTAACTTATGCCCAGCATCAATGTCTTCAGCTAATAACGCTGTAACATTACCGAGGATCATTTCATGCGTATTCCTCCGATCGGCGGCAGATCCATCAACTTCGTATCTAAAGGCTAGTCTCCATTTTGAATCTAGACACTCCACAGTGACTAGATTTTGGGAGGGTTTGTCTTTCTCGAATATCCATTCGCTCGGGCAGGTTGGGATCCTTAGCCTCGAGTCACTCATCTTTATACTAATTTCACTTTCTGATTCACCGATCTTGGCTGCAAGAAATTGGACGGCTGAATGTTCTAAATCAGCTTCGTGATCTAGTCGCGTTTCGATCGTCTCGGCTTGTGTCACAGATAAATTTATCGTGAGAAGCAATAGTGTGTAGCGAGTGAGTTTATCCATGTGTGGAGGATAAGGTAAGGACATTGCGCCGCAAAGAAAAATAAGCGGTTAGTCATTGCCACTTTGCTTCCACATTATCGAAAAATCGTTAGGAGCTGTACTTAGGAGTAAATCATGAAGGGTAGTTATCTACTACTCGGGCCTGTAATTATAAGTAATGACCATTGATTTTTAGTCATTGCTGCTCTTTTTTCAAAAATTGGCACGACCCATGCAGTGTAATCGACACAAAGCGCCGTAGTCATTAATTGATCACCATCTAGGTAGTACTTTTTTTAAGACAAAACGTAATGAGCATACTAGGTAAATATGAATCGTATCTTGGATTTAGCCAGGCAGCATTAGATGTCAAGGCGAGAAGAGTGCAAGTGATATCAGAAAATATTATTAATGCCTCTACTCCAAACTATCGAGCCAAGGACATAAATTTTGGAAAGATACTCGGAGACAGGTTAAAGCAGGCTGAACTAAACAATCATGCTACTGGTAATACCAAAATATCTCCCAGGGAAATACAAGCCTCGACCTTTTACCGCGTCCCATTAAGCCCGAGTGTTGACAACAATACCGTAGAGATCGGGGTAGAACAGGCCAAGTTCGGTCAAGCAACCAGTGACTATCAGGCCTCTTTGCAGTTTTTTGAGGGTAAGGTTTCGTCTCTATTTAAGGCAATACGCGGGGAATAAGAAATGGCCTTGTCTGACATCTTAAACATTGCTGGCTCGGGAATGAACGCCCAGGTTGTGCGCATGAACACCACTGCCTCCAATCTGGCTAATGCTGGTGTTGTTTCAACAACTGAGGATGGTGCTTTCAGGGCTCGTAGACCAGTTTTTGAAGCTATCTTATCGTCGATCTCTGGAGACGCTGCGCAGGGTGGAGTGCGTGTGACTGAGATTGTAGCCGATGGCTCATCGCCAAAGAGGGTCTTTGAGCCCAATAACCCGGCATCAGATGAGGAGGGCTATGTGTACGCGTCCAATGTCAATGAAGTTGCTGAATTAATTGAGATGTTGGACGCAAGTCGTGCCTACCAAAATAATGTTGAAGTAGTTACCGCAACGCGTAATTTGCTTAGCAGTACGCTTGAAGTTTTGAAGACGAGGTAAAAATGTCATTACAAGATCTATCACTCCCGTCTAATTTGCTTACGACTGCACAGTACGAAGAGCAGCAGGCAAAGGCTTTATTTGAGAAGCAAGAAAATTTGGATCGGGATGACTTTCTCATCTTGTTCACGACTCAACTCAAGAACCAAAATCCACTTGATCCCCTAGAGAACGAGGCGTTTGTCGCGCAGCTAGCTCAGTTTTCGAGTCTAGAGTCGATGAAGGGAATGCAACAAACCATGGATGATATGGCGAATGAGTCTAAGTCAGATAAATTCCTGCTCGGTGCCAACCTTCTTGGAAAGACGGTGAGTCTGGAAGGAGGGCGAGTTCTGGCAGGGGGTGGTGACGCTGTCACCCTAAGCGGAATTGTTGATTCGTCACTAACTGATGCTGTCTTTAGAGTGTATGACTCCGAAACAGGCGGCCTTATTCACGAGAGGGAAATCTCGAGGCTAAATGCTGGTGAAGTGAAGTTGGAATGGGACGGCCAAGATAGTGATGGGCAACCATTTCCAGAAGCAACGTATCAGTTTTCGTTGATTGCCAACAAAGGCGATGAAAAAGTTGTTGTTCCACTGGTGTCTCAACAGGTGATCAGCTCGGTAAATTGGGACGCTGACTCCAAAAAATTAAAAATTAAGCTTGATGGAGGGGATGAAATGCCGCTCGATCAACTCAGCACTATTGAAATATAAGTTCGGAGAAATTACATGTCTTTCTATACCTCACTAACTGGATTGAATGCAGCGACAACTGAGCTTGCTGTAACTTCTAACAATATCGCAAACGCCGGAACATCTGGTTTCAAACGCTCAAATGCTGATTTCGGCGATATTTTTGCGACTTCGCCACTGCAAAAAGCATCGAGTGTTGTGGGTGCCGGTGTCGCGCTGAAGGAGGTAGTACAAGAATTTAGTCAGGGCAATATCGAATTCTCCGCCAATTCATTGGATCTCGCGATCACAGGTGACGGATTCTTTGCGCTCAAAACGACCGATGGCGCGAATGTTTACACGCGTAACGGCGGATTTATGCTCAATGAGCAGAACCAGATGGTGAATGCGGCAGGTCAGGCGCTAATGGCGCTTCCGGTTGATTCAACCAATAAGGCTGATTTCAGCGAGCCGCTCAAGGCTATGGCCATACCACGCACAACAGTGGCAGAGTTTTCTCCAACATCTGAGGTCGAGCTGGGGCTTAATCTTCCATCGACTGCTGATCCGATTACTGCGGCTTTCAATCCGAATAAGCCTGAAACTTATCATAAGACAACATCATTCACGGTCTACGGGGCTTCAGGGTCATCTCACCTGACTACCATTTATTACGTTAAGACCGCATCAGCAACTGCTGACAAGCCAACCAACAAGTGGCAGACCTATGTCTATATTGACGACCAACCTGTAGCTCCGGCACTTGTGCAAGCTTCTGATACAGGGGGAGATCAATTCTTCGTCAACAAATATGGTGAGATTAAGACAGCCAGTGAGTTACGAGATCTCCAGCGTACAAGCGAGAACAGTGCTCAGTACCTAATCACAACAGGTACGATTTATAAAAAATATTCGTATGATCAACTCACTTCACCAGCAGCATCCAAGCGCGCAACGGTAGCGACAGAGATAGCGGCTGACTCACTTTATATTGATAACTTGAATCTCACGAATAATCAGGACGGGGTGGACTTCAGTGCTCGCGTCGATGGTGATCTTGTTTTCAGTAGATCTGATCTCACGGACATGTTTTCTGTGAAAGTTGATGGATCTGATCCTATTAGTATTGGACTCGAGCACCTTGCTGGAAAAGATCTCCAGCTTTCCGGCACTCAAATAGCTTTCGAGTTACAAAATCAATTAAACGCACGCTTCGGAGACAACAGTAAATTCGACTTTACTGGAGATGAAAACCCCGGACAAATTAACCTAACTCGCACTGACGAGACAGGAACGATTATAGAGGATTTCTCAATTCAATTGGACGTGGTTGCGCTGTTGAATGCCGATAATTTACTGGACGCCAATAATGAAGCGACTCCCGAAGCAATCGCCTATGCAATTAATAAAGAAATACAGAACAATCCAGATTATGAGGATTGGAAAGATATTAAGGTCGAATATGATGCAGTGAGGCAAGGGTTCCGCTTTGAGCAGACAGACCCAGCAAAACAATACAACCTCTACATCGGCAGTGCAGACGCTGATGCGCAATCAATATTCAAAATAGCTGCCTTTGATGGTGGCGCTGGTGAGTACGGAACCAATGTTGCGCCGGCAGATCAGGATCTAGAGTCCCTTCTTCTGAGAGACGTAATACCTAATGGTTCCACCATTTCAACAAAAAATCAGAGATACGGGCTTAAAGTTGAGTATCAAGATGGCGCTTTTCTTTTCAGCAGTGGCTCGACGGGTGACGCATCGAGCATCGAGATCTCACTAAATACTGAAGTCGTTGGGGAGAACACTGTTCTAACTGCCGCTTCAGAACTCGCGAAGACACTCTTTGGCATGGACGCTACAGCTGAAAGCCCGGTTGTAGGGCAAATCCTTGCTCAAACCTCTGCGGTAAACAATCTTCCTACTTTAAGAGGACAGGGGTCTGAGCCGGCAAAGGTTGTGGGTAATCAGATGGGTGTAGATCCAACCACGAACTTTGCGGTTACTGCTGCGAACAAGAATCTGACTGTGATTGTCGATGGGATTTCTTCGCAAGTTAACGTCGACGAGGGTAACTACTCGATAGGTACATTTACCAAGGAACTACAGACGAAAATAAACCTCATGGCCGATGCTCTTGGTCGGACTGTTAATGGCGTGGTCGTTGGGTTCGATGAATCAAAGAGCGCGATTACGATTACTGGCTCTACAACCGGAACTGAATCTTTTATTCAAATCAACGGGCATTCAGATTGGGGTCTGGAAAATGTTCCAGCCGCTTTCGGAAGTACGTCAACCTATGTGAGCCTGAACCCAGACACTGATGGTGCGAGCGATGTGTACGTTGTTCAGAATCAGGATGGGAGCTGGACTGAAACGACAGACAAGGCTGACTTCAACGAGGACGATATTCCTTTCTGGTCGCCAATCTTCCTAGACAAGGGCGAGCTCACTTTCGATACGAGCGGGTCGCTAGTCTCTCCAGTCGCCGCTTACGCTCTTAACAGTGCGGCAATTACTGGCACCACAGTTAATGTCAATTACAATGGGAGCACCCAATATAACAGCCCATTTGCTGTTCTGAATCAAAACCAGAATGGTGCGCCGGAAGGTGATCTCATCGGTGTAAATATCGGTGATGATGGGCTTGTTGTTGCGAGTTATTCAAATGGCAGCCAGAAGTCTCTTGGTAAGATAATTATTGCAAATTTCAGCAGCCCTCAAGGCCTGCGACAAATTGGTGATTCTAGCTTCTTTGCAACCTCAGATTCTGGTGAGGCCTCTTTCGGCGAGGCCGGTTCTGCTGGATTTGGTACGCTACGCGCAGGCTCTCGTGAGCGCTCGAACGTGGATCTGACAGCCGAACTCGTCGACTTGATCACGGCTCAGAGAAATTTCCAAGCAAATGCTAAAGCAATTGAAACGACTAGTGCGATGACGCAGGCCATCGTAAATATTCGAGCTTAATACAACGGTAGCAAGAAATGGATAGGTCGATATACACAGTACTTGCAGCTGCGACTAGCTCTACTTTTCAGCGTGTGCAGTTGACTAACGACCTCGCTAATCTGAGCACAGTGGGTTACAAGAGAGCGAGCCAGACTCGTCCATCTTCGGCGTTCTTAAACGGGCCGGGCTTTCCGACACGTTTTCAGCCCGTAGTTCAAAGCAGAGTGGAGTTTGTTGAGATAGGAACAGGGCCGTTTCAAGATACGGGCGAAAGTTTGCATGTTGCAATGAATGATAAAACGGTGATGAGCGTGCAAGCGTCAAATGGCGATGTGGCTTTCACACGTAGGGGTGATATGCGGATCTCACCGGACGGTTTCTTAGAGCTCTCAAATGGTTTGCTGGTTCTCGGGGAAGGAGGGGCCCCGATAACCGCTCCCGCTGATTCTCTGATTACGATTGCGTCTGATGGGCAAGTCTTCAGCTCGCTAATTCAGACGCCAAATGTTCCTCCGGTTGCCATCGGCCAATTGGGGCTACGCGATGCCAGTGAGATCAATTTAGTTCGACGAATTGACGGACTTTATGAGGCAGAGGGTTCAAATGGGCAAGGTGGTGATTTTGCGACAGGCCCTAACGCAGTCTCAGTTCAGTCAGGCGCATTAGAGGGGAGCGACGCTAATGCTGTTGACGTTATGGTCAACCTGCTCGACTTTTACCGCTCTTTCGAAACTCAAATGAAGGTTATTAAAAGTATCGAAGAGCTCGATCAAAATGGCTCACAAATGATGCAAGTTAGCTAGGAGAACGAAGATGGACGCAGCCCTATGGGTAGCTAAGACTGGTCTTTCGGCGCAGTCAACAAGAATGACCGTTATCGCCAACAACTTGGCGAACGTCAATACAGTCGGCTTCAAAAAAGACAGAGCTCAATTTGAAGACTTGCTGTACCAAAGAATTGTCCAAGCCGGATCTCAGGCCGATCAGCAGAACGAAACGCCAACAGGATTAATGCTTGGTACGGGTACTCGTGTGGTTTCCACGGAGAAAATACACCGTCAAGGCAATATGATTTCGACTGAAAATGCCTTAGATCTGGCAATCGCCGGGGATGGCTTTTTCCAGGTTCAGCAGGCGGACGGAACAATTGCCTACACCAGGGATGGATCGTTCAAGCTTTCAAACGCAGGCCAATTGGTGACACCGTCTGGCGAGCCTTTGATTCCCGCAATTAATATTCCTCAACAAGCAGCGAGTGTAACTGTTGGCCGTGATGGTACGATTTCTGTTGAATTGGCTGGTGGCGGTGGCGCTGTCCAGATAGGTCAAATTCAGTTGACTAGATTTGTCAATAATTCTGGATTGATGCCAAACGGAAGAAACCTGTTCATCCAGACTAATGCTAGCGGTCAACCGATCGTTGGAGTTCCTGGCCAGCAGGGCGTAGGCATGATAACTCAAGGTGCCCTTGAAGCATCCAACGTGAATGTTGTTGAAGAAATGGTGAACATGATCGAGACGCAGCGAGCATATGAAATCAATTCCAAAGCGATTTCTGCAACGGATGGAATGTTGAGATTTCTGAATAATAATCTTTAGGAATACTAAATGAGTAACAAAATTACCCTCTGCGTTTTACTTGCTGCCCTCGGCGGTTGTCGAGCTGCAACAATTGTGGAAGAAGTTCTTACTGAAGACCGACTTGACGTCACATATCCGCTTGTAGCACCTGAGCAGAACGTGATTAGTGGTTCAATTTTTGATAACGGCGCAAAGTTATATCCTGCGGGCCGGTCCTATTCCACCGGGAATCATCAAGTCGGAGATATAGTTACGGTCATTCTGCAAGAGACGGCGCAGGCTTCACGGTCTTCAGCACTTAGCACCGAGAGAGAAACTGAAAATGGGTTCATTGGCGCAAATCAGGCTGCGGGCCTATTTCCTGGGGGCCAGTTCTTCAATGGAATTGATACTGATGGAGGCGTCATCTCCAGTAATGGGACAGGAAGCGCCGGTCAGTCCGCTTCCTTATATGGGTTTATTTCTGCCAGCGTTGTAGAGGTAATGCCTAATGGTAACCTTATTGTTTTTGGTGAAAAAAGGTTAGCACTAAACGAGGGTTCTGAGGTGATCAGCGTAAGAGGAGTAGTGAGACCTGATGACATCCAGCCGAACAACACGGTTTTATCCAGAAGGCTAGCAGCAGCCGAGTTTTCCTACAGCGGCAATGGCGAGCTAAGAAGGGCAACTCGAACTAGCTGGGGTTCAAAGTTGCTATTCGATATTTGGCCATTTTGAGGCGATTCTGATGAGACAGTATCTCTTTGTTTTTATATTAACAATTTACTCTCCGTTTGTAGTTGCTGAGCGGATAAAGGACCTCGTTGATGTGGCCGGCGTTCGAAGCAATCAGCTAATTGGATATGGTCTGGTGGCTGGTTTGCAAGGGACGGGTGACGGTCAGGACCTGAGAATTACTGGTCAAAGCTTACAATCACTTTTGTCAGGCCTTGGTGTAAGTGTTGATGGGCCGGTATCAGAATTCGATCTCGGAGACAGTCTTGTGAGTTTGGCTACTCAAAATGTCCAACAACCTATACAGACCGACAACCTAGCAGCTGTTCTAGTTACTGCTGAAGTACCACCCTTTGCCAAGCCGGGACAAAAACTTGATGTCAATCTGTCAACTGTTGGAACTGCAGAGAGTCTTCGGGGAGGGAATCTTATTCTTACCGAATTGAGGGGTATTGACGGTGAGGTCTATGCTCTCGCACAAGGTGCGCTTACTGTGACAGGAGTTTCTGTTGATGCAGCTGGATCAAGTGTAGAGATAGGTGTCCCAACATCTGGCCGGATTCCTAATGGGGCGATCTTAGAAAGATTGATCCCGTCGTCCTTCCAACATTCCAGTCAAATCGTTCTAAACGTTCGGAATTCGGATTTCAGTACAGCAACAGCGATTACTAATATCATCAATGAAACTTTTGGTCCCGGGACTGCGCGATCCGTCGATGGCGTATCAATTGCGGTCATTGCTCCCGAAGATTCTAATCAAAAAGTTTCATTCCTCAGCGAGATCGAAAAATTAGAGGTCGATCCTGGCGCACCGGTTGCACGAATCGTGATTAATTCCCGGACTGGGACTGCAGTGATAAACAGTTCCGTAAGGGTCGGGCCTGCTGCTGTTTCACATGGGACTTTGATGGTCAGGGTAACTGCCCTAAATGATGTATCACAGCCCAATCAATTCGGTGCAGGGCAGACTGTGGGAGTAACAAATGCTGACATTCAGGTGTCAGAAGATGACTCTAACATGTTCGTGTTTGAGCCAGGGGTAGAACTACAGGATATTGTAGACGCCATGAATCAGGTCGGGGCTTCCCCCTCTGCTTTAATCGCGATATTAGATGCGCTTAAAAAGGCAGGAAGCCTTAACGCAGAGCTGGTGATTATCTAATGGCAAATCAGGGGTATATTTCAAGCGGATTTGACGTTCAAAGCATTTCAAGTTTGAGAGGTCTGGCTGTTGGTACCAAAAGTCAAAAAAATGAGGCCATAGAAACTATAGCTAAAGAATTTGAATCGCTTTTCTTTAATTTAATTGCGAAGTCCATGAATGAAGCGACAAAGACAATGAATAGCGGCCTATTAGATAACAGGAATATTGAACTGTTTCAGGAGATGATGTTCACAGAAATAAGTCGAGACATGTCGTCTCGAAATGGGCTTGGTGTGGCTGAGTGGCTGAAATCGATTGAGGGGCTCTCTGATGCTGCTTCTACTGTGGATACTTCGGTCTAAGGATGTAGGGTTGAGTCATGACAGACATCCTGAGCATTGGTGCTAGCGCGGCACAACTGTATAGGCAAGCGCTCGCTACCGTAAGTAACAACATAGCTAATCTGAATACAGAGGGCTACTCCAAGCAGACCATTGAGTCGTCTGAAAATACTCCCTCCAAGAGGGGGGTTTACTATCTTGGTACCGGTTCCACGATGGAGCGTACTGGTCGAGCGTATGATCAGTTTGCCGAAGCGAACTTGCGTACTGCGAAGAGCAATCTTGCTAGCCAAGAACCAATCATTAAGCATACCAATAAAATACTGAACTATTTGGGCTCAGAGAATACGAGCCTTTCCTCAGCTTTCGACAAATTTTTCTCTTCACTATCACGTTTGAGCGCTGCTCCTTCCAATGCAACTCTTAAACAGGATTTCTTGGCGAGCTCTGAATATGTTGCCTCTCGATTTGCCGCGACAAGCGCAGAAATAGGTCAAGTTGATATTGATGTAAGAAGTGAATTGGAGTCGGAGCTCAATAAATTAAACGAATACGCCGAAAAACTGGGTGCACTTAATACGAGCTTGGCGAAGCATTCAAAGGAAGCACAGCAACCATCAGCGCTCCTTGACCAGCGTGATTTTCTAATGCTGGAAATGTCGAAGCTCGCGAGACTTAATTTTGTAATTGATGATGCAGGTATCGTCACAGCTGGATTTGAAGGTAGCAGTAAGAATACAGTGTTTGTGGATCGCTTAGGGTCTACTGCGGTCGGCGTTCAGTATGCTCAAGATAGTAGTGGCCAAACCGGAATCGTATTCGATCCATTCGGTGAGTCACTGAATGTCGGAACAGTGCAGGGCGGCTCTCTTGGTGGTCTTATCAATCTGCGTTCCAATATCATTGAGCCCCTGCGTGCCGATGTTGACATCATAGTTTCAACGTTTGTCAGTGAAGCTAACTCCGTCCATCAAGGCGGGTTGACACGAGAAGGGCAAATTAATCAGAAATTATTCACACTCTCACCAATTTACTCCATGACAGAGCCAGATGGTTCGGTTAACTCGGGAGTTCAGATAAGTGCTGACGGAGAACAGGAGTCTACGCGGTCATTAAATATCACTTGGGATGCGAGGAAGAGGTCATGGAACGTATCGGAGGCGGGTGAGCTAACAGAATTAACTCCAAATCTAAATGACCAGTATTCTTTTAGATATAAGGATCTCAGTGTCACTTTCAAGGAGCCGCCACTAGCTGGTCGTGAATACCTAATCTCTTCTAACAGTAGGCCTGCCGACAGTGTAAAGGTTTCTGTACAAAATATAGATCAAATTGCTTCAGCTGACCGGCTGTTAATTGAAGGATCCTCAGGGAACACCTCAGGGGCATTGGCTAAGATAGACTTTGGTTATAGATCAAGTCCTGTGATTCCATCGGAGGCCATTGATCTTTCCAAGCCTCTTGGGGACTTTGGTCAAGTTGATTTTGAGGCTGGGTCAATGGCTCCGGGCATAATAGTTCCGCAGGGGGACTATGACTTCGAGATTGAGCTAGCTGCATCAGTATCCGATGATTTCTCAATTCAAGTCATCACTTCTGAGAAAAATCATTTAGTGGGAAAGGTGCTGACAGCAGCAGAAAAAACTTTTATCGACAACAATAAATTTTTTAATAGCGCTAGTTTGTATGGCAGTGATTATTTGAATAAAACAGGAAATAGTGCGTTCCTGGATAAAGAAATAAAGCTTGGAAACTACAATTCAAATGAATTGACGGTCTCAAGAATACCCTTACAGACTGACTCGGCTGGTAACGGGTCAACTATAATTTCGGCAAATCAATTGACTCTGAATGGGGTTGCACTTGGGCAATTGAACTTGGCAGCAGGCGAGACCTTGTCAGCAAAAAATATTGCTTCTTGGGTTAACGCCCACTCTAATAACACAAACGTTTCAGCGAGTTCTGAAAACAACATAAAGGTGGATCCCAGTCAAATTGACTTCGAAAAATCCCTGTTAATCAACGATGTTGAGATAACTGGCATTAATGCGCTTGCGGATGTTGTTGAACTAGCAGCCAAGATAAATAGCTTCGCGGATCAAACTGATGTTCTCGCGCGAGCGGACGGGGAGGGTGGATTATCTCTGTACAATCGCGGTTCAAATGCTGGTGAGAACATCAGCCTGGGAACTAATGTCGTTGGCCAAGCCACAAATGCATTGGGGTTGGCGAACTCTACATATACTGGCCAAGTACATTATTCTGGTACCAACATTGATTTCTCGTTCGTTGATTATGCAGCAGGAGCGGGTAAGGCATCTGATCTGGCGAAGTTGGGTCTCACGACCAAATTGAGTGGATCTGCCTCAGCCCTCTCAGATATGGCGGTGTCTATTTCTGGGAGTGACGGTTTCTCTTTGAGTGGAAAGATCTCTGTCAGTGGGTCAATTATGAACCCAATTCCAAAGATAGAGGATCCATTAGAAGTCAAATTCACAACGGATACGCGTTTTCAAATAATTGACACAACTACGAACACAGTAATCGCTGAAAGGGATTACGATTTTGATTCGCAAATCATCTTTAATGACCTGAAGATCGCCCTCGATAAGATGCCTGCACAGGGCGACTCTTTCAAGATAACAGCGAATCTTAATTCCGCGGGCGATAATTCTAACCTGCAGCGTCTGTCGCTCATACAAGACGCACAGAAATTAAGTGGGGCAACTCTCCAGCAGGGTTACGAAAGAGCTCTCTCTAAAGTAGGTGCGGTCAACAGTCTGGCGAAGATTTCAGAGGAGGCGCTTGAAGTGGTTTATGAGGACGCCGTCACACTG
>Ga0255761_10003654_pt1 | contig 13910 bp, 24 predicted proteins | sample 071ome_29_FD_179961 | JGI IMG/M metagenome (GOLD analysis project Ga0255761, IMG submission 179961) | Coastal salt marsh microbial communities from the Groves Creek Marsh, Skidaway Island, Georgia - 071407BT metaG (version 2) | ecosystem: Environmental > Aquatic > Marine > Intertidal zone >... | reverse complement strand
TACATATGTTGACAATAATCAGAGAATATCGATGGTAACATCATTAAAGGAGAATAAGACTCATCATATAAATTAATATGGAAGTCACTAGATTCGAAGAAAGGGTAATTAATTGTGCCATCTCCTCGTCTTGTTCGGAAATTATGCCACGCATCTATTTTAGTTGATTTAACCAGATGATTTACAATATAATTGTAATACCTATCTAATGTATCTTCTCTTAATATTCTTCTTATGTTTTCTTGTAGGTTCATATTAATATCCGTCATCATCATAATCTGGGTTATTTTCTCTATCTTCATCATTAACCCTTTCTTTTTCGGCACCATGAAGTTTTGCTAAATATAAATTTTCAATCCAACCTGGTTCATCTTCTTCATGTTCTTCCATATCTTGATAAGAATACAATGTAGTTTTTTTAATGTAATCCATCATTTCTTGCGTTGTTATACCTTCAGGTTTTTGTGGTGGTGGAACACATATGTTACCTATTTTTTGACTTGTAAACATATGAATATGGTCTAAATAAAAATCATTTCTACCAAACTCTTGTTGAATTTCATCTAATTTTGTATCTTCAAACCATTCTTCAATAAGATAAATTAAATAGTTTTTTCTAACTGGAAAAATGTCTCTCATCATATCAACCAAAATAGGATAAATATATAACATTATTTCTTTAACACTTCTTTCACTTGTTGGTCTTTTATCTCTTGGTCCCCAATCAGGGCTTTTATCTTCAAATTCAATGCGTAAGTCTGCGATTTCTCTACCATTTTTACAAAAACTATATCTGAATCCATGATATTTCCAATATTCTTCTTTGTAAATTTCTGTATTTTTAAAATATAGGGTTAACCAATTATAAATTGACTTATCAATTTTTTCATTTGGTTTTGGGAATTTTTTATTAATTTCCTCCTTTAATATTCTTCTTATTGTGGATCTCATATTACTCTCCATTAGTTACTCTATCCTTTATTTCTGTATAAATATAATAATTAAATTCTCCCCATATTTTGTCTATCTCTTTATCTGTTAAACCAAAATGGTTTCTACAATATGTTGGATATCCTCTATACAATGTTCTTGGGGTAATTATATATTCGTTTTCACTTCTTCTATAATAAAAATGATATTGTATGTTGTTATATGGTACATAAAAAGCGTCTCCTTCTACACGCACACCTTTTTTTAAATGTTCCAAAATCTTATCTAAATATTTCTTATTGTCCATTTTCTTTTTTATTTCTTTTATCTAATCCTACACCATTATTATCTTCAAAATAGATAAGGTCTCCCGAATCATTAAACTCACGTTTTATAAACGTTTTATCAGACATTACCATATACGTCCATTCTAAAGGACAATGGTTACTATTATACTCATACCTTATCCAACTCACATTAAGAGGTACATCACCCGCATATAATTGAACATCTTCCTCATATAGTACATTATTGTTTATATGATCTATCACTTGATACTCATCATTCCTAGTATAAACATAAACCCCCACACCAAATATCTCATCGAACACCTCATGCCAATCAAGTTCTGGAACATCATATGCTTTCATGTTTTTTATATATGGTGGTTTAATTCTTTTTGCAACTCCTTTAAGAAACCTTTGATACGCTTCTTCTTCTCTATCTTTTACATTTTCTTTTAATATGGACTTTATGGTAATCTTCATTTTTTTACTATACTAATAAATATTACTATAAAATAAAAAACCCCTACTTTCATAGAGGTTTAAATAATCTTATGTCAGAATAAATTTATTCTATATCCATTTGGGGTATCGGAGTACCAACAGGATAAGGGAAACCTTCCTTAGCTGCGGTAACTGAAGTCATACTATCTCTAACATGTATTGCCTTTCTCAGTGGTACTGCCGCCTCATTAAGTGGTCCATAACATTTTGCTAAAACTATACCATTTTCTGTTGTATCAAATATAACACCAGGCATCGCAAACATATTACTCATACTGGTACTATCATATTTTGTGTTCACAACAAACTTTCTGTTAACAGGATTCATCCATTCCCATTTATCTGTTTGTGGGTTAAATTGTGGTACTGTGTCGTTCTTATCAAAAAACCAAAAGAATGACCATACTGTGTTATCTGTACCATCAGGTGTTTGTGGGTTGTCTTTTACATTAAACTCTCCCCAAGTACCGCCTTCACCATACATCGCTAAGTTAGCGATGGAAGGTCCATCTAATACTGGACAAATTGCACAACCTTCGTCAAATACTCTACCTTGTACCTTAATCTTTCTACCTGTTGGTACCGCACCTGACGCACCACAGAACGCAAATTTACCTTTATGTATCTGTAAAACTTTTTCTACCGATACTTCATCATCTACTACCTTAGTATTATGTGAAAAATGAATAATTCCTACTACCGATAGTGTAATTAAAATTAGTCCTAATACGACTACAAGTCTTTTTTTCATATTTTTATCTTTATATTATTTTATTAATTACAATCTTAATGAATTAAATCTAAAATGTCAAATTCGATTTTACTTTATCTTCTTCATAAACTCTAATTACTTTATCAAATGCGTATCTATATCGATCCCTATGAGATTTATATCTGTGTTTCTCTTGATAATCCATTTTACGTAATTGGGCGTAAAACTCTTCCTTTAAATTATTCTTTTCTAAATCTTCAAAAATTTCATAAATGAAATCATCAAAATGTCCCATAACTTTAATCTAACTTTGTCTTATTAATTTTCTAAGTGTGTCTGTAGAAACTTTTATTATATCTTCACCAAAAGGTCTTAATTGACTTGTTTGTTTAGATGTTGATACAGAATACTTATCTTTGTTTTCATACCATCTACCATCTTTATTGATAAAGATAGGATACCACCCATAAGAACTAACTATATAAGTATTACCAATATATTCTCCATCAGTATTATTCGCTTTAAATGGTATTTTATTTCGAACTAAGTCTCTCGCCTTATAATTCGCACTTCTCAGTCTTAATTTAGAAATATCTTTTCTAATTAATTCATCACCAGTTTCTACATTCTTAAAATTATCTCTTAATAACTGAAACATTTCAAAAGCATCTAATCCTGTTATACCGAAATTTGAATCTAAGAATTTCATAACTTTTATGTAATCTGAATTAGGTTTAAAACCTTGTTTGATAAGATAAGAAATTATTTTTCTATCGTGTTTATCTTTAAAGTCTTCTACTTCTTCTCTTAATATTTTCTTAATGTTTGATCGCATGTTATATAAATATGCTAAAATTTACATATTTCAATACCAAACAAAAAATATTTTAATGCGAATTATAAATCATCGACACACCATATAGGTGTTCTTTCCCCAACATAAGATCCTCTAACATTAAAATCAAAATATTCTACTGCCTCTTCTTCATCCATATCTTTGGAAAGTATCTCTATACATTTAGTCACAGAATATATTAATCTCATACTATTACTGTCTACACCAATAATCGCATCATTAAATCCATCGGCAATTAGGAATTCATCCTCTGGGAACCACTCAACTATTTTATCTAACATAATTACTTTTTTTAGTTATAAGTACTAATCTCAAAGTATCTGAATAAATCAAAGTGTCTTTTGGTATCCAACAACAAAGTTGTCTATAATCATCGTGAACGTGTAAAGATTCCATAATGATAGTATCGACAAATGGTAATGTATATGTTATCATAGTATCATCATCAGACAATACTTCACCATACGCATCACAATTAACATGTTTTGTTGACTTACATCCTATCAACACTAAACTTAATAATCCCACTAATAATAGAATTAAACCCACTTTTAATTTATTCATACTTTTTATTTTTTAATTTATTATAGATTTTCTTTTTCGCTTTATGAAGATTAGATTTGGATGTGCCTTCATTAATAGATAATTTTTGTGCAATTTCTTTGTGTGTCATCTCATCCATATAATACATATTAAAAACTAACCCATATTTCCCTTTCATCTCTTTTGCCAATTTTTTGATGTCTTTTATTTTTTCCAAACGAATATTTTCATATTCATTGTCATATAAATCGTAATCCTCACCCACCATATACTCAGAATACTCAACAACATTTTTTCTAGATCTAATTACATCGATACAATGGTTTTTAGTCATTCTACTAACCCACCCATAAAAAGATCCTTTATTATCATATTTGTTTATAACACCGAACAACTTTATAAAAATGTTTTGAACTGCGTCATCAACAGTATGTGGGTCCTTAAAGTATGTGTTAACGATTCTTTTTATTTTTTCATAATATATGTTAAATAATTCTGTCTGATAAATAGAATCTTTTTCTTTACATTTTTCTACGATAAAATCTAACTCTTTTTTGTTATTTTTCATAATAATACAAATATAAACATTTTTTTTTAATAAACAAATAAACTACTATAATAATTTTTTTAAGGGAAATGCTAATTATCCTATGTTATATTATTAACAAATTTGATATTTTTGTAACATTACTATATATTTATAAGTGTAAACACTTACTTTTTGGTAGGTGGAAATAACAAAACAAGACCAATTATTATGAAAAATTTACTATTGACACTTATTTGTGTAATCGGGATGATTACAATAGGTAAATCACAATGTACAAACGCCACCTATGGACAGTGGCCAACCACAACTTATGTACCAGCAGCAGATGACTCTTGGGAATACATTACCACCGCAGCATACAACGGAGAATACTCTGTAGTATCTGTTGTAAGTGGACAACATTACCAATTCTTAACTTACAAAACACAAAACGGAGAAGCTAGGTATTTAACTATTACTGATGAATTAGACAATCCAATTGTGTTTGGAACGACTACAAATGCATTTGCAGATACAATAGGATGGACTGCTACATTTACAGGTAATATCAAATTCTTTACTCACCTTTCTAGCGCTTGTGATGAAAGCTCTGCAAATAATAAAAAGGCAACAAGAGCTATTAGGGGTGTTGTTTCACCACCAGAAAACGATGAACCATCTGGTGCAATAGAGCTTATATATAACGATCCTGTTGGGTATCAAACATATTCCAATGTCGCCGCAACTAACACAACTACAGAAACCACTCCTACTTGTGCTGCTTATAACGGTGGTGATGTTTGGTTTTATATTGATGTACCTGCAGGCGTTAATGTAATAGAATTTGATACACAGACTGGTGGAATAACGGATGCAGGTATGTCTGTTTATCGAGGGACAATAGGATCTTTAACTGAAATTGAATGTGATGATGATGATGCATTAGATGGGTTAATGCCTTACATTTATCGAGATGATATGTTACCAGGCGAAAGAATATATGTACGAGTTTGGGAATATGGGGGAAATGTTGAAGGTACATTTAACATCCGAGCAAGTGGTCCAGTTACATTACCAGTTGAATTGGTATATTTCGAAGGAAATAAAATGGGTCAAATCAATCATTTGGAATGGATGACTGCATCGGAAGCTAATTCTGATATATTCGAAATTGAATGGAGTACAGATGCTATCGATTGGTGGTTAATTGGTGATGTAAAAGCTGCAGGTAATTCCAATTCAGATAACTACTATTCTTTCACACACGAAGATTTTAGAAGAGGTACATATAATTACTACCGTTTGAAACAAATTGATTATGATGGTAATTTTAAATTATATAATCCAATAGCAATAGATAATAAAATTAAAGAAAAGAAAATAGTTAAATATATAAACTCAATGGGGCAAGAGATAAATCCTCTAAATACGATTGGTCTTGTAATAGAAGTTTACTCTGATGGATCAACATCTAAAGTGATACATTAATCAGAAATCTCACCCCATGCATAACGAGGAGCGCTAAAATGGTTAGCGCTCCAAACGTTTTCAAATCCTCTGTTTTGGTCTTGTGATTTGTATTTTTCATTGGAATCTTGTTAAGTAACAAATAGACGCATCGTTTATTTTGAATACCTCCAACATATCAGTTAATGGATGATACACAAAATAAATTTGGTGTCCTTTTACGTTAGTATATAATCTATCTGTGTTTGGGTCATATTTAGCCCCTATCTTCTTTTTAGGTGTGTCATTATTTGTAATAATCAAATAGTTGTTTACATCGATATCCGATATTTTAATCCTCATTACTGAGTTATTATAAAATGATACTGGTGTAGTTGTTTCCCATTTACCTACAAAGTTTGACATTTGTGCTTTTGTTTCAAAAGATGTTATAAACATCATTAAAAGTATTCCTATTGATATTATTGTTGTTTTCATTATTATTTTATTATTTTAGTTATTAATCCGTTATTCACAATTAAGTACATTCCTGATGGTACGTCATTTAAGTTTACTTCTTTACCATTCATATCATATACTTCTAATTCTCCGTTGTATGCCATTTTAATAGTTGTTGTAACGTCATCTGCTGGTTTGTTTGGTTTATCGTGAGGTTTCCCACCATTTCCATTGTTACCACCTTGTCCTGGATTTGAGTCATCCCATCCATCTTCATCGTTACCATGTCCATTATTACCATCGTCAACTACGTTTGATTCTATAGATAATCTATATGCCATTGACACTGCAAATCCAGCGTTCAATCTACCTGAACCCATAAGACCTACATAATTAGGATTTTGTGTGTCAATGTTAACTGCGGTAAATCTCAACAATGAATCGATTTCTTGATTAGTTATTTCAGGATATGCAGAAACCATAAGTGCTACTGTACCTGTTACAATAGGTGAAGCGAATGATGTTCCACTACCAGTCAAATACCATCCAGGTGCCGCAGTAATTGGGACATCGTATCCTGGTGCCATAATATCAATAGATGAATTATGGTGATGTGTTGTGCTTGGATTACCTATTGTTCTTTCGTGATTATCATTTGGTCCTACTGATGATACTGCAAATACATTATCATAAGCAGCTGGGTAAACTAAGTTATTTGGTCCACCACAAGTCCCACCATTACCGCCAGATGCAACTAAAAATGTACCCCCTTCATAAACCTCATTTAATGCTGCCTGAACATATTGGTTATAGGAACAACTAGATGCCCAACTCATATTGATTACTCTAGCACCTGAATAGTGGGCGGATAATACTTCGTTGTAATTCATTCTATGTAAAGAAAGTGAAGTGTTATAACCTATAGATGATGTACCTATAGAGTTGTTTGTGTTACCAGCAACTAAAGTGGCTACTGCCGTACCATGTCCTTGTGATAGTGTGTTAGAAGAATCGTAGTAAACATACTTACCCACTAACTCTTCGTGATTAACCCAATAGTTTTGATCAGAAACTGCTGCAATTACATTCTCATCTCCAGTTGTAATGTCCCAAGCAGATTGTGCCCCAATTAAATCTAATGCCCAATTGTTTTGGAATGTTGTGTTATAGTCATTTGGTTCTTCTAATACTTCATAGGTTGGTCCATAAACAATTCCTTCTAACCCAGATACTTTGTGAGTTTCGACATACAAATCCACAACATCACAATCACATTCTATTTGATATATTTTTTGTAATTCGGGTTGTCTTGAATTTGAAAGTGGTTTAGTAATCCTCAATTCAAACTGATTAGTTAATTGTTGGAATTGTTCTGATTTTACTACTTCAGTAAAATTTTCTATCTTAGTCCATACATTTGATTGTCCGCTAACATAAGCTGAAAATAACATACTTCCTAAAAGTGTAATAATGTTGATAACTGTGTTTTTCATTTTTTTAAATTTTTATATTTTTATTTTATACTCACATAGATACTACATATAATAAAGAAAACACAACTTTTTGTGGGCGTATGACATCAAAATGTACGTTTGTGTGTATATTATTTTAGTAAAAACACTTAGATAGTCTACATAATTAATATTATTTGACTATTTATTTAATAAGGAACATTCCCCAAACTTTATGGACTTAAAAAAAACAGACACGGCAAACTTTGCACTCAAAATTGGGATAATATTTTTATCCTTCATTACACCGTTTATTATGTTTTTTTCTTATGGGAAGATGCCTTCTATATCATCTTATTGGAATACTCCTTTACAACCTTTATTTATATTGTCAAATGCGTTAACAACATATGTATTTATGGATTTACCTAAATGGAAATTATCTGGGGTGTTTTTGTTTTTACTCACAATATTCTCTTTAGAATATTATAGTGATTTACACGACATTTTTGCGATTATATTCTTTATTGTTAATCTATACCCATTGTATTCTTTACAAAGGTATAGAATTATAATTGTACCTTATTTATTAAGTTGTATATGGTTACCTGATTTATTTTGGTTTGAGGTACACGCAATTACTGTGTTATGTATGTACCACTTAAATCTACTTATTAAAGTTAGGAGTATTACTAAATAAAACCATACTTAGATTTAACTCTATCGGATATTGGAATAGAGTCTCCATTCTCATCTATTCTAACAAATTTAATGTTAGTACTCAGTATGACAGATTGCGTTCCAGAATAGACGTTATGTGATCTCGCTTCTAATTCTAATGTTAAAGATGAATTACCAATATCCAATACTTTACCATAAATTTTTAATAGTTGTCCTTCTTTCGCAGATTTTTTAAATATGCATTCATCTATCTTCACAGTAACCATACGAGGAGAATCACATACTTCCATTGCGTATGCGGCACCCGCAGCGTCCAACCACGCCAAAAGTTTACCACCAAATAAATTCCCATGAAAACCCAAATCAGATTTCTTTATAGGGTGTGTGGATATTAAAACAAAATCAACCATACTTTTCTTTCATTCTTTTATAGTGTGTTCTACAAACTGGTAAATAAGAATCGTTACCACCTATCATAACTTTATCCCCATCAAATATGGGTACATTATCTACCATCCTCATATTCATTGATGCTTTGTCACCATATCGACATACAGTTTTTAACTCTTCAATTTTATCTGCGAGTGTCATTAAATAAATAGAACCCTCAAATGGTTCTCCTTTAAAGTCTGATCTTAAACCATATGTAATAACATTACATTCTAATTCATCTACAATATCTGTAAGTTGCCATACTTGTTCCTTTGTTAAAAATTGTGCCTCATCTATTAATACACACTCAATACCAAAAGAATTTTCAGTTACAAACTGAAATATATTAGTACTTTCATCAAAAACATATGACTCTTTACTGATACCCACTCTAGAACTTATTTTACCCACACCATATCGATCATCTAATCCAGATGTTAATAATAAAACATTTTTGTTAGTTTCTTCATAGTTATATGCAGTCTTTAGTAAGTCTAATGATTTACCTGCACCCATAGTAGAATATCTAAAATAAAGTTTTGCCATATTTTTTTATACAAAGATAAATATTTATATTTATAAAATAAAGTATTTGTGAGTAAAATATCAAAAAAATATAAGGAAGAAGTATTAGATAAATACGGAATTAATATAGACTCTTCAGATAGACTGGCGAAAAAAATAGTTAATAAATATACTACCGTAGATAAAGAGGGTTATCTTAATATTTGTTGGGCGGGTAAATGTCGTAGGACTGCCGTTTGGGTTGATGAGGATTTCTTAATAGATGAATTAAACTATAATTGGAAGAAATTAACCAACCATAAGGGTCTTTATGATCATTTTTTAGATATAATGGTAGACGAATTGGGTTTTGATAGTGACTTTTCGATGATTGTATTTGTTAACTTTGTATTACCAGAAATATATGACGTTTACTTTAAACCACTGGAACCTGATTATATTAACGAATCTTTTCGTAATCATATTGATAATGAAGAAAAACAAAAAAAGTATTTAGAACATATTTATAATGATTTAATTAAGAATACGAAATGGAGAGACGCATCTTTTAGAGATATTGATGTATACGATGGTAAATGTAAAAGTTTACAAGTGGGTATTAATTGGTCGACTTATCCACCATCCTATAGTTACATACCAGTTTGTTTACAAATTTATTTAACTGATACTTGGGGATTAACCTACGAAGAGGTGGAAGAGTTATTTTGGGGTAGATATGATAAACATGTTATTAATATGAAATTAATACGACATCAACCTTATAATTTAATAGAGTCTATGGATAGGAATAAAAAATACGAAATAACAAAAGAAGATTTAAAAAAACTTTTATATCACTACACTGTTGATATGGGTTATGATAAAGAAAGTGCGATAGAAGATTTAAAAGATTTAATCCGTTGGTTTAAAAGTTTACCTAACAAAATAAAATTGTATAGACTGTTGTATTTAAATGATGAGAATGAGATAAACTATGATGAATTAGGTAGTCACTATTCTAACAATAAGAGGGATTTAATTGACAATCATTATAATAAAGGTAGTATTTATGGTGATATGGGTGAAGAAGCTTTTTTAATTACTATTGAGGCACCTAAAAGTAATATTGATTTTATTGAGACACTTACTAACAATATACTTTTCCCAAACGAACAAGAAATTACATTAGAAGATAAAGGAAGGGGTGTTGAATTTATTAAGGTAGAGAAGTTATAACTTTTCCCAAACAACATCAAATAAATAGTATAATGTATATTTAGTGTTGTTATTCGATAAAAACACATATATTTACATCAAATAAATAGTATAATGTTGTTTGGGAAAGAATTATAGTTTTTCCCAAACACCATTATTTAATAACCTAAAAGAACCAACAAACTTTTTATCCCATTGATTTGGGTCAATAATACTTAAGAAGTATGAGTTGTTTTCTTTTTCGTATAAGTGATAGGTTTCACCTAATATTGGTTGGAAATTATATTCTGAAGAATATACTAATTTAGTATAATCGTATTCTTTAACTAAAGACTCATACTCTCTTTTAAGTTCTTCCAATCGACTACCGAAATACTTATCCACCTTTATACCTTCACTCTTATCCACCACAATAGGTTCAAAAGACTGGGAACCAACTGTGGTAGGATAATGTTTTGTATTTGCGTCAAACTTACCCGATTCTTCGTTAAAAACTATGTTATCAGGATATTTCTTTTTCATAGTAGGTGTGGTTTAGACTCCGCCATTCCTGATGGTGTAATCTCCATAACCTCAGACTTCCAATGAAACTCTTTAATGTCCTTAGAACCACTATAAGATAACGCAGACTTTAATCCATCGGTTAATTTATCTAAGATGTATTCGACACTACCTTTAAATGGAATCATTGTAGATTCACCCTCAACGTGTTTAGTAGATTGTTTGTGAGCGGATTTTGTTTCTAAACTTGCAGAACCTCTATATCTTTTATATAAAGAACCATCAGACTTCTCAACAATATTACCAGGGGATTCTTTAGTACCTGCGAGCAACGATCCTAACATTACACAATCTGCACCAACAGATAATGCTTTAGCTATGTCACCACTATTTCTAATTCCACCATCTGCCATAACAGGGACAGAAGAACCTTCAACACAATCAATTATAGATGTTACGTTTGGTACTCCATGACCAGTTTGTATACGAGTCGTACATAATGAGCCACCACCAATACCAACCCTTAAACCATCCGCACCCCATTCACATAAATCTTCCGCAGATTCCTTTGTTGATATATTTCCTGCGATGATGTCTACTGATGTTGGTAATGTTTCTCTTAGTTTATGGATCATATTTTTAACATTAATATGATGTCCATGTGCAACATCTATAAGTATGATATTAACACCACTTAATACTAACCTAACCGCTCTCTCAATATCTACATCATTAACACCTATCGCAGCCATAATTGGTATTTGTTTTATTTCTGAATGCCAATCATCATACATCACACCCCAATGTTCGTACATATGGTTGTTGTTAATATACTCAACAACTTTAGAGACTTGCTCACACTGTTCATCTACAGTCATAAACCTATGTATACAACCAACACCACCTAACTCTACCATCTTTATTGCCATCTTATATTCACAAACAGTATCCATACAGGATGCGACAAAGGGTCTTAATAACCCATATCTTCTACTAACTAAAGTGTTAGTATTAATTGTTCTTCTACTTTTAACTTCTGAATATTTTGGTACTAACAAAATATCGTCATATGTCAATCCTCTTTTCATTTATCTTTGTTTATTTTTTTTCTATCATATACATAGCGAATGTATGTAACAAATACACGAATGTACCCGCCAATATTAAATTCATTATTGCTAGTAAAATTCTACGTTTCATATTTGTTTTTTTTATTTATAATATTTATACATTTTTCATAATCTTCTATCTCTTCAAAATACTCTAATGTAACCGAAGGATCTTCATGGTTAACTGGTAGTAAAAACGAACCATCTTTAGATAATTCTTCATACGTTGTTTCTCCTACCAATAACTTGTAAGAATTTTCATATGCTTCACTCATCTTTGTTTTGGTTTAAAAGTCCTCATCGTAATTAATTTCAATCTTAGCGTATGGGTGTTTAGTGTAAGCGTATCTCATAATCTCGGTTGAAGCTGAGGAATACTTACGATTCATTGTTATACTTATTTCTGTTATACATTCACCTTTATAACATTCATGTTCGAAAGAAGTTATCTTTGCAACAGGTATAGTATCTTCTGTGTAGATAACTCTTTCAGTTACTTTTATCCCCTTTTCTTTAATTTCTTCCTCTGACATTTTTGTGATCTTAATATAAGAATCAAACGCCATTGAAGAAGATTTACAGGCTATTATTGTTAAACATACAAATAACGCCAATACAATGTTTACATACTTTTTCATATCTTCTCTTTTCATTTATCTTTGTTTTGGTTTAGTTTGTCAATTTTTTCTTCGATTTCCAATTGGTTCGCAATAATCAAGGCAAAGGCTATAAACATGGCACCCTGTGTGCCATTAATAGCTTCTGCAAAAAGAATTAAAACTACATAGAATATTGTTAGAAGCGTTCTTCGAAAAAGGTTTTTCATGATTTCTTGTTTTTGTTTTGGTTTAATTATTCCCATATACTATAACATTCGAATTCATCTTCAAATTCTATTATATATGAATCAATATCAGAATTATTATCAAATTCTTCTACAGTTATATTTTCTGATTTACAATATCGTTTAATTGCTTCTTCTTCACTTATGTTTAGGTAACATTTTTGTAAACCTATATAACCTACTGATATTATTTTATTTTTACTCATCTTTGTTTTGGTTTATTGTACTAATGGTGATGGTGGTATCTCATAGTGCTCAGTATCTTTATAACTTAATGCCCATTCATCACTTCCTAGTCCACAGATACTTGGAATCATGTGAGCAAATAATAATTGCATTGGTTTTACAAATACTCCGTCATTACCCTGACAAGTATGTTTTATTTCAACGATAGTATCTTTAGATACGATAATATTCGCTTGGTTTGAAATAGACCATACAGTGCTTCCACCTTTTATAAGTCTTAATTTTCCTACTTTACTCATCTTCGTTTTGGGTTAAATAATTTACACAGTCCTTTTTTCTTTTACTCTTAAAGAGTATAGTTTTGTTTTGTTTAATTTGCCACCATACCCCTATCCATGCATGACATTTTTTTTCAATTATTATCATCTTTGTTTTGGTTTAATAGGATTTGTTGTTCATTGCCACTAATAAATTATTCATACATTCCATTATAGTAGTACCTACGCCATAAGGACATGGTTTAACATTTTCTTCCAACCACTCTTCCAAATGATAATACACCTCTTCTGTATTTACATTTCGTATATGACTAGAATCCTCCTCACAATTAATTGCAACATAGTTATCCCCATATCTTAGTTTTACAAGCGTAAGTGGATAAATGTCTTCCCATTGTTTATATTCTCTTTTACTCATCGTTGTTTTGGTTTAAAGGTTCAGGATC
>Ga0255761_10003645_pt1 | contig 13927 bp, 7 predicted proteins | sample 071ome_29_FD_179961 | JGI IMG/M metagenome (GOLD analysis project Ga0255761, IMG submission 179961) | Coastal salt marsh microbial communities from the Groves Creek Marsh, Skidaway Island, Georgia - 071407BT metaG (version 2) | ecosystem: Environmental > Aquatic > Marine > Intertidal zone > Salt... | reverse complement strand
AGTTTTGCAGTAAAATGAGCAATAGAAGAGTCGACACCATGCTTATCCCAAGTTCTAGTTTCTGAACTCGGTATTGAACTCCTGCTGATCCATCTTAGTTGCTCAGTTTCAACAGGCGTATAGACACGATAACCACTAGGAGTTATAAACGCCAAAGGTCCAAGTCTCTCAGACTCCAATCTGACAATTGAGTGATTGAAAGCATCCAAATAACTGTCATATATCTTTTTGGTTCTTTCTTTATAGGTATTACTGCGAATACCCATCCCATCCCTTTTGGATGCTTGTTGTTCCAATATTTTTCGAAATGCTTGCTGGTGTGAAATTGATCTCCTTTCTAACGCTTGCTGATAACTAGCAGCTTGCTGAGTAAATACTTGGTTCGAAACTTCACCAGGGAATGACATAAAACCTTTAATGTCTTCTAGAAGATAATTTCTAAACTTCACCAATGCATCTGGATATGAGACCAAACCTTTCCAATCAAATATTTCTAGATTCAACTCTGGAAGTTTGCTTGCAGCTAATTCCTTAATGTCTAGTAATGATTGTAGTGCTTCCTTATTCTCCAAAATATTTTTTGACAAACGTTCATACTTATCCCAATATGCTTTCGATTTGCCTTTATCGATTTCATTGGCAGATTTAGACCATTTATTCGCTTGAGATATTTTTGTTTGATGATTTGACAACGGACCAGCAATCTCGATGATAACTCTATCTATTTTATTATCAATGCCATTCCACTCTACGACTTCATCTTCTTCATTCCAAGTTGGATACTGAGCAATATTTTTGAAATTTGTATTTGAAAGTAAATCAGTAATAACTGTTATATCTTCTGGGTCTAATGACATTTTTGCACCAGCGAGAGCACTTGCAAGAACTTTTGATGGGTTCGCAACCTTTGCAATTACTTTTCTATCCCCTGCTTCCAAAATTTGACCATGATCAGCCAATACTTGATACATTGTTGCAAAGCCCATAGGGTCATCATTTAATATCCCTAAAGAACCACCTCTTTGCTCTCTCACTTTCAAGTATATAGGCATACCAGCTTCTCCAACAGCACCAAAAGAGTCTAACTGAGTTTGACCCATTTGCCTCATAAGCTCTGATAATGTCGTAAAATAAACTTGACAAGATAAGATGTCTATACCCTCTCTAAAAGAATGGTAATCATTTTGAACCTGCTGAATCTGAACAAAAGCAGTTTGTTGCTGTCGTATCCCTTTTGAATTTCTTTGCTGCATGAATTCATTGTTTTGGTTTGCAATCGTAGGAACATATTCATTGTTGTAATTGTTGATTACTGTTTTTTGTTGCTTGATTAAGTTGTATTGTCCGTAAATGTACTCATTCTGATGCACATTTTTTTCACCACTTACTTCTATGTATGGAAACAAAGGTATCCCAATTGTCAAAGCAAGGTTTTTTAAGGCTTCTTCTGCCTCATGGACAGGCTTACCATTTGCTTCCCTTAAAAAGGCTTTATAAGCAGTTAAAGAGCTGCCTTTTACAAAAGGAACTTTGTTCAGTTTGAAAAATGAGATTAATTGATCTTCAACAGCTTCTCTGCTTTCAGAAACGGTAGAAATAATTTTCTCTAAATTATAAGATGGATCTCCATAAAACCCAACTGCTCGTAAAAACTGTTCTAAAGTAAGAGCATTGATATTTCTTGGATCATCATGATCTCCATTATCAATGTACCCCATTCTTTTTGCTACATCTGTAAATATCTGATTCAACAAAGATAAGTTTCTAAAATCGTCTTTTGCATCTGAATAATGAGAAGCAAAGTTCTTTTCATTTTCACCATACATACCAAATTTTTGTCCAGCAAGAAGTGTACCCTCTGGCGTTTTAACCCTCATTCTCAGTTCGCAATTAGTATTTGGAGCTTGTTGACCAGCAACAACTACCTGTTGAACAATTCGACCATCTTCCCACACTTGTACCATTCCATCAAATGTAGGTTTGCTTTTTTCATCCAATCCAGTGAATTTAACATACGGTTCTCTAAATTTTCTACCAAAGAAAACTGGGCTATATCCCTCTAAAGTATTGTTTTGATCATCAATAACGATAGGCTTCGGAAACAATTGAATTGAATCTTTATGTAAAATAGACACAAGAGGAGATCTTTTTTCAATATTGAAAATAACTTCAGATAAAGCCTTTTGTGCCTTTGCTCCCAATCCAATAAGTGCATTCGCTTGTCTAATATAAACCTCAAGCTTTTGATCTAAAGAAGCGTTATTTGGAACGTTTACTGTTAAACCTCTTCTCTTAAATACTGTAGATGAAAGTGATATAAAATGGTTTTTGGATTTATTTTGGCTCTCTCTAATTTTGCTTTTTAGCGAATTTAGAAAAAACGCATCACCAATATCAACACCGAAAGAGGAAACTTTATCAGCTGACATTGAATTTTCTGAAACGATCATATAATCATTGACAATCTTTAACCAAGCAGGATCAGCGGCATTACCATTTATTGGGTTAAAGTTGAACTTTTGAAATTCTTTGATTTTAAGTTGCGAATACGAAGATACACGTTTTAAAATCATTCTTAATGTTGCTTGAAACTTTTTAAACAAAGAAACAGAATTAAAATATTTGTTTTGACTGAGTTCTTCCCAAGACTTGTCTTCCAATCTTCTTCCAGCAATTTGAGGAACAATTTGAGGATCAATCAAGCCTGAATTAACATACTTTTCTACACCAATATCAATTGCATCTGGACTGATAATTGTAGACATTAAGTACCAGGACAAAGATCTTTGTGAGGATTTTAGCGTTCTATACAAATGGATTGATACCCTTGAAAACCAATACCCCAAAACTCTTAATCTAGTTCCCAGTAGAGAGAAATCCTCTTTCTTGAAATAAGGCTTTGCTTTGATGTCCATAAAATAGCCGAACACCTTTTCAGCCGCCCATTGCGTTTTGTTTATATCGAATGCATTAACCAAGCTATAACATAAGTCATAATCGTCTAGATTTGCAGTAACTACTTGTGGAGCAATAGCAACAGCCGCACCAACAGCCTGAGATCTGATTAATCCTGCTTTTTGATGCAATGGAAAACTCTTGTGCATTAAAACAGTTTGACTTCCTTGAGGACCGTTATAAGAAATCAAGCAAGAACCTTGCTCAAAATATCTGAATGTAAAATATGGATATAAATTCCTTGCATCAGATATCGTATCTTCTGAAACCAAATAAATCATTGTATTGGAAGTAGCTACATCATAACAAACTCTATCCACTAGAAAGCCAAGACCATCTGTTACATAATCTTCTTCAACACAATCAGCACTAATATAAGTAGGAATACCCATACCAGATATACACATTTTAAGTGCTTGATTATAAGATGCAACAGTCGCAGTTCCAAATGGTATTAGTGGATTGCAATATGCATCACAAATTGCTGAAATTGTTAAAGGAGTATCTGCCGCTTCATAAAAGTTTCTATTGATTCTATATAGAAACCCAATCACCAAAAGATGCAAATCATCTAATATTGATGAATTCATCCTATTTCCATTGTTCTTCCATGATAGAATAATTTTGTTATATAAAGGCATATCCAAAAAAGAAGAGAGAGTTTCAGATACTTGAGTACAATAAAAACTCTTTCCTAATTCAACTTCTAGTCTGATGAATTCATCTTTCTTTTGAAATAAATTTTCCTTTAATGAAATCATTTTTTGTATAGAATTATCAGCCCACTGTCGAATAGCCAATGAAAAATCACCTGTTACAGGATCAAATCTAAATGGATCTGTATCAAGCTGAATAGCTTCTAAACCAAGACTTTGATCACCGTTTGTATTTGGTTTCAAAGCATAAACATCTATTCCCTTATTGTTATCCTTTAAAGACAATGTTTGACGCAATCCAAGAATAGAACGAACGTATAAAGAAAAAGCATTTGGGTTTTTTTGATAGTCTTTGCTATATCTGATTTTTTCTAAAACACCCCACTGATTTTCATTCGCTTCAACACCTGAAATAATAGAGTCTGGAATTTGAACATAATCAAGTAATCTGTTTTGAAAATTACCTGTTGAGATAACAAGCGTTTGGATTGATTTTCGATGTGTTCTAATCTTATAAGAAGTTGTTGTTGCTCGGTACAGATCACCTGAACCATCTTCATTGATCATAGTTAGATATGAAAATTCTTTACCACCTGTTCTTTTTGCTTTGATCAACAAATTCTTAAGCCGATTGAAATATAAAGACTTTGTAGCAAAAAAGTCGTTTGGGTTTTCAAAGTTTGCATCGCCTAGATGACTGATTTGTTCGGCAGGAACCATTAAAAGCGTAGCAATTTTTACTGTAATCAAATTCTTCATTTGCTGCATCAGCATACGAAGATAACCAGATCTTTGCTCTGCTTCACCACTAGTATCATAGCCTATACCAGCAGCCAATTTTCTAATAAACTCTTGTTCTCCTGCTTTGGATTGCATCTGTTTTGGCAATCGCTGATAAATAGGAAGATAGTGATCAGCATCATGTTCGACAACACCTCCACCTTTCTCAAGTCGTGTCATGCTCGAATGCTTTTGAATTTTTCCTTGTGTAATCATTTTTCCTTTTATAAAAGGCTCTGAACTACTCAAAGATATTCTTATAAATTCAGAAACAATAGGCGTATCGTTCTCAAGGTAGTACGAGATTTCTGCAGTGAAGAATCTAAGCATAATCTCAGATAAAGAATCTTGTACTTCATTGTACTCCTCTTTAGAAAATACCTCACATTCTCTTCCAGCAATTGCATCTTCTTCGTACAGTCTAACATTTTCTACTGTATTCTCATCGAACCCCAAAGTTTTACCCATAGAAGCCAATAAAGGATATATAAGGTATTCTTTGTGTTCTTCGTTTACCAATCTTTTTTTAAAGCCATAATAACCCAAGAAATCCATCTTTGAAGTCAGATCATAGGCAAGACCAGATTTTTTCGCATTAGATCCTTTTTTTGCGTTTTTTGCAGCAGCCAAAGCCGCTGTTGCCAAGATAGCCAATAAACCTTTGTTCACATTCATGCTAAAACCTTTTTCTTATATGAAATTACATCAAGTATATAATAGCACATAAGAAAAAGTTTATAACTTTCTTTGCCGTTTTAGCTTATCAATCCTGGCTTCTCTGGCTTCATTTATCAAGTCTGAATTCTTAGAAAGACGATTATCATAGTAGTTTCTAATCACGTCAATATCACCAAATGTTTTATTTACATTGGTATCTGAGTAGAAACCACCTTGGGTTTCTTTAAAGCTGTCAATAACACCAATATCTATTGCTGATAATATAGCTTCCTTTTCACCTTGACCTCTATCCAAAATGTTCTTAAGTAAGCGGCTGTTTTGGGTCCAATTATTGCTTGCAGCTCTATCAGTCCAAGAATAAGATGCCCCTTCAACTGTAGTGTTTGGCATTTTGGCTCCCAAGAAAGTTTGAGGTTTTTGAAGCCAACTGTACATTAACTTAGCAAACTCCCTTATTATCTTTGAGTCTACTTCTAACACTTCAAGTGGCTCCATGCCAAAGTTCTTATGATAGTAATCTCTGATAATTGTTTTATCATTTTCGCTTCGGTCATAACCAGTTAATGATCTTAATCTCCAGTCATCCATTATTCGTGGTTGAGAATCAAGTGAATTACCTGTAGGAGGATTTACAGCAGCTCTCCATTGTTGAATTCTTGATGGAGATCCTTGATCTAGGTCGAAAGTCATCAAAGAATGTAAGTTCCCATCTGGAGACACAACAACCAAATGCATAATATCCCCTCTCTCCCAAGGAACAATATATTGACTTCTTTGACCAGAATCGGCAATACAGTATACAGAAGAAGAAAAAGAATATGGCAAACTGTCTTTAAGGTCTACAATCTTCTTATGTTTGTTGTTTTTATTTCCAGCTCTCGCCACATTTCGAATATGATCAATGGTGTAAGGTAGATAAACTCGATAACCTTCCCCAACAGGAAGAATACCAATCAATGCACCAATCTTTTCACTTTGTTTCTCAACAAATGATTTTCTAAAGGTATCTTGAAATCTTTCATCAAATGAATCATATTGACTGTCAAATTTTGGCTCTTGAGAATCACCTTTCTTAAACTGATCATATGCCTTAATTTGGCGATTTACCAAGTCCATAAATGACTGAGGGAAATTTTCTTCCACACCATAAAATGTTCTATATGGACCGTATTTCTGATATCTAGAAATAAGACGTTGCAATTCATCCACTGACATTTCACTGTATTCTGCTGCAGGAAGATAATTCAAACCATAATTTTGAACAATGATGTCATATATTTTGACCATCAGAGTTAATCGGTCAAGATTATCCAGAATCTGAGCCAAGTACAAATCATATTGCTTGTAGAATTCTTCTTTTTGTTGTTTTGTGATCTCACTTCTAGAGCCAGGAATCCGCTCATCAAGAATTGTAAATACACCAAGTATATCTAGTATTGCCTTTTGAAGTGATTGTGGAGAATTTACACACTCAAATGTACCATCTTTCTCCATTGAAAAGCAATCGTTTACCAATTGTTGAATCGTTGGTATTTTAATAAGTCGTCTTGCTTTTCCGATATTTTCTTCTGAATAGGATGAATTCTTAGCCAATTCTCTATTCTTAACTACATTTGGATCGAAGAGTACTTGAATACCAATCTGTTTATTCATTTCAAGACTTGTAGAGTGCTTAGCGAGGTTTCGATACATTTCTCTAAAGCCAAGAGGATCATCGCCCAAAACAGCAAGTTGATTTCCAACCTTTTTGACCTTTGTATAGAACATTAGATTCCCATGCTCTATGTTTCCAATATCACCATAGTTTGATGTCTTGGATGAAAATCTAGAGAACAATTCTTGAAGCAATCCACCAATCAATACAGATTGAGTATTATGAATGACTTGGATATAATTCTCTACTGGATATCCAGTTTCATACTTTCTAGACCATTGACCTTCAGGAATATTAACAAATTTTACCGTAGATTTGGGGAAGAAACCATTTAAGTTTTCTACCTGCCCATCTCTTGAATATAAAGTTAATTCTTCAGGGTCTTCTTTTGAAAGATGTTGCAAAAAGTCAATACCAGTCAATTCATATATCTCTTGAGATCCAATGTAGGGAACCCCAAAAACAGATTGCTTTGACAAACTTTTATCAATGAATTTAAGCATTAAGCTTTCTAAACTACCCTCTGCCGCAGCACCTTCTGCAATTCTAGTTGCCATTTCTTCTCTTTGCTTTCTTATATTTTCCTCCAAAGTTCTAACTTCTGCATTATTTAAGCCACGAACAGTCGGAACCATATCAATGCCAGAGTATGTTAAACTTTGAGTAGGTATCGCTTTTGTTTGATCTGCGACTCTTTTGTAGTAAGCCTCAAACTGCTCACCTGTTAACTGAGATGGATCACCACCAAAGAACAATCCTACAATTTTATTGAATGGCGATGAAGAAACAACCTGAGTGTCAGCTGAATACTTTCTTGCCAACTCTTTGACCATTTTATCCAAAACCTTGACAGATCCATCAGTCATAAACTTTTTATAGTTTTCTAGTCTGGTAAAATCATCTTCAGATAAAACCGTTTTTCCTTCTGCCATTAATCGTTCATATGTTTGATTATCAGACATAGCCATATATTCTGCTACTTTAGCAGATTCGTATTGGTCTCTCATATTTTGATCAGCCCAGAATGGTTGACCATTTTCATCAAAAGATACCATATTAAGTCTTTTGGCTTGCTCGAAAATGCTCCTTGCTTGAGCAGAAGCTTTGCTTTTTTGTGCTTTTAAAGCCTTTGCTCTCGCTTTGTCATCATCTTTTGCAAATATGTAGTATGGTATGAATTCACCATTGATAAGATTATTCAAACCTGCCTCATATCTGTGACGAATTTTTTTAACCAATTTATCGTTTGGAATACGCATAGGATTAGAGAAGTCCATATTTGAATCTGGAATCATCATGTACTTCCACAAAAGAATATTCATGGGAAGATTCATTTCATCTGATAAGGTGCTTCCCATAGTACCGATTTCTTTAATTCTGGACAAGATATCACCAATTACTCTCTTGATTGGCTTCATCTTTTCAGTTCCTTTAAAATACGCTTTTTGAGGACTTACGTATCTATTTTTGACTTGTTTTAATGGAACCCCAGCTTGACCATCTTTTAGTCTTTTTTCTATTTGTTTCTTAACATTTTTTGGATACAAAGAAACAGGAAGGTTGTACTTCTCAACACTTAAATCGATCATACTAAAATCAATAATTGGACTTAGAAGATATAAAGCCAATCCAATTTGACCGCTGTTTACAACTTTTGTCATCTGAACACAGCATTCTGAAGCCCAATTTCCAAGACGTAGCAGTTTGTTTTCTATTTCAAAGAAATTATCTAAAATAACAACCATTGGATCTTCTTCACCGTATTTGGAAGAAAGTCCGAAAACAGCATACAAACCAGATTTGTTATTGAAAACTTCCAATACTCCCATTCCAGTTATTTCAGATAATGATTTTCTAAAGTCTTCTGATTTATACCATAGCAAGATACGATTGAAATCGTCTTGTGGGAAGCCATCATTTATCTTATAGTTGAATTCATTATAAAAACTTAAAGTATCGACACCACTTTTATATTTAAACTCTAAAGCATTTCCATTTTTGTTTAATGCGAAATACAAAGGAATATCGCCACCTTGAGTGATGTTATTTAAAAATGTTGGATTTGAATAAGCTTGACTAAGAGTAAATGTCCAAGATTTATGGATTAAACGATCAAACAGTGATCCAAGACCATCCATATATACTGCTGTTATATAATCACCTTCTTCAGTAAATCTATTGTATTTGTATGATGCCGAAGCAGTTCCATTTAATCTGTTTTCTAGTATCTCTTTATATGATTCAAAAGAACAATTACCAAAAGGAAGTATCGTTTGACCAGAAACATCAGAAAAGAATAAGAACGAAAACAACTCTGAGGATAGATAATCTTTAGATATCTTATACATCACTCCGAATACCAACATATGCAATTCTTTCATGATGATAGAATTCAATTCTCCGTTTGAAGCCTTCCAACGGTCAATAATCCGTTCAAACAAACTTACATCTACATAAAAATCATAAAAATTCAAGTAAGCAAAACGATATGCTTGTTCATTGATCGGAAAACTCGGAGCGATAGATATTTTATCAGCAGTTTCTTTAAATAAAACCATTTTGTCCAAACAGTTTTTCGCCCAACTTGATGTTATGGGTCCATACTGATCGGTCAAAGGATTGTACTCGTATGCGTCTTGTGCTGCCACTTGCAAAAGAAGTATTCCTTCTTCATTCGGATTAACAACTGGAAAAAGATTATATGAAGGATACCAAGATGAACACATTAAGCGAATAAAAGAAACGAATGATTCTGGATTTAATGTGTAGTCTTTGTTTAGGTATAAAGAGTCAACAAGACCTCTTTCGTTTCCATCCAGCGGAGCAAGAACAGAATCAGCCATAAGTTGTGGCTTTGATCTTTGTCTCTGGATTTTTTTTCGAGTAGGACTTGTTCTTGAGAATTGTTTAAACGAACGTTGTTGTTGAAGAGATTCAATATATTTATTTGCTTTTCTAATGGCAACATCTTGAATATTTTTTCTGAAGCCTTTATTTCTATTCGCTCCTTGAATGTCTTTAACGGTAATTGTTTGCCTTTGTGCTAAAATGCTGTTTGGGTTAGATGATGCTTCGTTAATAATAAAGCCTGCTTGAATCTTAAGAAGTTCTCTTTCATCTTTGGTCATTTCCATAAAATCTTCAAAAGATTTGATCCCATTTAAACGACCCACAAGATCAAATACATCCTTATCTGTCAATTCATTAAAAGACCCAATATTGCCCTTAGATGTCGCTTTCTTTGTCGCCCCAAGAGCTGCAGCTGCAATAATTGCCCATAATGCTTTATTCATAACAAAATCCCTACTAATAACTAATATTTACAAATATATAATAGCTCAAAAAAATAATTTTAAATGAAATTATCCGTTTCCTTTCATACCTGCATCTCTTGATGGATCAAGGAAACCCCATTTTTTTGTAAGAACAACTACGTGAAACAATTTAGGTCTAGACTTATAAACATATGTTCGAGCAGGTATCCCTGCTTCTAACAACTCAGCCGCTACAGCAGAAGATAAATCTTCACAATCTGCACCATATTCAATTGTTCCTGCAAATTTTGGGGAGTTTGAATTTTTCATCATCTCATCCCAAGTTTGCCAATGCTCACCCTTGTCTTGTCTTTTATATCGCAACCTACCTTCTTGAATGGCTTTTATGATTGGAAAAGGCTCTTTCATGCCTTTTGCCTTTGCTCTTTTAATCTGAGCACGATTCACAGCCACCAATCCTTGAAGAAGGTGAGAGGCATCTCTAGAAGTGATATTAAACTTTGGGTCCATCACTATCTCCCTACATCGCAGCAAACATTCTACGCATTCTTTCGTCTCTTTGTTGCTTAGAAGAACTAGACATTCTGTCTCTTCCTTGCATTAAAGTTTGCATAGATCTTTTATCTGCTTGGGCTCTTCGCTGTTCTCTTGCTTTAAACCAATCAAAAATTCTTGAACCACTTCTTGTCATTGACCCTTCCGAAGCCATAAGCATAGCAGGTATTGCAACCAAAGCAACAGCACCAAGCATTAGACCTACACCTGCTGACTTTAATTGCTGATCTCTTTTCGAATCTACAACGCCAAATTGGTCACTACAAATTACATCAATATATTTATTAGACATTATATTTCTCCTGACATTCTTTTATCTAAGCCTTTCTGAAACGATTGCATATCACTTGCTAATTCTTCACCATAAGCATGAAGTTTATCATCAACTTTGTACTTATCACCAAGCTTACCTACAAGGTAAATACCACCAGTAAGAGCAGCAATGATTGCAACACCACCACCAATTATTTTTCCCATTTGAGACAGCATTTCTTGGGGGGATTCAACAGACATAGACCCATGTGGTGGGCAGCAAACCTCTCTATTTACTGAACCATGAACTGGGCATTTACAAATTACATTAATATATTTATTAGACATTTTTATTCTCCTGAAATAAAGGCTTGTCCGTTTGCAGGTGGGGTTCTAATTAAACTTTCACCTTTTGCATATGGACCTGAAATATTACGACCATATTCTGTATCGTCAAGAACCTCAACAATCGCAGCCACAGTCATTGTAAACTCTGTATTTGTCGGAACTGTTATTCCGTTTGAAAAATCTAGGTCATTTCCAAGCATTGAACCACTATGATAGTGTTCCCCACTTACGGCAACATCTACCTTCAATACTTTTGGTGATTCCAAAACAGGGTAAGCACGTAAACCACCAAACAATTTTCTTCTGGAAGAAAAGAATGTTCCATCAATAAATCCTTCTTGAAGAAATAAGTTTGCAGATCCAGACACTCGATAGTTCTTTAAAAGCATTCTTGGTTTTACAGCCAAACCAACACCAAGAGCTGTATCTGTTCCATGCAAAGCACTGTTTGGAATTGTTGGAGACATTGGAGTGTATCGAATATCGGTTTCAATTCCTACAACTCTCATTTTGGACCAAGGTGTTTGCCTTGTTGAAAATGTTAGATTCTTAATAACAAAGTGACCAAAAGTATTGTCAATAGAATATTGTGCTATGGTTTGGTCTAAAACAGGATCTGCAGTACTGGGAATAGAAACAACAACCGTTGGATTGCCAACAGATGCCAACCCTGCCCCACCATCTGTAATGATGTTGTTTTGATAATAGCCAGCGTCAAATGACTCTAAATACATTGGAATACGAAGTTCTCTTCCTTTACCTGGAGGAGATTTCGCAGAGAAAATCATTTCAGATTCATCTTTGTCATGAATATCGATAGCACCAAGATCTTTGAGACGTAAAAATGCCTCTCGCTGTTTTTCAGGTGATAAAACAGGAAGTAGTCTTTTTAACTCTGCTATTTTTTGTTCTCTGGTTCTTTTAATCTTTTTCATAACTTCATATTCTCTTGTATTAAACTTTGTATACAATACCTTTTCTAAGGTGAGCCATCATAATCTGTCTAAACGTTTGAGATGGTCTATCTTTTTCATCACAAAAACCTTCAAGTCTTGCCCAACCAATAACTTCTTTTTGGTTTATTCTAGGGGCATAACGTTTGAACATCTCTCTAACCTTTAATGGACCATATAAAATTCTCAACATCATATACATTTCAGCAAAAAACTTCTTGTCTTCATCAGACATAGATAACTTATCATCTATCCCTTTCTTTCTTTTGATAGACTTTTCTCTAGAAATCTTATCAGCTCGCTTCTTTCCTTTTTTTGTATGAAATAGCCTGATTTTTATACCATGTTTTGAGGAACCATCTTGAGGAACACCATTTTTATAATTCATCAAGATGTTTTTCAAATGGTTTAACTGCATAATGCGTTGCTTACGCATTCTCGCTATCAAATACTGTGCCGATCTAAGTTCCAAAGCAATCGCTTCTTCTATAATCAGTCTTTCTTTCGTTGAAAGATAGATACCTTTGAACATTGTAATGTATGCAAAAACCAAAACAGCATCTGGTGCATACTTCTCTAGCACCAATCCGCCTCGATAAGCTTCTCTAATGTCTTTTCTGACTTCACAGGCTTCAAGTAATTTCCCTTTTGATCTTTGAATCAGATTCTTTGAGATATTGCTCAAGTTTGGAGTCATACCCAATATCAAAGGCGGCATTGGCTTTTTCATTACCTGCATCATCAAGCGAAAAGCTTGAATAGCAACAGTTGTACCAAATATAGATGGAGATAACGACCCACCATGTATTGGATAACGTCCTGTTTCTTTCTTTACTCTTCCGCTCATTTTAGCCATTACAACTTCTCCAGCCTTTGGAAATACTCTTGTTCTTTTTTACCTTGTCTTGTAGCTAAAATAATCATAGCCAAGCCTGATAACATTGGTAAAATAGCACGTTTCATTTCAAAATATCCCAAAAGTTTATACTTTTATAGTATAGCATATAAAATATCAAAACCTTTTCGGTTCTATAATTGTTGCTTTGGCAGAACCAATAACTTTTGTTGTATTGTCCTCCAAATATACAAAGGCTGTGTCCTCATCTATACCGATACCCCTCAAAGAAAACATTTCTACAGCTTTTGTTAAACGTGGTACTCTATTTCTACTGGAAAAATGTTGATCAAAAATAGAGTCTTTTATGATACCAAATCCTTTTTTGATAATAGGAACCTGATCCTCCTTTCCACCTGCAATCATTGTTTGACCCATTACAGCAGTTCCAGCAGATGTTCCACCTAAATGAACTCCGTTATTGTACCTTGCTTTAATCTCGTTCTTGAGATGACCCACCCTATCCATTAACTTTGATTGGTTCCCACCTGTAAAGAATATCCCTGACAAGTTTGGGTCTAGAATATCTTGCTTTGTAGGAATACTCACAAGTTTTACTTTGTTTCCCATATCACGAAATGCAGTTACATACTTTTGACCTGCATCTTCATGGTCAGAGGCAGCTGAAACAATCAATATAGATTTATCACACAAATCAGAAAACTCCCTTACAATTTCTTCATGTGCAACAGCATCACCACCTCGACCACCGATGAGATAAAGTCTACCCTTTTTTCTCAATCGAAGACCCAAACAAGCAGTTAATGCGATTATTCCCAGTGCAGATGTACTCATAGCCCAAAACCTCTTTTTCTGGCTTCTTTGGTGTAATTACTGGGTTTTGTGGGTAAGTATTTGTCTGTTTTGAATGGTCGAAAGATTTTATCTTTTTCTTTCTTAGTGAGCTCTCGACCTTGTTTTTTTGC
>Ga0255761_10003637_pt1 | contig 13935 bp, 10 predicted proteins | sample 071ome_29_FD_179961 | JGI IMG/M metagenome (GOLD analysis project Ga0255761, IMG submission 179961) | Coastal salt marsh microbial communities from the Groves Creek Marsh, Skidaway Island, Georgia - 071407BT metaG (version 2) | ecosystem: Environmental > Aquatic > Marine > Intertidal zone >... | reverse complement strand
CGTCGAAGGCGCGCAAGATTTCCATTCCAGTCGCATGACGAAGAAAGAGAGAGGGAGGACGTTCGCGGAGGAAATCGCGAAAGACGCCGCGATCAAAAAAGCGAGAACGAACCGGTTCGTCAAACTTCAGAACGAAAAGAAGGGCAGCGGCGGCGACAAGAGAAAAAGCACCAAGGGGAAAAAGAAATGAAGCTAGCAGTCTTTGAAGTTTTAGCATTATTAAAAATAGTTGTAAAGTGTATTTCTATGTTCTATACGTGTTTAAATGTGTATTCACGTTTTGTGGGCTATTACGCTGCGTTACAACCCGCCCGCGGAGTTTCCAATTCAAGACTTCAAAGTCCTCCTTCCGTCACATTTCGCACGCACAAATAATCGAAAAGCCCATCACGCGCGATGGGAAGTAGCGCGTCCAAAACTGCGACTCCGGAGCACATGAACCAACCCGGCGACCCGCCGTGCGCGAGCGGGAAAGAGTTCATGCGTCAACAACAACAGGAGCAACAAACATCCTCCGACTGTCCCATACCGGAGGAAGTGCGTTCGCAGTCGTCCAAATTCGGCGTCTACAACGTGTACAACCAAAGAGTGGACGGCAACGCCACCGCGTCCTCGTCTTCGTCTTCCAAAGGAGAGAATTCTGCTGGTGGAGGATTTAGATTCCTCGGACGTTTGGACCCGAGAAATAACATGCCGTCGGAGGCGAACCAAAAGCGAGCGCCCGGGCAAAAAATAGCGCTCAGCACGGCGAGAGAGGCGTCGAAGATACCAAAATCAGGCGCGGGGACGACTTGGCAATATCCGTCCCCGCAGATGTTTTATAACGCTTTGGTGAGGAAAGGAAAAGCAGACGATGTGGACGAAAACGACGTGGCGACGGTGGTGTCCGTGCACAACGCGATGAACGAAGACACGTGGGACCGCGTCGTGACGTGGGAGAAGTTACATCCGAGAGCGAGCAATGACGACGGGCCGAAGTTGGTTCGGTTTCGAGGAAGGCCGGACGATTTGTCGCCGTTAGCGTGGTCTAGATATTTGATGGGTGGGGGGAAGCCTTTCGATAGGCACGATTGGTGGATTGAGAGAGGCGACGAGGAAATTAGGTACGTGGTGGATTATTATTTTAAGGAGGATAAAGCGGGAACGCCGGAACAATTCGAGTTGGTGGTAAGACCGGCGTTAGATTCATTTGAGAGCGCGTTGGATAGAGCAAAGATGTTCACGTACGTAAATTGCGCTAGATTTGGAGTGCCTTGTCCGATAACCGGAAGCGCGAGTGTGATTGGGGAGCAAGCCGCAGGGGAAAAGAAGTGATAGAACGTTCCGCTATTTTTGCGCTCACAAGATTTTGTATTCAATTAATTTAAGAAATGCTACATCCTACACACACACATATATATATACATCATGCTACCGGTATTTCTACAATTCTATACTCATATGTTTACGTCGTCTTCGTCATCATCGTCTGTCATCGAGTCGTCGTCGTCTGCAGACGGAAGTTTTTGGTCTCTTTCGAATTCGCCTTTTAGAAGTTCCTTTTCCACTGCGGTACAATCGACGCCTTTTTGACAATCCGGATCGGCAATAGTTCCCACATCAACGTCATCGCGATTACCTGACATCGAGTCTGGTTTACAATCGTTTACGTCCGCTAGACGACAGCCGCAATTCCAGTTCCTCTCGCTATTTGGATTCTTCCAATCGTATTTACAAAACGTTAGCAAATTACCTAGCCCATACGCCTCGAAGGCTTTTTCCTCGGTATCGAACGAGTGCACGTCGTTTCCTTCCGTTCGAGCGCCCAATCCTTTGAAATAATGGTAGGACATGGTTGTGTTTCTGCTACTGTTCGATTGCTCTTGAACCTTTGTTCGATCTAACACCTCCCCAGCGCGAGTTTGTAACCCCTTGGACGCTTGCGCCATACCTTCGACGCCGAAGCCGTACACGTCAACAGATTTACATAATTCTGAGCTCAGCATGGCATACGCGGCAACAAAACCCGACGACGGGACGTTTAAGCCACGATACGGACCAAAACCAGACTTGCACAATTTTTCTCTGTATGCCATCAACGGTTTAGAAGACATGGTGGTTGCTTTTGACGAGAGACGAATCGGAAGCACGTCAGGGCGATATTTCTTCAATTGATTTGCCAACAAACCAAACTCTTTTAAACTCGCTCTGGTGATGATGAGAGCCACATTATCTTCTAAAGCGTTGTTCTCCCACGGCGTCTTACCTTTAAACGAGCTCGATTTAAACTGTCGCATGGCGTGTCGCGCCTTGGACGGATCCTTTGATTTCATCTTTCTCAGTTCTTCTTCCTTCTCTTTGTTCGTTCGTTTAAGTTTAGACGGAGAGAGATAATACGCTCGCGTCCAAAGTCGATTGAAGACTCTGTGAGTGACTTTCAAACCAACGCGTCGACTGTAACCTCTTATTGGCGCTTGATTAATGCGCACGACCACATCGTGCGAATCGATGGCTTTCCCGTACTCTGAAAATCGCAACAATCCAGAATTCCCGACCACTGCGCATCGTCCCCAATTCGTCGACAACCCTCTCGGATCGTTCTCAGCTCTCGTCGTCGCTTCCACGGCCGCTGCTCTCGCGAGTTTTGCCACGCGCAGTTGTTGTATTTTCTTCTTCCGCTCTTCTTCCGTGAGCGCGTGTTGTTCCGAGGAAGCGTTTTCGTCCGTCTCCTCCCCTCCATTCTCTAAAGCCGTTTTCATCTCCACGTCTAAACCTCTCATCTCATCCGTCGGCATCCACGACAGCGTCACTTTCCTCTTCATCCTATCCGGTGTAACATTTTCTACGTCCGTCACGTCCGGAAGCGGCGCTTCTCCCCGCTCCTTCTCGCTTTTACATTTCACGAACCTTTCGTAATCCAACTTTTCCTTCACGTACGCCCGGTCGAACCACGTCACGTTCGAGGCAATCATATTCGACGCGTACGAGGTCTCGCCCGTCAAAGCGTGCACTTTAACTCGCGCGAGAATCTCCTCCGTCGTTTCCAGCGCGTGTTTCTCGATCGCGTCTACGTCGACGTCAACTCTCTCCTCCTCCTTCTCTCCTCGTGAAATCGAAATCTTCTTCTTCTCTGACTGCAGCATCGACTCCCGCGCTACGTGTTCGTCTCGCACGGTCACGTGCCTCGGCGTAAACCCAACGCGCACGATAAAAACGAACAGCATGAAACCCACGAGCCATTTTCGCGTCGACTTTGTGTTCATTTCTCTCTCTGATTATACGTAAGAGTAAAAACTCTCCCTCTCTCTCTCTCCCCGGTATTAGGGGAAAATGGTATTAACTTAAGAGAGTACAGAGAGAGGATGCGCTCACGCACGTCGTCGTCGTCATCGAACGCGCTCCTCCTCGCGCACGTTCCGGGAGCAGAGCAGAAAAGGAGAAGGCGTTCTCTTTATTTTTTTGGTATGATATCGCCGCAGAGAGATGGATGGAGAAAGTGCGCGCAAAGTTTAAGTTGTGAGGGGTCTCTCGTTACGCATCTCTGGGGAAAAGAAGAGAGAGAGAGATGTTTCCCGACGAAAAGAGCGAGAGTTTACGTGGACTTTTCGAAGATGGTGATGAATACCGAACAAATGACCGATTTTTATTTACACAATATTGAGCGAACGCGACGAGTGCGTCGACGCCGCCGCTGCCTCCTCCTCCCGTTTTACATCCATCAGCTTTTAAAAACAAACCGAGAGAGAGAAACTTCTTCTTCGAGCGGCCTTCTCCTCCATCGAGAGCGGTATAACACGTGTTTATTATATGTAATTAAAACAAACCGAGAAACTTCTTCGGCTTCTTCGCGGCTTCCTCTTGCGCTTTTCGCTTCTTCTCCATCAACTCGGCTTTCCACTTGTTGTAGTCGTCCGCGCTCTTCTCGCCGTCCGGCGCGAACACGGAGAGGAATCCTCTGTCCGGCATCTTCTCCCCTCCTTTCGTCTCTTCGTCGCTCTTCGCCTCGCCTTCCTCTTCGGTGGACTTGGAGACGATTTTCGATCGCAACGTCTTCTTCGCGCGAGTGGTGGCGACAGAGGCGGAGAGAAGAGATGCTTTGGTCGTCGTTTGGGCGATGGTGAGCATTATATCAGGGAGAGCGTGCGTCTTGATTAAGTACGTGTAATGAAGCGCGCTTTATCCACTTTTCCGTATCTTTTCCCCGGGAAAGATATTTAATTTTTCCGGGGTTCGACGCCCCTTCGTCAAAAAAAGAAGAAGGAGAACAGAAGCCAGCGCGACACGATTTCACGACGACGATGCGAGGACTGTCCTTTTCGTCTTCTTCTTCGTCTTGTTGTTCTTCTTCTTTGTCGACTTTGACGCGGGAAAAGCGCGTTTTTATTACTCCTCGCGACCACAAAAGCCACGCGAGCCTGCTGTCGTTGGGTGTTGTCGATGATGATGTTTCGAAGACGAGGAGGAGGAGAAGAAGAAGACGTTTTGCCGCGACGACGACGACGACGACGACGGCGAAGGCAATGGAAACCGCGACGAGCGGAGAAGACGTTCTCGTCGTCGTGCAATCGCCGCCGAGGACGTGCTCTGAAGCCGCGATTGAAGCCAGGAACGTCCTCAGGAAGTTGAGAGAACAACAACAACAACAACAACCATCAAAGAAGAGCAGGACGACGAAACGCCTGCGCGTGGAGCTGCCTTTACCGAGAGAAGATAAAGGAGACGACATCGTGTGGCTCGGGTTGCACGGTCAAGCGAGCGATTGGTCCGGCGGCATGTCCGAACGCTTCGCCAAGACGAAGGTTGTCGTGGAGACCATGTTGAGCGGTTACGAATACAAATATCTGGGCTTGTTAGACAAAGACGCCGAAGGCATGGGTCTGTGGACGGCGACGGAAGATATGAGCGTCGTGACGATGCCGAGCGATACGACGATGCAGTTCTTCGTGAACTTGTTGAAAGGTGCGTACGGTGCGCGCGTGGTGGACGAGAGGGAACATTTCTTACTCGTCGTCAACGGGTTTTGGTCGGGAAGCGGCGAGAGATGCGGACAACCCTGGCAGCTCCGGTTGCGAAGAGAAGCTAAAGAATTGTTGTCGACGGAGGGAAAAAGATGGGAAAAAGTGTATTCGTGTCGACGCGCGCGGTCCGCCGCCGGCGTCGAAGGCACGTTAGTTCGAAGGTACCCCGAACCGTGGTCGTTGTTCGACGCGCGAGGCGTTCGTTTGCTCAAGCAGTGGCGAGACGAGCCGTCCAATCGCGAAATAGCGGAGACGCTGAACGTCAAAGCGGGGCGACGAGAAGCGGTTGGATTTAATAAAGACGCCGTAGAAACGAGCCGAGACGACGATATCGTCACGTGATTTTATAGAATAGAGAGATATTTAGATGCTAGTATTTTAGATGTCATGTTAGATGCGAGAGCCTATCTTCCGCGGTGCTCGCGCAACACCTACGTATAGATTTTTTTTCAAGGCGCGAGAATATCTTTCGCGATCCCCCAAAAGTTCGCGTCAGAAGATACACGATACACGCACATCATCATCATCATCATCGCAATGGGATGCGTGTCTTCCACTTTAGCATCGTCCAATAGCAACTCGTCTTCTCTTCAAGACGCGGATGAACTGCACGAGCGAGAGGCGACGCGACAGTTTACGTCTTTGCGCGGGAAAGAGTACAACGATTCGTGGACGTTTTTAACGGTGGGAGACGAGGACGGCGCGCGGCGAGATGAAGAATACGAAGAAGAACAAAGGAAAAAAGCCACCATATTTTGGGAGACGATATCCGCGTACGGCGGGTCGAAAGATTGTTGGATCGCTTTACACGTGGCGCTGACGAAAACGGACGACGTGGCGTTCGCGAGAGAAATTTTAAAAGCCGCAGGCGTGAAAGTGTGTCACAAACACGCGCTGGCGTGTTTCGACGAGCGCGGGTTTTTGTATTCGATTCCGAAATACGCCGCGGCGGCGGCGAAGAGAGGGAACGAGAAGGAGGTGAACGAAGCGGCGGTGTCGGCGGCGTAGGGGATTATTTGTAAGAGCAGTAGACGTTTAGAATTTAGAGTTGTACATATATGTGTTATATTATCCGTCGCGAGTTACGACGAGAAAACAAAGCTATCGCTCTCGCGCTTTTTGAGGTGCGCGGCGAGACGGTTCGTCGTTGCCACGGCGTTTTCGCACGACGTGTTCGGTTTGAACTGGCAGAAGAGTTCAAAGTCTGGCGCGAAGCATCCGATTCGGACGCCAGTTTCGTCGGATTCGTACCGAACGCGGTGCGTCGTCGTGGCGCCGTCCCTCCGATTTTCTACTACTTCTTGTTCAGAAGGTGATGTTTTGCTCTTCTCGTCGTTCTCGGACGCGCTGCTTTTGGGGGCCTTGATATCGTCGTTCGCGTCGTCGCTGGTACCGCTGGCGCTTCGCCCGAGCCCAGAAAATATGCGAGAAGCCATTGGAGAGAGACTATTGCTTTCTGAACCGTTTAGATTCAAACCACCGAAATTGAAGAATCCCGCGCGAAACTCCGAGGAGGACTGCGGCGATAGCGAGGACGCGGAACCGGTTCCGCCGCTGCCAACGGATTCTAACATTTCATCGTTCTCCTTGTTCTTCTCGATATCTTTCAACATCTCGTCGTGGAACTTTTTATTCGTACTGTCGAAGTGTGCCGCCGCGTGCATCCGCGCGTATTCTCGGAGCGTGCGTTTACGCTTTCTTTCCTTTTCCTCTTCTTCCTCTTCCTCCTCGTCCGCTATTTGGTACTGTCCGAGCTCTGGTTTCGCGTACACGAAATGTTCGAGCTTGGCGATGGCATTTTTTGCCGATTCCGTGAGGAACGCGTCCGATTCGCTCTCTTCTTCATCATCGTCCGATAGTGAAGGCGCGTAAGCGATGGCACTCATCAACGCCGGTGTAATTGTATTGGCAATATCGTTCGCGCGTTCGTGCGAGGCTAAAAATACGTCGCGTAATAAACTTTGCGAATGCATTTGCCCGAGGAGCTCATCCATACTCTCGTGCGCGCGAGCGGCGGCGTCTTCCGATTTTGAAACGATCGAAACGTACATGGTCTCGTCGTCCATTTTTCGTTTCACTTTAAAATCGTCGTACTCGACTGCTTTCCCGACGAGTTCGTCTTCGTTTAAACGAATTTTCATGGTTCTCGCCAAGACGAATTTTGCGCCTTCCGCGCCGCTTGGCAAACAGATGGACATGTCGTACGCTTCCTCGCAAAAAGATCGCTTGAACTTTTCGAGTGCCGCGACTTTCGAACCTACCACCGAAGTTGTCCGAGACGGTACCGGTGGTGGTGGTGGTTTTACCACGATACCTCCTCCTGCTAAAATAATCTCCTCGCCCAAACTCGGGTTGCGCGAGTGCCCGTTGTTTTTCCGCGGCGACGAGGAAGGGGTTACCGCCGCGGGTGCTGATGCCAGTGCTGCTGCTACTGCTGCTGCTGCTACTGATTTTCTACTAGTAAATCTGTCCTGCTCCTTCTTATTCATCTTATATCTATCTACCGTTCTCACGTGGTGCATCAAATACCACACGTCTTCCGCATGCGTTCGTTTCAAATCCGACGATGCGTCGTTTACGACGTTGGCGTTGAACCCTTCGAAAACCCCTCGCGAGCGCATTTTAGGGGACACGTACGCGACGACACCTTTACTCTCCGTGTATATAACCGCAAAACACGTCTCGGAACTATCGCCGCACTTCTCGAGCGCACTTCTAAGTACCGCCGTCAACTTCGCTCGTTTCTCTTCCCTCATCGACAACGCTCGAAATTTTCTCCCGCATCGCGCGCTCGCGAACAACGCGTCCCCTCCCTCTAAACTCTCCGCCACCGATTTCAAATACACGTCCTCTTGTTCGCGAAAAAATACCTTCCTGGGATCAAACCGATGATGACTTCGTCTCAAGTTCATCTCGATCGCGTCCCCGAACAGAAACGTGAACGCTTTAGAAATCGCTTCGAGCTTTATTCTCATCGCGTGCTCCGTATCCGACGGATCCTTTGATACCGCGGCGAACCGCAACGCGCCTTTTCGCAACACCGCTAAACGAAGAACCGTCGTCGTTCTTTTTTTTCCTCCTTTCGTCGTTCTCTTCTCCACGTAGTGCAACTGCCCGCTTCTTCTTCTTCTCTCGCTCTGCTTCTTCTCGCGTCTGTCCGAGCTCGCCTCAACAAAGCCTTCCTTCTCGTCGTCGACATCATCTCCTTCTTCTTCCTCTCTAACTGTTTCATCGCACTCTTCTTCTCCTTCGGCGACCGCACAAATCGCACTGAGCGCGCCCACGAGCGAAGATAACTTCAGCGCGTCGCCAAATCGACTCCACACCGGTTTCCCGCTCGTCGTGAACGCCAAAAACTCTGTTTTTTTAAACGTCTCGTCGTCGTTGTTGTTTTCTTCTTCTTCTTCTTCTTCTTCTTCTCGACGCGTCCCAGTAGTCATTCGCCTCAATCGCGTTTCGTCAAAGCTCCAATAATAACACCGACGACGACGACGCATTTTTATCGCGGAAAAAAGGTCACGAGAGAAGGAGAGGAGATGAGGGGGGGAGGTCTCGCGATATTTGAACGAGTCAGAGAGAGAGACTGTTGTTATGTTGCTTCTTCATCGTGTGTCGCGCATCTCTCCAAAAAGAGAGAGTTTCTTCTTCTTCTCCAAATTCTGTGTTTTTAGGGTTTAGGGTGTAGGGTTTGGGGAAAAAAATTCAAAAAAAAAAGCTCTCTGTCGTACTTTTTCTTCTTCAAAAGAAGCGCTTTGCTCTGCCGCTGTTCTTCCTCCTCACGCGTTAAAGAACAAAGGAGAGAGAGAGAGAAAGAGAGAAATAATGGCGTCGGACCCAAACTCAACGATCGTGAAAAACGTCCAGTTCAAATGGGGCAAAGAGCTCTACACCGTGGACGTGGACGTCTCTTTGCCGGGTTTAGCGTTAAAAACGCAACTGTTTTCGCTGACAAACGTCCCTCCAGATCGGATTAAAATCATGGGTTTGAAAGGCGGGAAAACGATCAACGACGAGACGGATTTGAGAGACGCCGGGTTGGAAGAGTTGGTCAAGAAAGGGAAAAAGTTGATGGTGATGGGTTCGGCGAAAGCGGTGGAGAAAGCGCCGACCGAGGAGATTCAGTTTGTGGAGGATCTGCCGGAGGATGAGCAGCACGGGGCGCAAGTAGGGGAGCGGTTTCGACCGGGGTTGCAAAACTTAGGGAACACGTGTTACATGAACTCGTGCGTGCAGTGCTTGAGCCACGTCGAGGAGTTGGTGGAGTGTTTGGAAAGCATCGATAAAAATAATACGAATAATAACGCGGCGAGCACGAGCGAGATGAGCGACGCGATGACGACGAGCGTCGGCGAAGGCTCGGTGGCGTTGGCGAAAGCGGCGAGAGATTTGTTCGTCGAATTGAAAACGTCAAAGTCGATGGTGATGCCGCTGAGGTTTTTGATGGTGCTCAGACAAGTGTTCCCGCAGTTTGCGGATAGGGACGAGAGGAGTGGGGTGTGGATGCAACAAGACGCGGAGGAGTGTTGGTCAGCCATCGTGAACTCGCTCGCGAGCGCCTGTCCGAAAGTGAAGGACATTTTTGGTATTACGTTAGAGACGGAGTTGAAATGCGAAGCTACCGGAGAGACGAGAAGTGAAGTGGATACGGTGAATTACTTGAAATGTAACATTTCCATCGATGTGAATCATTTAGCGGATGGATTTCGTTTACAAATGAACGAATCGAGGGAAATCGGAAACGACGTTTTCGAAGGCCACGCGAAGATTTCAAAGTTGCCGTCGCATTTGGTGGCGCAAATCGCGCGAATGTATTTTAAGGTGGACATTCAGCAAAAAGCGAAGATTCTGAGAGCGGTGACTTTTTCGAACACGCTCGATGTGTACGAATTTTGTAGCGACGAGTATAAGAAGGTTTTGGATAAAGGGAGGAAGTTGAGAGCGAAGGCGATTGAGGCGAACGTGGACGAGGTGTTCGGAGATAGCACTGATCCAGACGCGTACATCACGGGTCATTACGAGCTAGTTTCCGTGTTGACGCACAAAGGACGATCGGCAGATAGTGGACATTACACCGCATGGACGAAGAACTTCATCACGGACGAAAAAACGAAGAAACCGGTAGATTCATGGACGTTGTTCGACGACGAGACGCCGCATGCGAAGAAAGAGGAGGACATTTTAGCGTTGAAAGGAGGCGGCGATCATCACATGGCGTACATGTTGGTGTACAGAGCGATTTATGCCAAAGAGCCGATAATTCCTATCGAAACAAAAGAAGAAAAAGGAGAAAAAGAAGGCGACGTGAAGCCGATGATGGAATAAAAAGTAAACATATTTTTTGTCATGCACATAAGAAAAAAGAACCAATAATTACAACGCTACGGTTTCGTACAACTCGTTTTCGCTGAACGTTTTCACTTTTGGCAAAAAACGTAAATAATGTTCTTGCTCGTGTTCTTCGACGGTCGAAAAGAGCTCGCGGTCCCATCGGCACACTCGACACCGTCGTTTGATTTCTATCTTCGCTACTTTTTTCGCGCGCTCGCCGCTTTCTCGTCGTCTTTCGAAAATCGTGAGATGGTGTGCCGTATCCATCCATTGCGGTAAATACACTCGTTCTGATACTTTAAATTGGTCGTTTAGAATTGCAAACATTTCGATATCACCCGTGTTTAACAAATCTTCACCGATGACCGCTACGTATTTGCCTTTGAAAGCCTTCAACGAAGTCGAACCCATGTTTGAATCCGGGGGAGGATAACACACGAACAATCCGTTAGCGCGACGGCTGTATTTTTTAATGGCTTCCAAATGTGTCATTTTTTCAACTATGTTGTCATCATCGTCATTACTGCTCGCGGTGATGAGGTGGTAGTCGTTGCCGGCTTCTGGCATCGAATCGGTCGCGATGACGTCGATGCCGAACCGTCGCATCGCTCTCGCCCAAACGCCTTTCCCGGCACCAATTTCGAGCCATTTAATATTCTTTCCGTCGACTACTCGATTCAACGCTTTCAACGCGGCTACCGTTGGCGTCGTGTAAGCGTATAAATACGTGCTCCAACGTCTCGCATTATCCGCGAGGATAATGTACGTCGTATTTTCTAATAAAGTATCTAACGAGTTCACTCTCACATTCTTATTCTTTTTACAGTTGCGACGAAACGCGGCCATGGTTTCTAACTCGTGGTCTTCTTTCGTTCCATCGTTATTTCTAGCGCTACCTTCTAATATCGCCACGGTTTCTACATATTTTGCCAATTGTATTCGGAATAAAAGCGTCGTTTCTTCTATTTCTTCTTTTTTGTCGGTGTTGTTAGTGCTACGAGTATCTCTGGTAAAAAAATCGAACCTTCTGTCGATGTCGTCCAATCTTTTAAGCCATCGCCAGCCTCGATGAAGAAACAACTTTTTCGAATGAGGAACGTTTATATTTGCAGCGCGATTTCTATACTTAATCGCTTGTTCTATGCCATCTGGATACCCGCAAAAAGAGCAGTAACACATAAAGTCGACGTATCCGTTCGGTTTCTGTCTGGCTATGTATTCATCGAACTCGTTCATCAGTTGGACGCGGCTTCGCAAACTTACTTCCTTTCCTCGTCGTTTTCGCCTCTTCCTATTAGTAGTCTTCGTCGTCGTCGTCGAAGAGCTCTTCCCGCTCATTCGTGCCATCGCCAACTCCATCGGATCCATTTGTATCGTCTCCTCGTCTTCGTCCTCTTCTTCGTCGTCATCGTCATTCTCGAAATACTCATCGCCCAAAATCTCCCGCGCTCGTTCCGCCATTTTCCGCGCTTCGTTCGCCGCCGAGTAGTTACTGTTATTCTTCCCCGCTGAAAAGTTCGTTAAGATATCGAGCGCCCAATCGATTCTGTTCGCGTGGCTCACGCACACTCTCGCGCACGCGAAGAGCGATAAAATCGACAGCCTCTCTTCTCCTTCGTAAAAGTTACTTCTGAGCATTCCCACCCGCGTTTCTTTCGACAGCGCGTTTTCGTACTCCGAGAACATCCGCGAAAAGCTGCGTTTTTGTTTCTCTCCTCGTTGGTCGTCGCGATTCTTTTTTTCACCCGAAGAAGATTTCTTCAACTCGCCGTCTCCGTTAAAGTAAAACTTTCCGACGCTCACGTGCGGCCAAAACACGAGGAGCCGACGACGCGCATAATCGTTTTTGCTCTCGCCGTCAAAGTTACTCTTTTTTTCGTCGTCGTCGAGAAGAGTTTTTTTCTCGCCGCCGGCTGCCCCCCCGCGCATCTCTCAAATCGCTCTCGAGTGCGGTTTCTGATTTCTTTCGCGAGCAGAGAAACACACAAAAAAAATGTCTTCTGTGACACCCTAAATATCAAATTTCAATGTATATTTTTCTGAACCCTAGCGGCGTTACTGAACACGGTGCCTCACGGGAGAGAAAATTTCCCATGAATATCACACGGGCGTGTGGCATAGTGGATATTGCGTCGGTCTACGAAACCGAAGATCGCGAGTTCGATCCTCGCCTCGCTCATACTTTTTTTTTGCCGTTCGTGCGTTCTTGGGACGACGCGAGGGGGAGCGCGTCGTGAGATTCATGAAAGACTACCGGTATTAACAAACTTATCGTGTATATATATTATTACACTTTACGAAACCGACCCAACTGTCGTTTGCCTTTTTGGACGGGCGCGTTGCGTCTTCTCGTCGCGGCGTGAATGCGAGCGGCCAACGGTAACTGTTTCTTCTTCGCCTTTTCTTTGTTTGAAGCGCCGCCGGTTTTCTTCATGCGTCTCGCCGTGGACGAACCGAACTCGCTGTCCTCTCGTCCGGCTAAGACGGTTGCCATTCGAGACGCCTTGTCGTGGGCGCGACGAATGCCGATGGCGGCTAACGCGTCTGGATTGACGCGACGTTCAGAAGCTCGGTCAGCTTTTCGCATGACCAAACGAGTCAAATCGGCCGTCGCTGTGTTTTTAACTTTGTTAGCGCCCATCTTTTCCAAGTTCTCGTCTAGTTTCGATTGCGTGCGCAACGCCTTGATCTTTTTGAAATCTTCGTCGCCGAATATTTTCTCCTGTTCGATTGGATTCTCTTCTTCCATCATGCGCATTTGCTCTTCTTCTTCTAGTTTTTCTTCTCGCTCGGCGATTTTTTTCGCTTTCAACACTGCAATCTTGTGACGTCTTTTCAGTTCAGCCAAGGTGAGTTTACCGTTTGCGCGCATTTTTTTCTTCACCGGGAGAATGTCGTTTTCTTCCAACTCGTTTTCCGAGAGCTCGATATCCTCGACTTCTTCTTCGTCGTCGTCATCATCATCCAAGTCGTCTTCGTCATCATCCTCTCCTTCATCATCGCTATCGCTACTTCTATCATCATCATTATTATCGTCGTCGTCTTCGTCGTCAAACTCAGTCATGTTTTCTATTTCAGCTACCAACCGCTTTCGTTTAATGCGCTCCAATTGCAACAACTCGGCGCCGTCCACGCGTTCGCTCACCTCTTTCGTTCCGTACGCTTTCACGCTCTTCCCTAAATCAGCGCCTTTGCCTCTGTCTTTCTTTTCTAACAAGCTCGGCGCGAGTTCTCGAAATAATGCGATCAATGCTCTCGCTGCAGTCGCCACCGGTTTGTCTCTCGCTTTTTTGTATTGAGACAAGTCGCGAAGCAAATCTTCCGTCATGACTAGAGGAGTGCGGTTACAGATTTCGCGAACAGAGTTTATGCCGACGGCGACGACCTCCGGTCGCGCTTTGTCGTGAACAAACTGCGTGACGAGTTGTCTCAGCAACGGTTCAATTGCATCTGGAGGCACGAGTTCATGACACGCCGTGGCTGCCGCGGCGAGGAGCTTGGTAACCTGTAAAAGAAAGAGAGGGTGCGTTTGTTTATTTTCACTGGTCAGTTTGGGTCGTCACGACGAGTGCGATTCAAAGAACAACAACAACAACAACAACAAAATAGA
>Ga0255761_10003625_pt1 | contig 13952 bp, 11 predicted proteins | sample 071ome_29_FD_179961 | JGI IMG/M metagenome (GOLD analysis project Ga0255761, IMG submission 179961) | Coastal salt marsh microbial communities from the Groves Creek Marsh, Skidaway Island, Georgia - 071407BT metaG (version 2) | ecosystem: Environmental > Aquatic > Marine > Intertidal zone >... | reverse complement strand
GCGGAAACAGCAACCCGGCCCTCGCCGAGCCAACCGATGCAGCCCACGCTTCCACAACCTACGGTGTATCGCCAGCCGAGGGATGGACCACGGGCGGTCAGAACATCACCATCACCGGCTCGGGCTTCCTCGACATGGCCTTCAAGAACATCACCAACGACGGAGAGGCCTACACGTGGACCACGAACACCATCAACTACGTTGACGGCAGCGGTGTTGCTCCTACGGTGGTCGTGGACAGCAACGGAACGGTTCACATCGTGCATGTCAACTACAAAGAAAACAAACTCTGGCACCAGTACTCCAACGGCGGTTCGTGGAGCCATCAAGAAATCCGCAGTTGCCCCACCTGCCGCTCTGCAGATATGGCCGTTGACAGCAACGATAATCTCCATGTGGCCTATTTTGTTCAGCGAGACGGTACCTCCGGTTACCTCGAATATTCGTTCTTCAACGGTACGGATTGGACATCACAACGCCTTGACGGTAGCGCACAATACGACCAAGTTCGACTTGTCCTGGATGCCAGCGACCGCCCGCATATTGCGTATGCACGCTCCGGTTCCTTGTGCAACGCTGCGATGTTGACCTACCACGACGGTTCTGCTTGGCAAAAGCTCGCCTTGGACACGTCCAGCACCTACATCGGCTGCGATGCCTCCATCGCCATCGATAACGACGGTTACGTCCACGTTACCTACCGTCATCACGCCAACAGGGACCAAATGATCGCTTCGAACGTCAGCGGTTCATGGCAGAAGTACACCGTTGACGGAGGAAGCGGCGTGGGCTACGGCAGCGGAATTGCCGTTGACCACCAAAACAACTTGCATGTGCTTTACCACACGGATGCCTCTGGCGGCCAGTACAAACACGCTACCGGCTATTCAGGTTCGGCATGGAGTCTTACCGCCACCTCCGATGGAGACGCCGAATTCCGTCTTCAAACCGATGAACTCGGCATCGTGCATGCATCAGCCTACGACAGTGGAAGCGACGACCTCCTTCACAAGATGTTGGTGCCCGGCGCTTCTTGGGTCACCACGACGGTCGACAGCCCAGGGAACGTCGGCACGTACAACGATATTTTCGTTGACAGCAGCAACATGATTCACATCGCCTATCACGACCAAACCAATGAAGTTCTCAAGTACGCCAACCGATCAAGCGGCAAGTACCTCAACCAAGAGGTGACGGTCAACTTCGAGGGCTACGGCTCGGTGACGGGCAAGGTGCTCAACGACACCACCATCGTAGTGGAAACGCCTTCGGCGGGCAGCGTGGCGGAACACGTGAACATCAGCCTCTCGGGCGACAACGGGGCCCAGCAAGACCTCGGTATCCAATTCCTCTTCATCTCGCCTGACGACGTGGACATGGACGGTGTGCTCAATGTCGACGACGATTGCCCGAATACGGCGGGGGATTCAACCCTTGACAGGGACGGATGCCCCGACGCCGACGGCGACGGCTACAGCGATGAGAACGACGATTTCCCCAACAACCCCTCGGAATGGTTGGACACCGATAACGACGGCGTGGGCGACAACACCGACATGTTCCCCAACGACACCGGTGAATGGATGGATTCCGACGGCGACGGCGTGGGCGACAACGGCGACGCCTTCCCGTACGATGCCAACGAAACGATGGATTCCGACAACGACGGCGTGGGCGACAACGCCGACATGTTCCCCTTCAACGCCTTTGAGTACCTCGACAGCGACGGTGACGGAGCGGGCGACAACAGCGACCGGTTCCCCTTCGATGCGAACGAGACGATGGATTCCGATAACGACGGCGTGGGCGACAACGCCGATGCCTTCCCCAACGACCCCAGCGAAACGATGGACTCCGACGGTGACGGCATCGGCGACAACAGCGACCCCTACCCGTTCATCAACAACTTCCTTGACAGCGACGGCGACACCATCGTCGACCTGCAGGACGCCTTCCCCAACGACATGACGCAGTGGGTGGACGCCGATGGCGACGGTTACGGCGATAACACGACGGGCAACAACCCCGACGCCTTCCCCAACGTGGCGAGCCAGTGGTCGGACCTGGACGGCGACGGCTACGGCGACAACTGGGGCAACGGTTCGTGGAACGAGACGCGCGGAGCGTCGGGCATCGGTGCTTGGGTGCAGGGTGCTGTGCTCGCCGACTACTGCCCTGAGGTGAACGGCAACTCCACCTCCAGCGGTTACTATGGATGCAGCGACGACGACGGCGACGGCATCCCCAACATGTTCGAACAAGAAGAGGAGATTCTCGACGCCGACGGCGACGGGATTTTGGATGAAAACGACGAATGCCCCGGCACGCCGATGGGCGTTGAAGTGGATTCCTTGGGCTGTGAAATCACGGTGCAGAACGAAGAGGAGGAGGCTTCCTCCGAAGAGGACTTCTTCTCAAGCGAGTTGGGACAAGCGGTGGGATTGGGCGCCGTCTTGCTCGCCATCTTCACCCTGCTCCAAACCAACATGGCCGCCTCGGTGTTGCCCGATGCTGTGCGATGGGTCCAGGTCTTCCGCCGCAACTCCAAATTGACCAAGGAGGAAGAGAACGAATTGACCTATTTGCAATCCTTGGTTCAGGCCTACTTCCAAGAGCCAGAAACCCTGCACGAGGAACTTCGCTCCCTCCGGGCCGACTTGACCGCTCGCTTCACCAACAACGAGATCAAAGCTGAAACCCGAGCGAAAATCTCGGTGCTCATCAACGACCTCCTGTCCAGCAGCGACGAAGATTTGGTCCACATCGCCCACAACGACGCTTACTTTGGGCTCGTTGCCACGGTCACCGCTGCTGAGCGAACCGAACTGCTTCAGGAGCGCATCTCCATGGAGGGCAACGACGAGCAGGACGTGTTTGATGAGGCGGCCCCGCCCAAAGAGGCCGAGGGACGCATCAACGACCAGGACGGGTACGAATGGCTGGAGTACCCCGAAGGCAGCGGCGTCCACTACCACCGAGGCCGAAAAGGCGACGAGTGGACCAAGTGGATTGAGTAGGTTACCTGCTTTGAAATAGGAGACCGACTTTGGTAGCAAACGATGGCGATCGTTGTTTCCACAATGGATGTCATTCTTCTTGTCCTGCTCCTTTTTTCCCTTCTGGGCATCTTGGTGCAGCATCGCCAACTGAATAAAGTCACCAAACGAAATGAACAATTGGAACAAGCGACGAGTCACCTCGCGATTGCGCTCGAATCGTTGAACATTGAGGAAAAAAACGGCGTCGATGAAGATGACCGTTCAAGGGCGGCCATCATCGGTGGAATCGCTGGGGGTGGCCTTGGAGCAATTTGGGGCCCTGTTGGGGTTATCGCTGGTTCTGGGCTCGGTTCAGGAATTGGAAATCTTGCACCCGAAGCTCTCGAGAAAGCGAAAGCGGTTGTAGGAAATATCAGAGGGAAAACGAATGAGCCGAATCCTGAAATCAGCAAAAGAGGCTTCCTGAGCAGAATTCCTCTATTCAAAAAATAGCCTAGCCAGATGATGGCTGATGTTCGATTCTCAAACCCTCGAGAGGTTCGGGCCAAGGTTTGGGGTCCAGCCCGAACGATGCTGCAATCGCAGCGATGATGGAATCATGAGAAATGCAGAGTACATACCCTGGTGAAGCGGGATACAATTCCTTCACGAAATCAGCGGCCCCAACATCGCGATTACGCATGCCTGGAATTTGTTCACCTGCAATGTGCCTGTCAAGAAATGACCAATCGTTGTGTTCTTGCGCATGGGCAACGAGTTTGTTCACTTCGTGATTGGTCTTTCCGATTACAAATGGACCGGGGTCACCCAACATCTCGGAAGGGGCGACATTAAGGGGCCATTCTGCACCCTCCACGATGCGAGATCCAGTGTCAAGACAACGTTGGACTGGGCTTGAAAACAATGCAACGGGAGGGTTTTCTTTGGTCTGACGACCGAAGGAAACGCACGCTTCAATCCCTTGTTTTGTAAGCATCGCCGAAAGCGGTGGAATATCAGGACTGCTCCTTGGCCCGTGCCTGATGAGTAAGATTCCGTTTGCAGGCATTGGGTCACCCTGAAAAAATCGCTGAACATTCAATTTCAATTAATCACCACGCAAGAAGAAAATAGAGTGATTCGACCACGATTTTTCATCCGATATCCTCCAACCTACCGAGTTTACTAACTGCTGCCATTCTGACTTGTTTCGTTCCTTACCCCCTGAAACGAGAAGCATGTTCAAACTAAGCAGTCCATTCTCGGTTGGATTTGCGACTCGATCGATAACAATGAGAGAAGAGGACTTTGGAATTCGGGAAAGCAAAGTCTTGCATGCATCATCCGGCCAATCATGAAGAATTCGGGAAAGGATGTAAACATCGCCTAGTGGAAGTTTATCTGAAAAAAAATCACATGGATAGGGGGTAATACCGGTGGCATCCAACAACGAGACGACTTCTGGCCTATCGACAAGAATTCGTTCTCCACCAGTTGACCCCAGTGCTTTCAATAATGCACCATGGCCTCCGCCAACGTCAACGACAGTGGCTTCTTTATTCAGGTTCAATACCGACCCAATTCCAGTCCAATCGTCTTCTGCATAGGAATTCAGCACATCATGAACCAACTCAAGAAGGTCGGGAGATGACGAGACATTACTGAAAAAATCTCGTCCAATGAAGCCTTTGGTAGAAAGCCGCGACTTCGTAGACAGCCATGGCTCTAACTGGGGCCCAGTCCAATACATGAACCTCTTCTCCCAAGTTCCCCCGGGGAGGAGAGAAGTACCGAGTGGAGTGAGTTTGTAAGACGAGTCCATTAATCCCAACTCAACCCATGAATCTTTCACTATCTTGATTGAATCAACATCAATTTCGAATTGAGGATCACCACCATGTATGCCGATTTGAATGCCAAGGCGGACTGCAAGTGGCCCCCATGCACTCACAGCAATCTCTTGGAGAAGAGCGTCTCGCTCAGCCATAGATTGTTCGGGAATTGCCATAATTGTGCCCTCCTCAGAGAGAACCGCACGCTCTCCAGAATGCATTCGGACCAAGGCTTGTCCGTTGTAGAACGGCTCAATTTCAGCAAAGCGGGCGTTATCGAGCAGTTCCTCACCATCTCGGTTGATGAAAAACCAACCTCGGTGATCACGAGCCCTAGCAAAGCCTTTGTGAAAGTTATCAAGGTCGAAAAACGACCGCTGATTCAACAATTTTCCTTCAAGATCAACATGCCGACACAACCCATCTAGACCACGAACCACGGCCGCTCTTTCACGGAAATCACCGGCGTAGGCATGCGGCCCCCCTTCAAGCACCAAGCCATTGGGCTTGATGTGGTGATACTCGCCGTGTTTATCTCTTACCGGACATCGGTCTTGTTGAAAATTTCCACACCAATCCCAAGTGTCGAGGTAAGAGCGCTCACCCCTTGCGTCGACATGGTACCAACCTTCAGAACTCGCCACTGCGGCATGACCGCAATAAAAGCCAAATGTTCGCAAGTATCTCTGTGGATACGCCTGAATGCCCTCCAAATCAATGTGATAAGCCCCGGTGGCGTCACCCACAGGCGCTAAACCTGGGACATGATAGGGAAGGACCCAATCAAACGAGTGACGATAGACACGCTGACCGTTGTCATGGAGATGGTGTGTCCCGCAAGATGAGGGGCGAGGTAGACTTGTCAGCGTTTCACCCCGGTATTTTACGCATGTTGCATTGCTTGCAAACGTCGTTTTCGAGATAGGTCTGCATCAGTTCTCGATATTCATCGCTGTTCCAAATTTCAAGCAGACCGTTTCGGTTTACGTTCCCAAAGGAGCCAAGCGATTGCCGAAGTTCATCGGGTGAGCAACATGGGTCAAATCGTCCCTCATGATTCACCCAAGCTTCTTGGCCAAGGAACGGGCATGTTGCCTTCGGGTGTAATTCTCCACCGTGAGAGGCGTCCAATTCGTAAATGTTGGCGAGGGTGATTTGTTTTCCATTTGGTAGAAGATGCTCGCGAGCAATTTGCTGGCACTCTCGGGCAACAGCATTCCAACGTTGAATAGCATCTTGATTTCGCCGCATATCCTCATTTTTTATTTCGGTAAAATGGGCCCAAAGGTGATGCCCTTTGACGCGATCAACACCCTCCTTGATGGCTAATTCAACGACTCGAGGAATCTGATGGAGGTTCATTTCCATGAAGGTCATCTGGAGCGTTACGGAACAATAATTCCCTCCATTTTTTGCAGTTTCGTTCCGGATTCGAATAAAGGTACGCAGATTTTCCATGTTTTGCTCAAAATCGTTGTTCACCATAACGAGCCGCTGCGAGGACTGATCAGAACCGTTCCAACTCAACTTCACATCTGAACCGACCGGGACAATCAACCGGGCCCAAGCCTCAGCACCCAAACGAGGGAAGGTACCGTTCGTGGTCAGGTTCAGTTTTACGTTGTGTTCATGACACAACTCAATAATTCTCGGCATGTGCTTGTAGATAAGTGGCTCCCCCATCGTTGAGGGGATGATTTCTTGCAGTCCCGCTGACGAACATTCTGCTATCACCTCCTCAATCGTTTGAATATCCATGCGGCGATAGGGCAACTCGCCTTTCACTCGTGCTTGATGAGATGGGCTGTATGGAGAATGCTCTTCACACATAACGCAGTTCAAATTGCAATCGTCTGGATTGGTATCGAAAGTGATTCGCCAAGGCGATGTTCGGCGTTCAAGTGCAGTTGATGGTTGAGTCAAGGCTTCACCTCATTGGTCACTTCCAGTAAGCGTTCATAATGGTTTAACACGGCTAGTGCATGCTTTTCCTTTGACGGAATTTGACCGTCGTCCGAATAGAGATAGCCACGCCGGCCCAAGTCACGCAAACCGTCTGGATTGTTGATTGCGCGGAGCATTGTATCCGCTAAACTTGAGGCATCACGATGGGCAAAGGTGAGGCCGTTTTCACCATCCACGACATATTCGCCCATACCACCATGATTGGCCGTGATGACAGGGACGCCGCATTGCTGTGCTTCGTGGATGACAAGCGGAGAGTTCTCATCCCAAATAGAAGGAACGACGATACAATCGCAGTGGTTGAAGACATCTCGAACAATCTGTTCATTCTCGTATTCAGGCAACCACTCTATTCGATGAAATGCATCCCCGTATTCAGCCGTAGTTCGCTTTAGTGCTTGGGTAACTTGACCTTCAGATCTCCCCCATATACGAAGCAATGGTTCACCATCGAGGGTTGAAAATGCTTGGATGAGATGGTGAATGCCCTTGGAGGGATGGTGTCTCCCAATATAACCGAAAACGAACCGGTCTTCACTCAACCGATTTCGATTTCTTAACCGGTCAAGGTCAAAACCATAATCGAGATATTCTACTCGCCTCGAATCAAGCCCAAATTCGCGGACGTGCCGATCCAGTAATCGCCGGGATGGTGCCAAAAACAAATCTATCTCGTTCGCAGCTAGCCTGCTTGTTTCCATTCGCGTTCCAACCCAACCGGTCCAATTTTTGAGTTCCGTTTCAACATTTACTCCCTCAAGGAACCTGTTGAAACATTTTGAGGCACATTTTGCATCTTCTTGCCCATCGCAAAGAGTCCAAGGGTTGTCATGGGTGAGGCCCCATTGCAAAAATTGCCCCCGTGGGCACATAAACAAAAAATCGTGAAGGGTAAAAACGGTGGCCAAGCCTGCGTCTTTGGCGATTTTGGGGAGACCCATCGATAAGTGATTGAGATGACCAAAATGGACAATGTCGGGGTTAACGTTTGTTAGAACGGTTTTGAAGACATCATCAATGGCTTTGTTTTGAAATCGAGCATTTGAGCGTGGATGATTCACGAGGTGAACCGGTATGTCTTTTCGCATAGGGTCAGTTTCAGATTGAAGGACATAGTCGGCCTGAAACGGATCTTCCTCCCTCGCAAATACCTCCACATCACAACCCGCATCTGTCAACGCATGAGCAAGAGTTTGCGTGTACACTTCAGAGCCCGCATTGTAGCGGCGCGGATACCCGTGTATGACAAGTAAGATTTTCATCGCTCACCACCTCGTAAGCCCTCTACTTTTTGACGAAAGAGTACGATGCTTTGACGTAAACCTGATTCAAGGTCTATCTCGCATTCAAAATTCAGAAACTCCCGCAATCGGCTTGCGTCACCATAAAAATGCTCAACGTCATAGTCTCGACCTGGCGTGAACGTTACTTCAGATTCGCTACTTGTCAAGTCCAGAACAAGTGACGCAAGGTCTTCAATAGCCACAGGCACCCCGGGGAGAATGTGCATTGGTGGAAGAGAAGACCGTGCCTCGCTGAGAAAGATTGCTGCCTTCAGAATAGCATTGGCCGTGTCCTCCACATGGGTAAAATCAAACACTTGACCCCCCCCGTGAATTTCCAATGGCTCGGACCGGATAGCTCGGAAGAGAAATGCGTTGATGAGACGAGTTTCATGATCTCCGGGATGGCCATAGACATTTGAAAATCGAAGATTGCTGAAGGCCATTCCATGATGGCTGCAGAAATCCTCCACCATAGCCTCTCCCTTCACTTTTACAATTCCATAATGATTGATAGGGGCAACGCCATCTAACTCGCTTACGGGCAGAGACGGTGGTTCTCCATAGACTTCTCGGCTACTACCAAAAATGAACCATTTTACGTTGTTTTCCTTTGAAAAGTTCAGAACTTCTCGTGTCCCACCAATGTTCACACGAGTGCACTCTTCTTTGTTGAGTTCGGCATCGATGACTCTTGAAACGGCAGCAAGATGAATGATGCCATCGTACTTCTTTTTTGGAAGACCCATGGCTTGAATATTCGTTACATCCCCAACATATGTTATTGGGTTTCCATCCAGATCCTCGCTGTTCAAATCCAAGGTTTCCACATGGTGGCCATGGCGTTGGAACTCCTTGCGGAGATGGGTTCCAATCAAGCCGCCACCCCCTGTTATGAGAACAGAAAATTGGTTCTTGTTGCTTGAGATCATTACCGACGGGGTGCGTAGGCCTCCTTAGTAAATGAAGCCATTGCCCGCCCATGAGGTTGAAGAGGTTCCCCCACCTCCACAGCATGTGAGCACGACATCGCTTGAGGCCCTGCCGTGGCTCGCCCGCTTCGTGAGCGAAACGCCCGGCGACGAGTTGGAAGGCGGCCGACCGCGTCAGGTTCCCGGCAAATGCTGGTCAAAGGTCACGCCCACGCCAGCCCCCGATCCGCACCTCGCCCTCTGGTCGACCGAGATGGCCGAAGCCTTGGGGTTGGAAGGGACCGAGGACGTGGGCGTGGTGCTTGGTGGCGGCCAGCCCGTTGAGGGCATGCAACCCTACGCTCAACGCTACGGAGGCCATCAATTCGGCAACTGGGCGGGCCAACTGGGCGACGGCCGAGCCATCACGCTTGGTGAAGTGGAAACGGACGAAGGCGTGTTGGAACTGCAACTCAAGGGCGCCGGCCTGACGCCCTATTCGCGCACCGCTGACGGCAAGGCCGTGCTGCGCTCGTCCATTCGTGAATTCCTTTGCAGCGAAGCGATGCATCACCTCGGCGTGCCCACCACCCGAGCCCTGTCCCTTGTGACGACCGGCGAGGCGATCGTGCGCGACGTGCTCTACAACGGCAACCCTGCGCCCGAACCGGGAGCGGTGGTGTGCCGTGTCGCACCCAGTTTCATCCGCTTTGGGAGTTTCCAAATCCACGTTTCCGACGGCCACCACGAGACGCTGCGAACGCTGGTGGACCACACCGTTCGCCACCATTTCCCGCACCACGACGCCAGCACCGACGACGGTCTCATCGCATGGCTGACCGAGGTGGCCGAAAGCACGGCGACGATGATCGCCCATTGGATGCGCGTCGGCTTCGTCCACGGCGTGATGAACACGGACAACATGTCGATTCACGGCCTCACGATTGACTACGGCCCCTACGGCTGGCTGGAACCCTTTGAGGTGGACTGGACGCCCAACACGACCGATGCGGGACGACGACGTTACCGGTACGGCCACCAAGTGCACATCGGAGCGTGGAACGTCGCCCGTCTGCTCGAATCCATGGCGCCGTTGATGAAGGACAAAAGCCGACTTCAGCCCGTCCTCGACCACTATATGGAATTCGCCATGAACGCTCAGAGCGAAACGTGGGCCGAGAAGTTGGGTCTCGGCACGTTGCAGGAATCCGACGAGGCGCTCGTCAACGACCTGCTTGGGCTGCTGGGCGCCACCGAGGTGGACATGACCCTCTTCTTCCGCCATCTTTGTTCCATCAACGAACCCGACATCGCGCACCTTTCCGACGCCTTCTACGAGAGCGGCAGCGAGCCGGACCTCGAGGCGTGGAACGCATGGCTGGAACGCTGGTGGAGACGGGTGGACGGCAAGCCCGACCGAGCGGGCATGCGAAAAGCGAATCCCAAGTACGTGCTTCGCAATTGGATGGCGCAGTTGGCCATTGATGCCGCTGAAGAGAAAGGCGATTTCTCGGTGGCGCAGGAACTTCACGAATTGCTCAAGCGACCCTACGACGAACAGCCCGAGATGGAAGCGAAGTGGTTCCAGAAGCGACCCGAATGGGCTCGTCACCGTGTGGGCTGCTCGATGCTCTCCTGCTCGAGTTAGGCCAAGGTTTGCGGGTCGTATCGCAGGCCCACACCGAAGACGAGAACTCAGCAGAGGTCGACGCAAGGCTTGAAGGGTGCGCGGAAGACGGTGAGCCATGAGCAACAGCGCCAACGCTCCCTACCAACTCTACTACTTCCCCATCCCCGGCCGAGCCGAGGCGAGCCGCGTGGTTCTTTCCCTGGCCAAACTGGATTGGGATGACGTCGAAATCAGCGGCGAGGAATACGGTCGGATGAAACGAAACGGCGACCTGCCTTGGGGCATGGTGCCCGTCTTGCGAACGCCCGATGGCGTGCTCGCTGAATCTTCGGCCATCCTTCGCTACGTGGGCCATATGGCGGGCTTGACCCCGGAAGACCCGTTCCACGCCGCCAAGGTGGACGAATTTCTTGACGGTATCGAACCGCTGACCCAAGTGCTGAACGGCACCTTCTCCATCGAGGACGTCGAAGAGCGCATTCAGGCTCGCCAAGGCCTGTTCCTCGAAGGCGGTGAGGGCACGAAGAACCTCACCTTGTTGCAAAACAAAATCGCTGAATCGTCCACCGGATGGGTAGCCGATACGCCCGAGATCAACATCGCCGACATCCGGGTCTTCACCGCGTTGTTCGGCCTCTTCTCCGGCAATTTTGACGGCGTGGACAAAGCGACGCTGGCCGATTACCCCATCCTTCTGGACTATCACGACAGGGTCGCCAACGAGCCTCGCATCAAGGCGCATTACGCCAACTTGCCCGAAGGTTCCCTTCGATGGACCTACCAGCCTGGAGCTTTCGCCGACCTCGCTTGAAACCCATGAATTCCGGCCCGATGCAGAAGCCACCTCATCTCCTGACAAGCGCGAGATGTTGGCCCGGCCGACGAGCGTCATCGGTCAGCCTCAATCCAGCGTTTGCGGGTCGTAGCGCAGGCCCATGCCGAGGGCAAAGCCGACGGTGTTGACCACGAGGTCGGCGATTTTGTTGTCCCATGTTTCCTCAACAAATTCGAAGGGCAGGTAGAGTTCGAGCACTTCCCACCCCACGGAGAGGGCGAGGAAAACCCACCAGTTGGTCAGCAGATAGCGGCCAATGAAGGTCCATTGAACAAAATGACCCAGCGACCACAGGTTGAGCAACACCACGGTTGACCCACCTGCGATGAACACCGAGGGGGTGCAGTGCCGCTTCCAACCTCAGAGAGCGGCCTTGAAGGCGTTGATGACGTCGTCGTTGAGTTTCTCCCAAGGGAAGGTCCCGCCTTCGGGCGAACGACCAAAGTGACCGCCAGCAGCGGTGACGCCGTAGATGGGCGCCGCCAGACCAAGGTCACGGATGATGTGGCCGGGCTTGAACGAGAAGTGAGCGTCAACAAGGTTGGCGATGGCGTCGTCGGTGAGGTTGCCCGTCCCGAAGGTGTCCACGCGGATGCTCACGGGGTCGGCCACGCCAATGGCGTAGGCGAGTTGGATTTCGCACTCGTTGGACAAGCCGGAGGCGACCACGTGCTTGGCGGCCCAACGGGCAGCGTAAGCGGCGGAGCGGTCCACCTTGGTCGGGTCTTTTCCGGAGAAGGCACCGCCACCGTGACGGCCGCGGCCGCCGTAGGTGTCGACGATGATCTTGCGGCCCGTCAAACCGGCGTCGGCGTAAGGACCGCCGGGGTCGGCAAAGCGCCCGGTGGAGTTCACGTGAATGGTCGTCTTGTCGGTCATCAACGCTGCGGGAACAACGGGACGGATGACGTGCTCGATGACCTGCTCACGGACGAAGGCCTGCTCGGCTTCTTCGGAGCCGTGTTCGGCGATCATGTCCTGGTGTTGGACGGCGATGACGACGTTGTCCGCATAGAGCGGTTGGCCGTCGTCGCCGTGCATGAGGGTGACTTGGGATTTGGCGTCGGGGCGGGCCCACGGCAGGGTGCCGTCAAGACCCAACTTGCTGACACGTCGGGTCAAGGCTTGGGAAAGGGCGATGGCCAACGGCATCCAGCGGCCTTGGTGTTCGGAGTACGCCTCGGTCTCGTTGCAGGCGTAGCCGAACATGAGCCCTTGGTCGCCTGCACCTTGGTCGTCAACGGATTGCACGACGCCTCGATTGATGTGAGCGGACTGGCTGGTGATGAGTTCGGTGACCTCGCACAAGGATTCGGAGGTGGCGTCCATCCCGATGCCGTGCGACGTGTAGCCGATGGCGGCGGCGGTCTTGCGAGCAATACCGATGTAGTCGGGAGCGTCAAGGCCAGCAGCGAGTTTGACTTCACCGGCCAACACGATGTGAGAGCGGTCTTCGCGGCCCTTCACGAGGGTTTCAACCGCGACCTTGGCCTTCGGGTCGAGGGCGAGGCAAGCGTCAACGATGGCGTCGGAAATGGCATCGCACAACTTGTCAGGGTGCCCAGCAGCCACCGATTCTGAAGTAAACAACCATTCTTGCGCCATGTTGGGCGCCTCAGCCCGCCTCTATTCAAGACTTGCCGTGTCTTCAGTCATGCCTTCATTTCCCACGATGTTGGCGAGACCCGGACCAATAGTATGGGCCGTCAAAGGTGGCTGACATACGACATCGCGGAGGTGCAAGCGAAGCGCCGGTGAGGTGAAGGGCTTCACGTGCCGACGGTGTAGTCGTCCAAGTAGGCCAGTTGAGCGTCGGTCAAGGTGTCGATGCCGAAACCGAGCGTGTCGAGCTTGGTCGTGGCCAAGTCTTGGTCCTGTTCAGTCGTGATGTCGTAGACGGCCTTGCCCATCGAGGCGCCTTCCTTGGCCAGGCGGCACAGGGAGAGGAACTGGTTGGCGAAGGACATGTCCATGACTTCCGAGGGGTGACCTTCGGCAGCAGCGAGGTTGACCAAGCGTCCTCGGGCGAGCAAGAAGATGCGACGGCCATCGGGCATGAGGAATTCCTCGTTGTCCTGGCGGATGGTGCGCACCGAGGTGGCTTGAGCCTCAAGGTCGGTGATTTTGATTTCGCAGTCGTAGTGACCGGTGTTGCACACAATGGCGCCGTCCTTCATGCTCTCAAAGTGACGACCGACGATGACGTCTTCCATGCCGGTGGCGGTGCAGAAGATGTCGCCGAGTTTGGCGGCTTCGTCCATGGGCATCACGCGGTAGCCTTCCATGACGGCTCGGAGCGCAGGAAGCGGGTCCACTTCGGTGATGATGACGTTGGCGCCCATGCCGCGGGCTCGCATGGCGACGCCGCTGCCGCAGTGACCGAACCCTGCGACGACGAAGGTCTTGCCAGCGAGCAGCACGCTCGTGGCTCGCAAGATGCCGTCCAAGGTGGATTGACCGGTGCCGTACACGTTGTCAAAGTCCCACTTGGTGACGGCGTCGTTGACGGCGATGACGG